>Ga0209013_10002764_pt1 | contig 15823 bp, 12 predicted proteins | sample Cruoilmetagenom2_FD_187291 | JGI IMG/M metagenome (GOLD analysis project Ga0209013, IMG submission 187291) | Oil polluted marine microbial communities from Coal Oil Point, Santa Barbara, California, USA - Sample 2 (SPAdes) (version 2) | ecosystem: Environmental > Aquatic > Marine > Oil seeps ... | reverse complement strand
AATCGTATTTGGTGATAATAGGCGCGAATCTCAATGGTCGCGCCTATCTGATATTTATATTTTGGTTAGATAGGATTTCAGACCGCTATCCGGGTAAAGCAGGGGAGATCGCTAAGCTTGTAGACTAAGTAATTTTTTCCTTTGTAAAATCTTTGTAATCCTTTGTGTGTTCCTTAGTCGGATCCAGCTTGACGGTATCTTACGCGTGCCTTCTTTGGTTGGTTACACGACAAATCTATACCTGTCCATTGAAATCCCTATTTCCGCATCCAATTTGAGTTGTTTGCGGACCTGTTAGCGCAAATATTCACAACTCCTCGATAACCTCTTCACAACTTCTTCATAGATTTTGGCTATGATGTCCACAAGCGTATGAATCAATATTAAATTCGGTTTTATTGGAGATGAATAAATGGCACATCCAAGTAAAGTATCCGGGATAACCAGACGCAACTGGTGGATCGATTTAGGTTTGTTCACCAGTGCGGTGCTGGCAGCATTATCCGGCATCTATTTTCTTTTCCTGCCTATAGGTGGTTATCAGGGTGGGCGCAACCCTTGGTATGGCGTAAAAATCCTCTTTACCCGGCAGAACTGGGACCTGATCCATACCTGGACAGGCGTCGCGATGATTCTTGTAGCCGTTCTGCATTTGGTTCTACACTGGCATTGGGTTGAGAATATGGCCCGGCGTATGTGGAAAGAACTGCGTGGCAGCCCAAGCGGCTTAAGTTGGCGTGGGCGTTACAACTTGATAATCAATGCGCTAATTGCTTTGAGCTTCATCCTGGTTGCTATCAGCGGCGTGTATCTCTTGTTCTTCCCCGGAGGTCGCTCAGCAGTCAGCCCGGTGATTCTATTCAGCCGCAGTGGTTGGGATTTGATCCATACCTGGAGCGGTGTTGTCATGATTGTGGGCGCCATCCTCCATTTTGTGATCCATTGGAAATGGGTCACAAAGGTATCTTCAAAAATGGCAGTCTCACTTGGGACAACCAGGAAACATGCCATTCAGCCAGGGGCTACTGTACAGCACTCTGGACAAACTAACTGAAGTTTAGTTACGGATCAGGACAGATTCGGGAAGGATCGCAGCGATGATAAAGAACATATTTGGTTGGGCAATATTTGCTGGATTGACTGCTGTATTGGTGTTCGGTGCTGTCAACCGCACCCAAGCCATCGCCAGCGAGCATGGATCGGTAGGAGATAATCAAGGTGTTGGACGTGTTCAAGAGTCGACGAACAACGGACAACAAAATAGTGATCAGGGGAACGGCCAGGGTCAAGGGCGCGCTACATTGGAAGAAGTTGGAGTTGCGCAGAATGAAGACCTGGAGTGGTTCAGTCTGCTGGGCAGCGTTTCGCTCGTTGCTGCTGATACTTTGACTATCGCCACAGCGGACGGGAGCTCTATAGACATCAGCGGAAGGACTTGGTCTTACGCTCAGGAGATGGGATTCAATCCGCAGAAAGGGGATAATTTGCAGCTGATGGGTTTTTACGAAACGCCTGACCACATGGAGATCAGTGAGCTGGTTAACCTGACAAGTGGTGAGAACGTGGTATTGCGTGACGAAAACGGCCGACCAGGGTGGGCAGGCTGGCGCAGAGGCGGCTGAACCATTCTAATATGCACTAAATCCCCTCCAATCTCTTTCGGAGGGGATTTTTATTTGCAGCATACGGGAAGATCTCAAACCGTTTGTAACGTATGCTGAGTTGAAAGAGTTTGACGTTCTCCGGCCGGTGATGTAAACTGGGCGGGATATCAGGTAGGATATATGTTCCGATATTTAGCTCTGGGCGATTCATATACAATTGGTACCGGTGTCCAGCTGACCGAGGCTTGGCCTTGGCAGTTAGTCGCTGCACTGCGATCGGAAGGTTCTGCGCTTGCCGATCCGGTGATCATCGCTCAAAACGGGTGGACGAGTGCTGACCTGCTGACCGGTATCAACAACGTTGGTCCACAGCCCGGTTACGATCTCCTTTCGCTGTTAATTGGCGTCAATGACCAGTTTCGCAATCATCCATTGGCGGGTTACCGGAAAGTGTTAGCAGAGCTTATGGACAGAGCAATCCATCTGTGTGGAAATCATCCCGATAAGGTCATCGTACTCTCTATCCCGGATTGGGGCGTTACCCCATTCGCGGCCGGCTATAGAAGGGCTGAGATCGCAGCTGAAATCGATGCTTTCAATGGTGCCAACAGGCTGACAAGCCAGAGCGCGGGCTGTCATTACGTTGATGTTACACAACTTTCGCGCGCGTGCGGTGGTGAAACGAGTTTGTTGGCAGATGATGGATTGCATCCTAATGGGGAGTATTATAGGCAGTGGATCGCGCTTGTGCTGCCTGTTGCTCGTAAGATTTTGTCTAAGAGTTTATAGGTAGGTGCGAACTATGGTTGGTGTTGGGAATGAAATGCAGGGCAAAACATGTTTGGTCACGGGGGCAACCAGTGGAATTGGCCTGGTGACCGCCCGCGAGCTAGCTCGGAAGGGAGCCGTGGTGATCGTCGCCGGCCGCAGCCGGGAAAGGGCACAAAGCGCAGTGAATCAGATCCGCTCTGAGACCGGCAGCGATCTCGTCGATTTCGTATGGGCTGATTTGTCTTCTCGTGCTGAGATTAGAAAGATGGCGGGAGAAGTACAGCGGCGGCATACTTGCTTGGATGTACTTGTCAACAACGCCGGGGCATATTTTTTGCGAAGGCAGGAAAGTGTCGACGGTTATGAGATGACCTTCACCACAAACCACCTCAGCTATTTCCTGCTCACTGACTTATTATTAGACATGATCAAAGCGAGCGCGCCTGCTCGGATTGTAAATGTATCCTCAAACTCACACTATAACAATTCACTGGACTTTGACGATCTGCAGAATAAGGCGCGCTACCGCGGAATGCAGCCGTATGGGCGATCGAAATTTGCGAATGTGCTGTTCACGTATGAGCTGGCTCGCCGCCTGCAGGGCAGCGGAGTAACGGTGAATACGCTTCACCCGGGGTTTGTGCGTACAAACATGGGTAAAAATAACGGTTGGATTGCGCGTTTGATCGTTCCCCTGGTTCAGCTGCAGGGGATTACTCCGGAGGTGGGTGCCGAAACGACTATATTCTTAGCGACCTCCTCCGAAGTGAATGACATCACCGGAAAGTACTTCGTTAAAAAGCGGGCAGTTGATTCAGATCCAGCCACATATGATGAAGCTGCGGCAACCCGTTTGTGGGAGATCAGTGCTGGCATGGTCGGTATGTAATTTGGAGAAATCGATGGGTAATCATTCTGAGACTCCCTCCCGCAAGACGCCCTGGCATATCTACCCGCCTACATATGGTGAGCTGGATTGGTTGGTACCATATGATGGGGAAAATGCGGTTATTCACCACGGTCACCGCGATCCCGATGACCATTCGGAATGCGGGCCATCGTTGTTTTGCTGCGAAAAATCCAGGGAGCTGTTCACGAAAGAGTTTCCTAACAGTGCTGAAGCGGGCGCGAGTTGGGGTATCACCTCAGCTGAACACATTGCTAGCTGGATCGAGCGCGGCGTCACATTGCTCTATTTTGTGTTTTGTGACCCGGTGCGTCCGAAGGGTTTGCTAGCTGGAGGGCTATCCGGTGAGGCTGCAAAACAAGCGCTGTTCAAAGAAATTCCCTTAGAAGATTTCGCTGATCTGGCGACAAGAATCCTTTAATTTATCTTCTAGGCAGGTGACTTGCCCGCTGACCGGATAATACCGGAGTGAGGTTGTCTTAAAACGCTGCTACACATTATTCATTGGAGCGCAAGATTAATTTAGGTGAGATCCCTGAGATAATCACGGATCATAATTGCTGCAGTTGCCCCTTCTCCTGTGGCGGAGGCTGCCTGTTTGGTTGAACCATGGCGTACATCGCCTGCCGCAAATATCCCAGTTTGGGAGGTCATCAGCGAATGGTCAGTCTTAATAAATCCTGCCGGATCTGTCTCGACCTGTGGGCGTACCAAACCGCTGTTAGGTTCTAGACCGATAAAAACGAACACACCGTCGTAATGCCACTCCTCGATTTCATCGGTTTTGTGGTTTTTAACCATAATCGCTTGTAGCTGGTTTTCCCCTTTAAACTCTATCACTTGGTGGTTAAGTATCACCCGCATATTGTCTTTGGAGGCGACTTTCTCTTGTATTATCTGGCTGGCGCGGGGCTTATCGCCATAATCAACAATGTCTACTTGATCAGCGAACTTCGTCAGGAAAAGACCTTCTTCAAAACCACTGTTGCCTCCACCCACGACTAAGACCCGTTTACCTTTGTAAAAAGCTCCATCACAGGTTGCACAGAAGTGTATATTGGTCCCGATGAGGTCAGCTTCTCCTGGGGCATTTAATCTCCGGTATCGAGCGCCAGTCGCGATCAAGAGTGCAAGGGTGCTATATTGCGAGTCATCTGCAGTGGTCACACACCAATATGGGCCATCTTTAAATATAGAGGTCACCTCTTGTGCTTGCAGTATCTCCACTCCGAAGCGCTTCGCCTGTCGCCCTAAACGTTCAGCAAATTCTCCTCCGCTAATGCCCTCATCAAAACCCGGAAAGTTGTCAAGCCTCTGGGTTATTCCGGCCTGACCACCCAACCCGGCTTTCTCAATCACCAAGGTGTCTAACCCTTCACGCGCCAGATATAGCGCGGCGGTCAATCCTGCAGGGCCCCCTCCTATGATGAGCGTGTCATAAAAGTTCCGCTTAGCTTTGGTTTGTAGACCGAGTTTACCTGCTAATTCTGCATTGGAGGGCTCAACCAGCAATGAACCATCGGGAAAAACAATCGTCGGTATGACACGCTTGCCTTGGTTTACCTTCTCCACAAACGCCATACCTGCAATGTTCTCTTCGATATCCACATTGATATACGAAATACGGTGTTCGCCGAAGAATTGTTTTGCCCGCTTGCAGTCTGGGCACCATTTGGTGCTGTAGATGACGATTTCTTTATTATTGCTCACATTTCCTGCCTTCATAATGGTACATCCTTACCCAAGTGGGATTTTTTTGCATAAATTGCGATCTGATTCTTATTCCATATGAACAGACGCTCATGTTAATGGATATCTTACTGGATTATTTTGCAATCTGATACTGAGGTAATAATATCGAGAAGGGATTGCCGAAAGAATTGAAGGATTTGTTTGGTGTGATAACCAATCTCGCCCCGTCGCAAGACTGTTTTAGCTTATCGGATTGATTGTTGAACCATCAATTTCCAGCTCGCGCCACTCAGCGTTTGCTAGGATGATCTGCCAGGCTGTTTCGATTGGCATCTGTGAGAAGTGGACTTGGATGAGTGCAAGCGCAAATCCATGCGAGACCAGCGCGACGCGCTCATCGGGGTGCATAATACAGATATCATTTACCGCACTGACTACACGGTCGCGCACTTGTGCGACGGTTTCTCCTCCAGGCGGAGCGATGTGCAGCGGTTGCTGTTTTCGCTCCTGAAAGGCATTTCCGTAGCGTGCTTGGATATCAATTTCCCGTAAACCCTGCCATTCCCCCTGGTGGATCTCGCGCAGCCTGGGTTCTCTTTGTATTGGCAGCCTATTGAGCCGGGACAAGGCCAGCGCAGTTTCATATGCCCGGCTCAGGTCACTCGAGTAGATTGCTGAAAAGTTGACCGTTACCAATTCTGTCGCTAAGCGCGCCGCTTGCTGGCGGCCGGTGGCGTTCAAGGGGACATCCGATTGCCCTTGCCAGCGCCGTTCGATGTTCCAATCCGTTTGACCGTGCCGGATGAGGTACAGGGAGGTCATGATTGCTAAGTATCTGAAATCTTATAGAAGTCTAGTGTTCCGTCAAATGGGATTATTATGTAAGAATAGACATAGACGGAACATTTTATGCTTTGTCAAAGGTGTAGTGACTTGATATCGAATGGTACTTCCATCCTTGACAAAGCACTAGGCCTTGATTCATAACCAATGTTATGCCTTGAAATCACCTTCCATCACGTAATCCGTCAGCTCACTGACACTGAAATCTGAAATCCCAAGTTTTTTCGGAGTGCGGCCTCGACGCCAGTAATCGGTGCGGTGAATGACGCATGCCAACCTGATGATGCTCTCCATGCCGCGCACGGAGACCCCATAGCGTGCACCAAACGCCGCGATTGGAACCAGGCTCATAGGTACATCCTCGGTGATATAACGGTGATTAAGAGTCGCTGGCGCTTGGATTCCAGCGTAGCCAGGCTGGTTGTGAATAGCTTCGTACAGGTCAGCGCCGGTCGCGTTGTAAGCCATCTGGAGCCACTCGAGAGCCGTGCGGGCGCGAATACCCAGACAGGTGGCGACCGTCACCCGCTCGCGGTCAAGGACCTCTAAGACCCTTGCTACCGAAGGGCTGACGCCATCGATGTAGAACTGAAACTCACCCCCAGTGGTCTCAATACGAGCCGCGTTGAGCAGTGATAGCGCGGGGTGGAAGATCGCTCCCATATTGTTCAGCCCAGTGTGCAGCACGTTGGTCCCGTTGATGAATTGGGGATAGGCGGGAGCCAAAGCCTCCAATACGCGCGGGGTCCGGGTGGCTGGCAGTGCTGCTAAGGGCACGCTCTCTTTGAGCCCGAAAATGCGCGTCTGAGCGGGTCCTTCTGAACGGCTTGCGTAGATTAACGTCTCGGCTTCGGCTAACGTGACATCAACTCTGCAGCCCTTTTCGCGGATGATCTTATAAAACTCTAGTGCTCCCCCCGTTCGACCTGGGTTAAGCACCACAATTTGCCCGTCTTTTAGATGCGTGGCTGCCAACCTAGCGATATCGGCATGGGCGGTTGATGGCAGGACGACCATAACAATGTCTGCTTTCTCGAGAGCGGCGCTCATATCCGAGGTGACCAATTCGAATTCGCCAAAACCGCGCGGACCACCCTCAAAGCTGGATAAATCGACCCCACCGCGGGCATTGATCGCTTCCACATGGTCTGGTGTACGGTTGTAAAGAGTAACCTGGAAGCCCATCAGCGCCAGGTGGGCCGCCATACCTCTCCCCCCGTGTCCAGCGCCAATAACGGTGTATCGTGATGTTTTGCTCATTGGGAATCTCCTTCTATGATGATACCTGATCTGCGTATTAACACGCAGCGGATGCGGTTTGGTCGCAAATAACACTGTATAGCTATCTGCGTCATTCGATCTTTGGGTTAGAGACCCAGAAGTATTATTCTTTCCGCTTCTGGTAATTCCGCACCAGTATCAGGATTAATCGCAGTACAAGCACCGCGCGTATCAATGTGTGTTGAGATTGTGCCGCGTGCGTACTGACTGTTGGCTAAATGCGGTGCATCCAGCAATCCACTGCTAACTGCTTTAGCGAGTGTCGCCGGGTCGGTCCATGGATCTTGTACAGCGGAATCTGCCAGCTGCTGAAATGCTTCTAAGGTCGTGTTTGCTTCCCTGATCAGCTGGTCGGTACGTGCGATGATGAGTGGGTCCTGGGTCATGTTTGGTTGTCCATTGATGGCGTTTTCGATCGGGCGGCGTGCCAGGGTTACCGCTTCGATGATATCGTCTGCAGTTGCTGCATGGTGCGCTTCGGTGTGACCAACGATGTGTACGATATGCGGATCGAGCGCCATCTGCAGGTAAACATTGGCCGCTAGATGCCCCCGTGCGGTGAATGGGTCAAGGGGATAGCTTAGCAAACCGGTGCGGGTTTGTTTCCAAATCCGAAAGTCAGGTTTTTCTAACGGGGTAATCATTTTCAGTACCGCGAGCATTTTCGCGATATCCATCTGGTCGGATGTGCCAGGAGGGGAATTGAACATCAATTGGGCGATGTAATCGCGCACACCAAATGCACGTGCATTGTAAGCTGAGAGAAATGCTGCCACCACAAAGATGACATCTGGAGCATCGCGCATCCCCCAGTGATGAGGTTCATTCAACTCGACGGGGATATCCCGTTCACCATACCAAGCCATGACACTTTGGTGTTCGCGAATTGACCCTTCCAAATCCCATGGTCCGCGTCCATCCATCTGGTTGAACCAGAACAGCGGGATTGCACACCAAGCGATGTTTATGGTTTCGACATACATTTCCGCGAGCTGGATAAAATCATCTGTCCCAGAATAGGTGCGGAGGAGCGGGTAGTTGCCTCGCCGGGTAGCTGTATGCAGCTGGCAGTAATCTTCCTGGCTGCGGACAGGAACACCACCAGCGCCGGTCCGCCGGCGATCTTGGCGCTCAGGATGGAAGAAGTTCGCCTGGGCATCTTGATCTACCCCCAATGAAATGACATCCAGCACACCAGATTCAGCTATCTGTTCGATACCTATGAGTGTTTCATCCATCGTTGGTAGGCCGAAGTGATGGCGGATTATCGGGAATGGGGCTTTCCATTGGATGCGTTCGATCGTGGATTGTGGGTAATCAGCTTCAATACCTGAGTCAGCGCTTTGTCCGCGCAGATATGCCAACGTCACGTTATTCGGCTCACCCCCTTCGAATACCCGTTCGAAAAAACCAATTCCGCTCACCCGCTTTGCGACCGGGGGTGTACCACCAAATGTAAACCGGACGCCAGCAGTGCGGAACTCATCTGCCTGTTCAGCGAATGACGCTAGCAAGCGTTCACCGGTTTCAGGTGTCAGACGGTATGAAACACCAACTAAGAGCTCATGTGGCTGAACGCCTTGATCGATTTGCTCTTGGATGTTGTATAAAACTCGCTCGACAGGAACAGCTGGCCCTAAAAATATGGTCCGGTAGCCTGCATACTCTGCCTGGTGAAGAAATTTCATCACACCCGCTACATGTACACACTCGCCTAACGCGCATCCGATTGCGGTTTTCAAAACAAACCTCCGAGGATCACACCGGCTGGTTGAGATATCAAGCGGCAGGTTATCAGACAGGAGCTGAGGTCATTAACCTATCAGGCTAATGACCTGCAAAGCCTTGCTGCAGAGTTCTAGTGTAGGCTAGATGCTGTTTTCTAAGCTATTTAGATATGGGTATCAATCTATGGAAGGTCACGGTTTGCGAAGCACAAGGGAGAGGATCCGGACCCTACTGATTTGCATGGACATGTTCTTTTGCCAGCAATCCCCATTCAGATTTGTTATTTCTCAGCACTGAGCAGGACTGAACTTAGTATAACAATCAAAAGACTGAGCGTCAAGCTGACTGGCGTTTTACCCATGTTCAAAGAACTGACCAAATTGTGTTTCAATGCTTCACACGGAGTACCTATGCCCTTGGAGACCATATGGAGCTATGTATCAGGATATCTTTGTCGGCGTGCTGAAAATATTTGCGATAGGCTTTGGTTTCTTCAAGCGCTTCTACAAGTCGCGAGATGATATTATCCCTGCCCGTGTGATCCAAACGTGTTGAGCTGTACGGTGATAGGGTGACATCATCGAAGTCAGAAATGGTTACCGAAATTTGCCCCTGTGCTTCGAGCCAAGCCAAACCAAGCGACACCGTCCTTGTCCGCTGACCGCAAGCCGCGGCAAGGGTGACGAGATCAGTTATACCGGAATATTTTCGCAAGGCATATTTTACTAATCCCAGCAGGTATTTTAAGAAATCCTCAACTGTATCGGTAGCGGAGGGATTTGCGAACAAAGCTGCCACTCCTGGTCTAACGGCTGTCAAAGCCTGGTGCAGTTCGTCAGGACCGGGAGGGGCAGACCATATTACAAGTTTGGTATGGGGGGACAAAGCTGTGCGGTTAACGCCTGGTAGACCATCCTCGCGCCCGGTTTCGTTCCACACGATGGTGTCTGCTTGAGCAGCTAGTTTATTCAAATACGCACGCGGTTCGGCAGTAAGGCGATAATCAATCACTTCTATCTCAGTGGGGGCGACATCAAGATTGATATGATTCGAAACAGCCGGTCGGCTGTCAATCCATTCAAGCTGCAGCTCTTTCACCCCTCGAAACGAGCTGGACCGGATCTTATATGCTAAATCTATCATTCCAGTTGGCTCAGGCCAATCAGCTCCTTGCCACCAGATGACTTTTTGCTCGCACCCCTGCTCATCTTTGAGTTTAACGATACGGTGAACTTCTCCTTGGCCAACTGTACGCAAATCCACGAGTTCAAGAGCGCAGCTTTGCAGCACAACAGCCGGGTTCCCGGCTCCAAATGGTGCCAGCCGTTCAAGATCGGCTACTAGGTCAAGTGAAAGCTCGGAAAATGAGAGCTCGGCATCGATCTGTAGAGGTGGTTCATCCGGCAGGTCTTTGCGCATGGCTTGCACGGTACGCGCCAGACCTGCACGGAACATGTCGATCTTCTGCGGGTCCAATGCTAACCCGGCGGCCATCGGATGGCCCCCAAAGCCCTGCAGCAGGTCACCCTGGGTGGCGATAGCCTGGGTGATATTGATTCCTTCAATTGAACGTGCTGAACCGCGTGCCAGCTCCCCGTCGGGTGTGGAGATCAATACAACAGGTTTGCTGTAGCGTTCAACCAAGCGGCTGGCGACGATCCCGATTACCCCGGCTGGCCAGGTCCTATGGGCAAGCACGATCACAGAGAGCTGCCCCAGTTCGGGATTGCTCTCAATTTGGGCTAAAGTACCCTTGAAGACCTGTTCGGTGAGCAGTTTCCTCTCTGTGTTCAGTCCTTCCAAGCGGTGAGCGCCCATTCTTGCTGCACTGAGGTCGTCCGTGGTTAAGAAATCAACTATCTCGTTAGCATCGGATAATCTCCCTAAAGCGTTCAAGCGCGGGCCAATTATGAAACCGATGTGTTCCTCAGTCAAACTGGCGGGCTGGAGTCCTTCCATTTCCATTAACACCTGCAGCCCGAGCCGCTGGCTGTTGCGCAGTACTGCTAAACCGCGCTGCAGCAGGTAGCGAGTGTCTGCGCGCTGGAGGGCAACATCTGCCACGATCCCCAACGCGACCAGATCAAGGAAGGATTCGATGTCATTCTCACGGCGAAAATGGTGATAGAGTGCTTCGACCAGTTTATATGCTACTCCCACTCCTGGAAGAGTTGCTAGTGGGTGCTCTTCAGGCAGCAGTTTGGGGTTTACTACTGCAAACGCCGGTGGTAATTCTGGCGGCAGATCGTGATGGTCGGTTATGATGACATCAACGCCCTGGCACTGGGCATATTCCACAGCCTCATTCGCAGTGATACCGGTGTCACACGTCAAGATCAATTGAGCCCCCTTGGCCAGCTCGTCCTTCAGTCCCGGCAAATTCACACCATGAGACTCAGTAGCCCGTACAGGGATATGGTAGCTGATATCTCCTCCATGCTCGCGCAGGGCAGAGACAAGCAGCGTTGTTGAAGTTTGACCATCAACATCAAAATCACCCCACACGCAGATCCGTTCTTCGCGGGATAACGCCACCACCAGCCGCTCGATCGCCAGGTCGATACCGGGCATTTCTTGTGGACTGGCTGGTCGGTAGTGGTTTGGATCGAGGAAGGCAATTGCTGCGCTTGGTTCGGAAATCCCGCGTTGGATTATTGTCCGTGCAACGAGCGGATGGCCGCCGACAGCAGCTTGCACATCGGATGGCACTGTGATTGGTTTTGGCTCAGTCCAGCTTCTCATACGGTGATGTCAACTTGGTCTTCACAGGTAAGGATCTTGAAAAAAAGAAGCGGTTAAAATTCAATCTCGGCGACCTGTTCGAAATCGATCACCAGGTCTTGTTCTCCTGCAGTTGATAATTCCAAATCCTGCTCAAAAAAATCCCCTGCCTCACTGCCTCGATCGCACAGCGAACGATAATTACAGAACCTGCAGTGACGCTCTTCTTCCGTTTTTGTGAATACGTCCGCGGATACCGCCTGGATGGCTGCGATCGTTGACTGGAGATAGTGCTGGTCAGCCTCAAATGTGCTCTGGTTGTATTTGAAGATTGTCGGGCGATCAGGATATTCCGTGAACCAATATACCATCGTGATCGCCTCAGGCGCGATTTCCTTTCCCTGGTTGAAGTGTTCGCCGGCTTTGACGAGCAGGAAGGGGTAAACGCGCGTCTGCAGCCGCTTGGCAAGCTGGGTCTGTTTTGGGTGTACTCGATTGGTTTTCCAATCTAAGATAATAAAAGTATCCTGCTCGGTTTTCAATAACAGGTCGTATTTTGCCTGCAGTTGATATTCAAGCAGCGGCGCGATAAGGGTGATCTCTGGAAATCGTTGGGTATTTTGAATGTGGATATCTGACTGGTCATCGATGTGGGTTGCAAATTCTACAAATCGTTCCCACCAGGTCATCAGCTGGTCGTCAGCGATCGTCTCAACCAGCCTTTCGGCAGGGATCCCGATCAGGTATTGATGGGCGAGCTGGTGAAATAGCCTGCCGTGCTGCATAAAAAGTTCGTGCTGCAGGACAGGCTCGGACTCAATCGCCGGCCAGGCGAGTTTTTCGATATAACGCAGTTGAAATCGCCGCTTGCAATCTACGTAGTCCTGCAAACTGCTCTGGCTGAATCGGAACCCGCTTGGTAAGCTCATGTCATCTCCGTTTGATCAGTTGATTCATCCTTAGCGGAATTCAGCTCTTTCTCAAAATCACTCAGCAGTTCTAAAAAAGGTGAGGCTGGTTGTAAATCTCCCTTTCTGCCGCTGTTCCAGGTGATTATTAAATCTTGGCGAGCTCGGGTGATCCCAACATACAGCAATCGTAACCGCTCGCGTACATAATCTAGGCGCGCCTGCTGCGAGGCATTAAATTCTTGGTACCAATCATATTCACTGGCACTGAAAGCAGCTTCAAGCTGGCTCAATGCTTCAGCTTGCAGGTTAAGGTTATCGCGGATGAACCAGTTCTCCGCAATAAAGCGGTCACCAGTCTGTCCGGAGGGGAAGTTATAGTTATTAGCCGACATTAAGTAGACCCGATCCCATTCTAAGCCTTTGGCTTTGTGAAACGTAGCAACGACAACTTTTCCTTTGTGCTGATCTGGATCGAAGCCCGAATCATCCTCGCTGAAGCCAAGGAAGCGTCGTTCATTTCGGGCGATCACCGCCAGCTCGTCTGTTAATTCGGGAAAGTGCCAGTCTTGGTGGTTATTGCTGGCTTGGCGCAGCAGGCTAGCCAGCTTATGCGAAAGAGCTAGATCAGTCGGTTCGGAAAAAATATCTTGGGCAAGCGTGAGTATGATTTGGTCAATTGGCAGCAGGATCGCGGCTTGCCAGCGGCGTACTAGCCCACGGAACTCACGCAGTTGGGCGAGTTCGGGATCATCAGCAACGAACTGTTTGTCGGCCAGCCAGTCCCGGTCAGATCGGGGGTACAGGTAATCTTCCACTCGCGGGCAGACTTTAAGATGCTTAGCAACCTGTGCTATCAGCTCGCCTGACTGAGTATCATCCCGTTCTTCACGACGCCAGACGCGATAGGCTGTTGCGAGTTTACGGCCAGAGCCTGGGTCAGCTAAATAGTTCAATAGGTTGCCAAGTGCTCCCGCGGTTTGTCTGGTCGAAGCACTCGCTCTTAGCAAGCCGTCATGGCAGGGGATATCCCGCTGCTGTAAGGCGCTGATGACTTGGGAAGCGCGCGAATTCCGTGGTACCAAGACGGCGACGGTCCGCTCAGTATTATCGGGCAGCCAGTGCGCGATGGATTCAACCACGGCATTAATTTCACCGGCGGGTGAATATTTGTGGTTTACCAGCTGGATTTTCCCATCCGCTGGATTTGGATTTGCCGGCTCTGCATCTGAGGACACTGGCGTGATATGCGGGGTAGCCAGGGCATCTCGCACCTCGGTAACCGGGTGCGATGCAGCGGTCCAATCGATTAAGTGGTTGGCTAACGCTATAATGTCCTCGGTCGAGCGTCCAGACTCTGGCAGCTCTCGGCTGGTCACATCAGGCCGCTTGATAAACGTGCGTAGGTAGGCTGGGTTGGCAGTTGTGAAGGTTTCAAATATCGCTTGATTCGGGTCGCCAACCCTAACCCAGTTCCCGGTAGGTCCCGCAAGCGTCTCCAAGATCTTTTCTTGCAGACGACTGCTGTCCTGGGCTTCATCTTCGAGGATGTATGGCCAATGATTCTGCAAGCGGGCGAGCAAATCCTCATCCTGCTGTAAGTTTTCAAGTGCAAGCCTGATTAAGTCATCAAAATCTACTGCGTCACGGTAAGCCAAAGCCCGCTGATAGGCATGGTACAGCTCCCAACCCATCTCTGCTAAGGGTAGTGGAAATGGTATCTGGTCCAGCTGGGTGCGCAGTCGTTGCGGGGTGAGTTGGCGATCTTTGGCAAAGCGGATGTATGCCAGTGCGATTGTCTCGACCAGATCGGGTAGTCTCTCTCGCTGCACCCACTCCAGGCGGTTCTCTTCTAGGTTGGTGTTGAGATAATCATCCAGGTCATGTGGATGGTTGCGCAGCCATATCTGAGCCACTTGGCTGCGGATACGGTTGGCTTCACTCTCATCAATGATTTGGAATGTGTCGCTGAGTCCGGCCAAGTCAGGTCGTTCGCGGACAATGTCATTTGCCAAACCATGCAGTGTTCGCACCCGGTATCCCAGGCGGGGCAGCAGGCCAAACTCGTGGAGAAATTCACTGACGCGTTTGTTAAAGTTGTCCACAGCCGAATTCACTAACGTGACGACCAGTACTTCCTGATCTTCTAAGAGCTTTCCGCTGGTGATAATATCAGCTGCTAACCGTGAGAGGGTCCATGTTTTACCAGACCCGGGCACAGCGGCGACTCCCATCCGCCCAGATTGATAGGTTAGGACCGCTTGTTGGTGGTGTCTTGGCTGGGAGCTGCTGTTAATCATGGGATAAGCGAGTTAGTCAATGGATTGGATTTGATGCAGCACTCGGTTGAAGGCATACAGCAGCGGACCGCGCAATTCGTAGCCTTGTTCGTTTAGTTCGCTCATGCCGATGTAGATCCCCTGGCGGCAGCGGTTGATTAAACCGAGCAGCAAATTCTGGAGTGAAGTAAGTCCAGTCTGGTTTTCATCTTCATCCGTCCAGATTTCTCCGCGCGGCCAGTGCCGGTTGAGGACATAAGGATGGGTCAACGGTTGGTATACCCGTTCGAACCAACCCCGGCTGCCGATATCCAGCCAAAATTGGTAGTCAACTGGGCGGTTGCGCATCAGGTACGTGTAAGCAGGGGTGATCAAAACTGAATCTGCGGGATCATCCTCCCATGCACGGATATATTGGGCCGCGATCACACCTTCCTGGACCATGCGTAAATACTCTTTGCCGAGGGGGATGCCGGCCTCTCCCAGACTGTGATCTGTCACCCAGCGGAACTTTTGGACTGACTCGATGAGGTTTGCTGTGATTTGACCAGCCTGGAAATCATTGTGGAGGCCATAACCAGGCTGCGAGAGCAGTTCGCCAAACAGCCGGCCGAGGAAGTGATCGAACTCTGTCGGCATGGTTTGCCGATGATCTTCTATCCAGCTGCGTAACCGTTCGTAGTACTCACCAACTCGATAGGTGATCCGCACCTGGACATCGCTGTTAATCTGCTCGAATGGCGTAAGGGTTGGTTGGCCATCTTTCTGACGGTAAACGATATCTGTCAGCAGCCGGGCGCGCACCAGGTCGAGACCTGCTAGTGCCTGCATAAAGGCGGAGGCGACCTCAAATCGTGATGGCCGGTAGCCCCATTCGGGATGGGTAATCATCGCCAAAGTAAGCAGGCATTCTGTGACCGGTTCCTCGCGCAGTGAGCGAGATGGCCGGTGAGAATGTGTTGGGATCTGGAAGTCAGTCAGGCGCTGGATGAGCGAAAAGCGCAATGCGTCCGAAAGAAATGGCGCCAGTATCACGATTTGCCCAGGCGGTACAGCGTTCTGGTTCACAAGATAGGCGGCTTGCTCGGC
>Ga0209013_10002763_pt1 | contig 15824 bp, 6 predicted proteins | sample Cruoilmetagenom2_FD_187291 | JGI IMG/M metagenome (GOLD analysis project Ga0209013, IMG submission 187291) | Oil polluted marine microbial communities from Coal Oil Point, Santa Barbara, California, USA - Sample 2 (SPAdes) (version 2) | ecosystem: Environmental > Aquatic > Marine > Oil seeps ... | reverse complement strand
CATCACCTGGAGGCATGTCACCTCCGCGCGCAATCCGTACCACGCCTGGCGTCGCTTCATCTCGCTGCCCGGGAAAACCACCTTCCACCCCTTCTTCAAAACCAGGCCCATCTGTTGCTTCGGGCCAAGCCACCGAGGCACGTACAGATCACGTTGCATGCGGTAGTTCACAACCGTGCTTGCACGGATGGTCTTTCGGAGATCGGCGTGGGTGAACCGCCCCGGGTCTACGTGGTGGTAGACAACGGATCGAGGTTGGATCGCCACCGCCCAACCGATTCGATGGGCCTGCGCAGCCGCGACCACCTCTTCGCCGCCACCGAAGTCATCGCCCTTTCGTCCGTAACCATATCGGAAGCCCCCAATCTTCAGGAGCGCAACACGCCGAGCCGACCAGTTTGCCCCCCAAGGGAACTCCCACCAACGTTCAACTTCTCTGACGTCCGCGTACTTCGGTTCGAGGTGGCTCCAACAACCCCACATCTCCGGTCGCAACCAGCGAGGCGCCGGCTCCGGCGGCACCAGAAGGATGTGCCCGCCGACGACACCAATGTGCGGATTTTCCTGAAAGGTCTCGAGAGTCCTTTCGAGCCAATCCCCATTTGCCACCGCATCGTCATCGATAAAGCACAACACCTCGCCGCGCGCCTCGCCGATACCCGCGTTTCTGGCGAATGACAGCCCCTTCAACGGGCACACGATCAGGCGAAGGCCGGCCGGCCGGTCCGCAAAGAGCTCTGCGCGCAGCTCCTCGACGAGATCGGAGAGGTCGTCCTCAGGGTGGTTGTTGACCAGCAGAACCTCGTAACGGTCATGTCCTACGGTCTGAGCTGCCAGCGATCGAAGACACTTCTCGAGGCTTTCGGTTCGCCGATAGGTGCATACGATCACCGACGCCTCCAGCTCCGTCGAAGGCGGCCCGTACGCCTCGTCCTCTATGGCCCGAAGATGATGGGTGCGTGCGCGAACGTCGACGGCCGTGAAAGCAAGTGCTGCCGATGGCAAACCGTACCACCCCTGGAAGGACTCATCCAGACGCGCAAGCTCATCCGCCGGGGCCGTAGTCGCACAGATATGCCATCCTGCACTCATGGCGCCCGGAAAGTTCTCCGAACCGGTTAGGAGGACGTTCAGGCTGCCCCGCGGAAGTTCACCAGGAATCTCGAGGGCCTCACTCGGGTCATCCGCCCATGCCACGTAGACAACGGGGTTCCAGAGTCTCGCCAAACGCACAGGATCGCACCCATCTGGCAAACCAACGAGGTGTCCGGCCGACTCCGCCCTCGCCCGCATCGCCTCCAAAAACTTTTGACCGTCCGGCGACGACGGGGTTTCCGAGAACACCCACACAAGAGGAGAAAGGTCGAAATCCCTGCGAAAGTCGTCGAAGACCATCAGCTCCTCGCGCAGATCGAGGATCTGCATCTCCTCCTCTTTCGAGGTCAGGGACTTTCCGTGGAACCGGTAGTCGTATACCCGGTCGTCAAAGTCGACGTGCCCGAGGCGCAGGAAATCATTGACCCGCATCCAGTAGTCGTAGTCTTCGACGGTGAATCGGTGGGGGCTGTAATCACCCAGAAGATGGAGCACGCGATCGCGGTACATGAACGCCGCCCCCACATAGTTGTTGGGCCAGGTATTGAGCTCGCCGGTGTTTTCGGGCAGGTAGACGTGGGGGCTGCCCGGCGGTCCCTGATAGCCCGAGAACCACTCCGAGCCATGGAGGAAGCTCCCGTCGTCCCCAATGATGTCCTCATTCGCGTATACCATGTCGCAGTCCGGACTTCGGCGCAAACATGCGACCATCTTGTCGAGAAAGTCCGCCTTGAGCCGGTTGTCGTCGCTTGTCCAGGTGAGGAACTCGCCACGCGCGAGGCGGAAGCCGTTGGAGAGCGCCCGAGGAAGCTGTTGGTTCTCCTGGTGCACCACCCGAATTCGGGAATCTTTGGCCGCCCAGCCGTCGACGATTTGCGGGGTGGCATCGGTCGACCCATCATTCACAATGATCAGCTCGAACTGTTCGTAATCCTGGGACAGGACACTTTCAATCGCTTCTTCCACCAGTGCCGCACCGTTGTAGACCGGGAGCACAACGGAAACCAGCCCGGGCTCTGAAGGACATTTCATCGCTGAAACCGCAGCCCCGAAGAGTTTCTCCCGATCGCGCTTGAACCGCCAGAAGCGGTATTGGTAGAGGTTCATGAGGGATGATCCGGCTCCCGCAGGACCACGTCGTCGTCCCAGGACGCGCAGCACACCCTTCGCCACGGAGTAGTAGACGCTGCGCAGATAGTAGGTCACGCGACCCTCCGGTCGTGGCTGCCAGAGACGGTCGATCGTACGCCCGAGAACGCCGCGAGCCTTCCACGCCAGAGCGCGGTTTTCCTCGTGCAACGTCGCGACCTGCTGCTCGAACTCAGCAGCCTTCTCCCTCAGCCCCTCGAAATGGCCGAGCAGCTCGTCGTGCGACAGCTTCAGCTCCGCAGCTTTCGTCTGAACCTCGTCGAGACACCTGTTCTGTTCCGTGAGATCCTGCCGCAATTTGTCCTCGCGCAGATTTGCCTCATCCCGCTGCTGCTCCAGAACAGCGACCTTCCCCGCGTACTCCTGCCGAACCGCAGCGGCTCGATCTTCCGCCTCGCTCCGCTCGCGTTGGATGACTTCCTGCTGCACCCTCTCGAGAAGAACCTGCGCCCGCGCACGCTCCTCCGCAAGCCGCCGTCGAACGCGGGCGAGCCATGCGTCGCGATCACGAAGCTCTTCGCGCAACGCTGCCAGGCGTTCACCGGCTGCATTGGTTTCCATATCCGTGGCGCCCTTCGTGCTTACACCCATGGATCCTCCTCGGTCCAAGCCGATATTCATCCCCGATCCAACCCAGGCGTTCTCGTCCCAGGCCACGTGGGCTTCCAACACCCGCCGCCAGCGCCGCCGCCAGCGCTCGATCGAGAACGCCTTCGCCGCCTCCGCGGCGTTGTTGCCAAGGCGTTCCCTCAGTCCCGGATCGCGGACGAGCCGGTCGAGAACGCTGTGCATCGCTTCCGGGACGGGGTCGACCAAGAGGCCGGTATGACCGTCAACCACGATCTCAGGGAGACCGCCCACCGGGGTCGCCACCACCGCGCACCCGCACGCTTGGGCCTCGAGGCAGGCCAAGGATGTGCCCTCCGAGGCCAGAGTCGGAATCACAACGATGTCTGCAGCGGTGTATACCGCCGGCATCCCTTCCGGCGGTACGGCGTCCCACCTGACGCGACCCTCGAACCTCTCGAGAAACTGGTCACGGGCGCGTAGGATCGCAGCACGCTCCCAGGTTTCGGTTGTCTTGCCCACGAGGTTCACTCTGACGTCGGGGTGGTCTTCGAGCAGACGAGGGAGAATCTCCATCAGGAGCCAGAACCCCCGCACCGCGCTCAACCGGCGGGGAAACAGGATTTCGACACCGGCTCGCTCAGACCTCTCCCGCTTCCGAGGGTGAAAGGCTGCGAGATCAACGAAGTTGGGAATGTGCACGAACCTCTCGGCGAGGTCGGCACGGGTCGCTCGAACCCAATTGATTGTGTTGCCGTCGACAGACACCACTGTATCGAGGTTTTCGACCGCCGCCAGGATGCGGCGGATGAGCTCTGGATCGGCGCCCCGATCACCGTGATAGATGGGATCGTCCCAGAACACACCATGACTAATCCCGATCGCGTTGTCGAAGCGCACTCTTTCGGCCTGGTTGAAGGCCAGGAACAGGGTCAGAGCGGCCGGCTCGAGTCCACGCTCCTCCACAACCTGGGCGAGCTTCGCGGGGGCACTTCCCGAGGCCACCCCATGAACGAGAAAATCGCCGTACCTCCGCTCCCAGTCACTCTCCGCAGCCGTTTGCAGGACCTCGACATCGAGGTCCATCTCCCGGATAAGGTCAACGAGTTCCAGAAGATACCGTTCGGCGCCTCCCGACAACATCGTCAGACCCTCGAAGTCGAAGAATGCCGGCGCCAGGATCCGAATCCGCCGCGAGCTCCCACCGGGTTCCCCGGCCGATGGAAAAACAGCCTGCGCTCGCACCGCCTCGGAATCTCGGCCTCCACCCCTGATCCGCTCTTTACGAAGGCGCTCTGCCTCACGAAGCAGCCGCAGGGTGCGACCGGCGGCCGGCGTCCGGTGTGCCGGTGGCGCGTTGCGCAACAGATCAAGCGCCACCTCGGCGTTTCGGAGAGATGCTGCTCGCTGCTCGGCCGCCACTCGTCTCATGACCTCACGCGACGACGATCCCGCCGCGAGAACGACCTCTAGGGCGCCGGCGAGCTCCCCGGAGACCAGGCCTTCAACGGACAGGCATGGGACCGCAGGCGCCATCAGAGATGCGAGGTTCGAGACCTTCGGGTCGTACGCGAGAGCAACGCACGGGGTGCCGGTCATCGCGGCGAACATCAGGGAGTGGAATCGCATGGCCACTACCGCATCGCACGCCCCCAGGAGACCGGCGATCTCCTCGGGCCGACACTCACCCGACCGGGCCACCTTCGCTTCAAATCCGGAAGCGCCCGCAGCCAGACGCTGCGCAAGCGACACGTCGTCCTGGAGGGCGAACGAGCTGTGTTGAAACGGAACGAACAGAACCCGAAGGCCCCGATCCATGGCAACCCGCCCCACCCCCTCCATGAGCTGGCGTTCCCATTTTTCCTGGTCCCCCGCAAACGGCCAGTTGCGAACCACGACGGCCAGCCATCCCTTGCCGTCAATCCCCTCTTGCTCCAAGATCCTCTCGAGGTCGGGCCCCTTCGACGGAGAGAGCGCCCATACGGGATCGGCGGTGATCTCAACGCCCTCTCGGGGCACGCCGAGCGCGGCCAGTGCCTCCAACGACTCGCGGTCCCGAACAGTAATGGCCGCGGCTGCGGAGGTGAGATCACGAACCATGTCTCTGCTCTCGGCAAACTCGAGCGGTCCGACGCCGACGGCGAAGAGCATCACCGGCTTGCCGAGCTCCGAGGCCAACCAGGGGATGCCGCAGTAAAAGGGCAGACCCCAGTGTCGACTCGAGAACATGAGCATCGGATCGTGGAACACGTAGTCGTGAAGGAGGCCACCCCCACCAACCACCACCGCGTCCGCCTCGTCGAGCGCGTCCGCCAGTCTTTCCATGTCCCACGGCTCGAAGGATTCGACGTCGTGGCGGGAGGCAAGGTCCCGGGGATTTTCTCCCGGGACGATCAGCTTGAGATTCCGGCAGCCGGACCGGAGCCCGCTGACCAGAGCGGTGAGCACAGCCTCGTCGCCCAGGTTTCCCGCACCGTAGTAGCCGATGACGAGGATTGTCGTGGGCGCTTCCACCATGCCTCTTCCGAGTCGACCCCCCTCGACGCCGCTGTGAGCCTGGTGCGAACGGCGAAAGGGATCTCCTCTGTGCTTGCTGGCGCCGAGTCTAGCAGAGGTATCCCGCGCTTCTCACCAACCGCCACGGGGGCCGTCGATCGTTCAGGCGGTCAGTAAATCTCCGCCGACAGGCGCTGGAAAACCGGCCCCGCCTCCCCGCACAACTCGGTGTACTGCTCGAGGATCGGTTGTGGGAGTGCCTGCTCGAACGCAGCCCGCGAGACGATGTTGCGCCGGATCCCCGAGTCGATGGTTTCGAGGGCATTTTCCATCGCTGCATCCGTCGGCATCATGTCGAGGAACTCCAGCAGGCGGGCCAGCTCCGCGTGCGGGTCATAGAAGTAGCTCTCGTAATGCGTCACCAGGTAGGCCCCCGGCCGCAAAAACTCCCAGATCCGGCTCTGGTACCGCGACCACAACCTGATCGCGTACGCGAGCTCGCGGACCGGAACCTCCAGGTTGCTCCTGATGACCGCCTTCTGGATGGAAATCGCTGCCTCCACCGGATTCCGAAGGCACACAACAACCTTGAGGTCCGGAAAAAGCGACTGCCACAGCTCGAGAGTGAGGCTGTTGCGGGGGTCTTTCCACCCCCACGGCTCCCCCTGTGCAAGCGGCGCGGTCAGTTCGAGCGCACGCTCGCGATACGGGTCCATGCCGGGCTCCCGGGACCAGCCGGGCGCAGTATCGGGTGGATCGAACCATGCCCCCCCGAGATGATCGAGAAGCTCCTCGTTAAAGGATTGAATGGGGAGATTTTCCCAGTAGCCGGCTGGGTTCGAGTGCTCGTGAGCCCCTGCAATCTGTCCCCGGGGACCCAGGTTGAGCCCGCAGAGGTCGAGGAGACGAGTCACCATCGAGGTGCCGGATCGACTGCTGCCGAGGATGCAAACGGGCATCGAGACCTCCTTTCGATATGCTGGAGTCTTTGCACCAGGCGCCTTGCCGGGCAGTTGTACGTGGAGAGTATAGTCTCTCGCCGCTTCGCCACTTTCGCAGCGATTTCCGGCGAGCATAGCGGGCTTGCGTTCCTTGACAGGATCATGGATCCTTTTTCAACCAAGGATCCGGAAGGAATTGAATTCATGAACTTGTCACGCCACCCCATTGCCGCCGTCAGGATGGTTGTTCTCTTCATCGCGCTCATCGCGCATCTCGGATTCGCCACACCGGCGCCGACAAGCACCTCCGGGGGAATCGCCTTGATGCGGCTGGACCTCGTCGGGCCGCCGAGCGAGGTCATGCTGCCGGTTCACGCCGTGCTGCAAGACGCCGGTGGCGTCGACTACGTCCTGATGCTCGCACCGGTGGAAGACGGCTTGGCCCTTGACGCGATGATCCTCGATCCCGACGCCGGCGGCGGCGCCGGCTACCTCGTCGCCCTCGAGCGGCGCCGCGGCGCGAGGGAAGTTGCGGCCGTCTCCTTCCCGGTCCTTCTCGACGACGGACGACACATCGTTGTCCGCGATGCGCCGGGCCGCGCCGATGTCCTTGCGGAAATGGGCTTCGATCTGGGACTTTTCAGCATCGAACCGTGGGTTTTCCCACCGCAGATCGACCAACCCACTGCGCCGGTGATTTCGTATGACAGCCGCGTGGCCGACATCATCGCCGCCGTGACCCAGGCTGCGGCCCACACCTACGATGGAAATCTCAGCGGTGAGACACCGGTCACCATCGAAGGAAATCCCTACACCATCGTTACCCGGCACACCAACTCCGGTACCCCAATCCAGAAGGCAACCCAGTACGTTTACGAGTTCATGAGCCAGTTCTCCCTTGACGTCTCGTTCCACACCTGGGCCTCCGGACGCAACGTGATCGGTCAGAAGCTCGGTGCAACCAATCCCGACGAGATCGTCCTGATCACCGCCCACCTCGACGACATGCCGTCGGGAGGAATCGCACCGGGCGCCGACGACAACGCCAGCGGTTCGGTTGGCGTGATGCTCGCCGCCGAGCTCTTCGATCAATATTGGTTCGAAAAGACCATCCGTTTCGTGTTCTTCACCGGTGAGGAACAGGGGTTGCTGGGCGCCCAGGCTTATGCGGCGAAGGTCCAGGCGGATGGGGACAACATCGTCGCAGTCTTCAACATGGACATGATTGGATATGACGCCGTCGATGGCCCGACTTTGCGAATCCACACGCGCAACGGCAATGCATCTGATCTCGCGATCGCGAACACCTTTGTCGATGTCGTCAACACCTATGGATTATCGGGAGCTCTGACCCCGATCATCGACCAGGACGGAATCACGGCAAGCGACCACGCCGCATTCTGGTCACGCGGATATGCCGCCGTGCTCGCCATCGAGGACGACCAGGACGACTTCAACGCCTTCTACCACACCGTCAACGACAAGCGTGAACACCTCAACATGGTCTACATGACGAACTACGTGAAGGCGTCGCTCGGAAGCGCCGCCCACCTCGGAATCCCGACCATCGCGCCGTGCGAACGGAACATGCTGCCGGTGGCGATCGATATCGACCTTCACGGATCGGCAACCACATCGTCCGACGAAAACGGCATCCTCGAGCGCGGCGAGCGGGTGATGGCCGCGCCCACGTGGCATTACGCAGGCGCGTGTTCGCCGTCCTCCGTCACCGGACAGGTGACCGATTTTTCGGGTCCTGGTGCGCTTGTTCTTTCTGCACCGGATGACGGCGCCTCCTACGGGTTGATGATCGCAGACGAGGTTTCCAACTGCTTCGACGAGACCGGGAACTGTTATGAGCTGTGGGTCAGCCCGATCGGAACTCGGCCGGCAACCCATGTCGACCTCACCGTCACCGAGGAGCTGAACGTCAACCGAACCGGGTTGTGGAAGATTCACCTGGGCGACAGCTTCATCGACGTCGGCCCCGGCCACTGGGCGTATACATTCGTCGAGACTACTCTCCACAACGGGATCACCAGCGGTTGCACCGAGACCACCTACTGTCCGGACGGAGAAGTGACCAGGTGGCAGATGTCGGTGTTTCTCAGCCGGGCGATGGCGGACGGCCAGGTCCCAGCGAGTGGAACGGTCGAGGGAATGGGCGACTACGATTGCAGGAGCGGCGGTGTGTCGGTGTTCGGGGACGTTCCACCCACCGATCCCGGCTGCAGCTTTATTCACTACATAGCCGCGCAGCAGGTGACCTCCGGCTGCGGCAGCGGCGCCTTCTGCCCGTCAAACACCGTGGATCGATGGCAGATGGCGGTTTTCCTCGCCAAGGCCACGACAGACCCGGCGTCGATCCCGACCACCGGGACCGTCCCCGGCATGGGTGACTACGACTGCAGCGAGGGCGGCCAGTCGGTTTTTGCCGATGTGGCGCCAACCGATGTCGCATGCCGGTTCATCCACTACGTGGCAGCGCAGGAGATCACAGCGGGCTGCGGTGGCGGCAACTACTGTCCTTCGAACGTGCTGGCGCGCGACCAGATGGCTGTTTTCCTGACCAAGGCGTTCGATCTCGGCCTGACCAGCGTCTCCATCCAGTGAGCCGGTTGTTCATGCTGTAATATCGTGGCGAAATGACCCACGAGGACGGGGTACGCCCCATTTCGCCAGGCGAAGACCAGCGGCAGGAGAGCCGCAGGTCGCGACGTCTGCAGCTGGAAATCGAGCTTTGGCGGCACAGATTGCTCCACCCCGTGGAGGCTCTTCGTTCAGCCGCCACGCGGTTCCTGCCCTACCGCATCCGAGCACGGCTGCTCCGCGCCCTCGGTCGAAATCCGGGCGTCGAGAAACCCACTTCGGGGAGCCCGCAGGCATGGCTGAGACTCGCAGGACTGCCACCTTCGACCTCTCGACCCGAGCGGCCGACGATCATCTGCCTTCCTCTGATCGAGTGGTCGCTCCGGATCCAACGGCCGCAGCACCTCCTCGCGGGGCTGGCCTCCCGCGGATGGCCGGTGCTCTATGCAAACCTCGATCTCGGGGGCGATGCTGCGGAGATCGTCATCGATCCCGAACCGGTGGCTGACGGTCTACGAGTATTCGCGCTTCCTTGCCCACGGCATTTCCGGCTCGGAGAGAAACCGCTCAATGATGAGGATATCCGCATCATGGCGGATGGGTTCGAGCGCTTCCGGCGCCGGGAGCGGATCCGTGAGGCGGTTGTCCTGGTTCACACTCCTCTCTGGCGCTCGCTTGCGCAGGCGCTTCATGCAACCTACGGTTGGCCGATCGCCTACGACCGGATGGATCTCCACGAGTGGTTCTCCACATCCGGTGCATCGGTGGCCGAGGATGAGCGGCGCCTGATCGCGGTTGCCGGGCTGATCACCGCAACCTCCGGCGCCTTGGAGTGGGTCGACGACTCAGCGAGCAAACGGGTTCTCCGACTGCCCAACGCCTGCGATCCCGATCACTGGACGGGCGTCTCGCCGTCGCTGGAGCTCGCACACATCCAGAAACCGATCATCGGCTACTTCGGCGCGATCTCCGATTGGTTCGATACAGCCCTGGTTGTCGAGCTGGCCATTGCACGGCCCGCCTGGTCGTTCGTGCTCATCGGATCCACATGGGGCGCCGACATCACGCGCCTAGAGCGGCTGCCGAACGTCCACCTCCTGGGTGAACGGTCGTACGACGAACTGCCGTCCCTGGCGGCGTCGTTCGACGTCGGTATCATCCCGTTCAAGCGCACGCCGCTGATCGAGGCGACCAATCCGGTCAAGCTCTTCGAGATGATGGCCCTCGGCCTCGAGGTCGTCGCTCCACCGATCCCCGAGCTGATGGCGCACGGCGATCTCATTCACCTGGCTGAAGGCACATCGGCTTTCCTGGAAGAAATCGAGGGTGCGTTGAACACTCCCGGGCACAATGCTGCGGTCGCGCGCAGGCAGGCGTTCGCCCGCGCCAACACCTGGAAGATGCGCGTCGAGGTCCTGGAGGGCGCCCTCGAAGAACTGTTCCCTCTGGTCAGCATCGGCGTCGTCAGCTTCAACAACCGCGAGCTCACCGAGCTGTGCCTCGATAGCATCGCGCGGTATACCGTTCACCCCAAATACGAGATCGTCGTCGTCGACAACGCCTCCACCGATGGCAGCCGCGAGTGGCTCGAGAAGGAGGCTGTGAAACGTCCGGGCTTACGCTTGATCGCCAACGATACCAACCGGGGCTTCGGTGTCGCCTGCAACCAGGCTTTCGCGGAGTCCAGGGGCGAGATCCTGTGCTTTCTCAACAACGACACGGTGGTCACACGAGGGTGGTTATCGGCGATGGTTCGCACCCTGGCCTCCACTCCGCAGGCGGGTCTCGTCGGCCCGTCATCCAACGGGGTCGCCAACGAGGCCCGTGTCGAGCCGGGTTACACCAACCTCGGCGGGCTCCACGAGTGGGCCGGCGATTTCGTCTGGCGTCACGACGGTGAGAGCTTCTCCATTCCCATGCTCGCGCTCTACTGCGCCGCCCTTCGCCGCGAGGTGTGGGAGGAGGTCGGCGGGATCGACGAACGTTTCGAGATCGGGCTCTTCGAAGACGACGACTTCAGCCGACGCATCCGGAGAGCGGGGTACGATATCCTCTGCCTTCGCGAGGCCTGGGTCCACCACTTCCAGGAGGCAAGCTTCGGCGCCCTGCCGAAGGAGGAGTACGCGCGGATCTATGAGGCCAACCGCCGGCGGTTTCGTGAAAAGTGGAAGGGGGTCAGATGACGCAGGAATCGGCAGGCGAGGCGGGAGGCTGGGCGGCCGCAGACCAGGTTCCGGTCTACGATTCGGCCGCGGCGCACGGCCTGATGCGAGAGGCCTGGGGAGAACTGCTCCACTACAAAGACCTCCTCCGCCTGCTGGTCGTCACCAACATCAAGACGCGGTACAGACGCTCGGTGCTCGGGGTGGCGTGGACCCTGCTCAGCCCGTTACTGACGATGACCGTAATGACCATCGCCTTCTCGGCGATCTTCAGGTTCTCGATTCCAAACTACCCAGTCTACGTGCTTGCCGGCCTGGTTTATTTCGGTTTCTTCCAGGAAAGCACAACCCAGAGCATGACTTCACTTGTTTGGGGCAGTGCCCTGCTCAAAAAGGTTTACATCCCGGCTGCTGTTTTTCCAATCTCCGCTGTCGGCACCGGCTTGGTCAACCTGAGCCTGTCCCTGATACCCCTCCTGCTCATCATGGTCGTCCTCGGTCAGCCTCCGTCGTGGGCCCTGCTGTTCGTCCCCGTGGCAATGGCGCTGGCGGCAGTCTTCTTTCTCGGCGTCGGCCTCCTTGTGTCGACTGTGGCTGTTTTCTTCTCCGACGTGGTGGAGATGTGGGGCGTCATCGTGCGTGCCCTTTTCTACCTCACACCGGTGATGTACCCCGAGGAGATCTTCCCCGAGCGGCTCAATTGGATCTTCCAGATCAACCCCTTATACCACCTGATCCTGTGCTGGCGAGAGCCGATCTACCGCGGGGCTTTGCCGCCGATGGACTCCGTGCTCAAGGCCCTTGTATGGTCGGTCGGCACTTTCCTCCTGGGGTGGTGGGTGTTCGCGCGACGCTCGCACCAGTTTGCCTTGAGGGCTTGAGATGGCAACGCCTCCAGCCCCCGCGATCGCAGTCGATCGAGTGTCGCTGTGCTACCGCATTCCACATGAGAAGGTGAGCTCCATCAAGGAGTACGCCATTCGCCGATTGAAGCGGAACCTGGTCCTCAGCGATTTCTGGGCGCTCCGTGACGTGTCATTCGAGGTGCCCAGGGGCGAAGTCTTCGGCATCATCGGACGCAACGGCGCCGGCAAGACCACCCTGCTCAAGGTTGTCGCCCGCGTGCTCCGGCCCACCAGCGGCAGGGTCGTGGTTCGTGGCCTGGTGGCGCCCCTTCTCGGCCTCGGCGCCGGGTTCAACGACGAGCTCACCGGGAGGGAGAATGTGTTTCTCAGCGGGGCGACTCTCGGCTTCTCCTGCCGGGACATGCAGTCGCGCCTCGATCGCATCATTGACTTTGCCGGGCTCGGCGAATTCATCGACGCCCCTCTACGAACCTACTCGACGGGTATGAGGGCGCGGCTGGGGTTTTCCGTCGCAACCGATGTTCAGCCGCAGGTCCTCCTGCTCGACGAGATTATGTCGGTCGGAGATGAGGAGTTCCGCAGCCGGTGCCAAACACGGATCGAGAGCTTCCGACGTGACGGCGCGACGGTGCTGCTCGTCTCTCACGGTCTCGATCTGGTCACCGTACTGTGCGACCGCGCCCTCTTCCTGGATCGCGGCGTCACAAAAACAATCGGACCGACCGAGCAGGTCGTTTCGGAGTACACCAATACCGTCTTGGAACAGTGAAGGAACAGGGTCATCGCTGAAAAAGGTATACCGGTCTCTCCGTTCTCCCGTCGCAGCTTCGTCCGAGGGCTGGGTGCCTCGGCACTGGGTCTCGGCCTGACCGGGTGCGGGAGGTTTGGAGATCTTCCTCCCGGTGACGGTCGTCCCGACATTGTCCTGCTCGTTCTCGACTCCCTGCGCGCACGGTCGCTACCGGTCTACGGGCATTCCTGGGACACGGCGCCATTCCTCACGAATCTTGCTACGCGATCAACCCTGTTCGAGCGGTGTTACGCCGCAGCAACTTGGACCCGACCGTCGGTCACCAGCATCCTCACCGGGCTGCCGCCCCTCGAACACCGCGGATGGCGATTCAAAAAGGCCTTCCCGGCCGATCGCCCCAGCTTTCCACGTCACCTTGGTGAGGCCGGCTACCACACCGGCTTCTTCACGGCGAATCCAGCCATCGGCGAGGACTTCGGCATGGAGGAGCACTTCGACCAGGTCGCCAATGAGGCTGCCAAAAAAAGCGATTTCGGCCCGCGTCTGACCGACGACTGCATGACCTGGGTGAGGTCGCTCGGCGGCCCCCGGCCGGTCTTCGTCTACATCCACTACTGGCCGCCCCACGGGCCGTACAAGGCGCCGGATCGGTTCCTCCAAAGGGCGCGAAGCCAGCCGCCACCAAGCGCCGGTAACCTCTCTCATCACGACCGCGGCGGGGCGGGAATCTCCCTTGCAGCCGGGGTCCTCGGGAGGATCCCCTGGTACCAGGCAAAGGTACGGCTCGGCACCGATCTCGTCGATTACCAACAGCGGTATGAAGCGAATATTGCCTATGCCGATTCGCTGGCCGCGGGTTTCTTTTCGAGGTGGCTGGAACATCGAGGAAGCCGTCGGACGGTCTTCATCGTGACCAGCGATCACGGCGAGGGATCGGGCGAGCACGGGTTGATGTGCGATCACGGGATGATTCTGATCGACGAGATCCTGCATGTACCGCTCATTCTCCACGACACCGCGGCGCCCGGCCCGGTCAGGGTGGGACGGACCGTTTCACATCTGGATCTCGGCCCCACGATCCTCGAGTTGGCGGGAGTTCGCAACGATTTCGGGATGATGAGCGAGTCCCTCCTTGGAAGAGGATCATCGGAGAGAGTGGTCTTGAGCCAGGAAGGCGTTGACCGGGCCGAGAGCGCCTGGGCGCTGACGTCAGGTCATTGGCGTCTGGTGTACAACGCCGGGGCCCGCTTCGGCGCCGGACACCACATGGAGGTCCAGTCGGCGACGTCAAGCGCTTCGACGGTCTCCGGTACGCCGTTGGCGATGCCTCCCGGCGCCCTGTGTCGGCCCCTTCAGATCGCTGAAGGCATGGTGCTGGAGAATTTTGCCCTCCACAGCCGCCTGGCAACCCCTGGAGCCGAGCTCGGATTCTCTGGAACCCTGCGCGCGGACGGCAACGCCCAACGGCTGTCTATCCGCTTCCGGGTGGCCGGAGGACCACCGGTCTCCCTCGGTCCGTTCTCAGGCGGTGAGTTCGAAGGCGAGATGCGGATCCCCGACGACACGGCCGCCGAGCGGCTGATCGTAGAGGGTGCTGGAGAGGCCGCCTCAGGGCCGGGAACTCCCCAGATCCCCTGGTTCCGCGTGCTGACCGCGCCCATGGCGAATCCCCGGCGGCTGAACGCGACCCTGGATATCATGGCGGTCACGGCTGAGCCTCCGGTGGCCTGCCCCGGCGACGCGGTCCGCATCACCCTTCACTGGCGCGCCCACCAAAGTGTCGGCAAGGAGGTCGGTATCCTCGTCGAGCTGGTCGATCCGCAGAATCAGGTGCAGATCAGCGAGGCGAGGACCTTCTTTCGGCGCGTCCCGGAGAAAGGGGCCGAGCCCCGGCCTCTCGTCGAGGACTGGGACCTCGAGGACACCACCTTTTCCCAGGGAGCGCTCGACTTCGAGGACTCGTTCTGGTGGACCGTACCGGCCGCGTCAATCCGAGGAACCCACAGCGTGCGGGTCGGCCTGCTCGATTACACGAAGCTTTTCTGGGGGAAGAAGCTCGTGACGATCGTGGATCCGCTCCCAATGACCACCCTCCAGTGCTGCAAATCCCGTTCCGAGAATCTCCTGCTCCACAATCGTCGCGAGCTGGGGATCGAGAGTCTGCGGCTGCCCCCCGGTTTTCGCTGCGGACCCACAGTGCGCCCGGCGCTCCAAGCGCTGGCTCGACGCTTCCCCGGTCAGGGGCACCTTGACTTTCTCCTGGCCCAGGACGCCCGAACCGAAGACGAGCGGCGGGAGCTTCTTCAGAACTGCCTGCACAACACGCCGTTCCACCGTTCCGCTCTCGCCGAGCTCGCTGCGCTTGGCAAGCGGGATCCGGTCTCGGATCTGGCTCGGCTGACGCCTCAGCATCCAAGGCCGACCCGGTTCGGCGATCTGGTGTCCCTCGTCGGCTTCGATCTATGTCGTGGGGATTCCGAGGTCTACCTGACCCTTTATTGGGAGGCCGAGGCCGTTTCCGCCCGAACCTTCTCGGGCAAGCTCGCCGTCTCGACGATCCCAAGCTCCGGGGAGCCGACCGTGCGATGGCCCTGGTGGTTCATCGGCAGCGAGCGACGACCGACCCACACCTGGAATATGGGGGAGACCGTGGTCGAGACGATCCGGATCGAGATCGAGCCGGAGACCGTTGAGCTCTCGCTCCATCTCGGTCTGGCGGAGAGCTGGCGCAATCTGTTCTCACACCTCCGGGGACCCTTCGTGGTCACAACCGGGAACAATGAAGAGAGAGTGGCGGTCAGGGCTGATCTCGGAACTCATCGGGTCGAAGAAATTCCCCTGTGTGCGACCGACTACCTGGCGCTGAAACGCTCGGATCCGACCCAGTGCGTTCTCGTGGATCTCGATGGGGACCCGGAGCAGAAACGAAACCTTGTCCAAGCATGCCCGGAGGTCTTTTCCCGGCTCCATGGGCATCTCGCAGCGCTGCTCGCCTCCAGCGACTCCTGGGGGCGGCGAGAGGAGGCGTCCGAGGTTGAGCTGTCGGAGGAGACCGTGAAGCAGCTTCAAGCCCTCGGCTACCTCGATTGACGTTGGTGAGAAATGCGGGTTAGCCCGCATTTCTCACCAGCTTTTGTGGCGAGGTCGGCGAGGTGCCGTGCCCAGTGGGGTTTTCGACCTGAGGGGCGCGGAGTCGTACTCGACAGTA
>Ga0209013_10002762_pt1 | contig 15826 bp, 19 predicted proteins | sample Cruoilmetagenom2_FD_187291 | JGI IMG/M metagenome (GOLD analysis project Ga0209013, IMG submission 187291) | Oil polluted marine microbial communities from Coal Oil Point, Santa Barbara, California, USA - Sample 2 (SPAdes) (version 2) | ecosystem: Environmental > Aquatic > Marine > Oil seeps ... | reverse complement strand
CCATCCGTCTCCAGAGTCACATCTCGTCGAACGTGGCGAACGTCTCTCAGCGTGCCGCTCTCGCAGCCGTTACCGGCCCGATGGACGCGGTCGAAGAGATGCGGGTCGCCTTCGACCGCCGTCGGCAGACGATGGTGCGCTTGCTCAACGAGGTTCCCGGCATCGAGTGTGCCGATCCAGGTGGAGCCTTCTATGCGTTTCCGAATCTCAGTGGGCTTCTCGGGCGTGACCTCGGCGGACGAAGAGCGGAGACGACGATGGATCTTGCAGCGCTCCTGCTTGATGAAATCAACATCGCGGTGGTCCCCGGCGAGGCATTCGGTGCTGCCGGGTACGCGCGGTTGTCGTTCGCTCTCAGCGATGAGGATCTGGAAGAAGGACTGATGCGCCTGATACGGCTGGCTACCTGAGGCGGTCGAGCTCCTCGACGACCTTGGACCAGGCCCTCGTGGTTGGATCGATGAGTTCGTTGTGCCCGACACCGTCGAGCTCGTGATAGACGACGGTGTCCCCTTGGTCGGCAGCCCGCCCGGCGAACTCACGGCTGACGGTCGCCGGAACCCGATCATCTTCATCCCCGGTCACGACGAGGAGCGGCACGCCGATCGGGAGGTTGCTGATCGGTGAGGCAGCGGCATAGCGCTCGGGTGATTGCTCGGGCGTACGGCGTACGAACGCCTCCACCGCATCGGCTCCGATTCCTGTTTCATAGGCAGCCTCGAGGTCGGCGATCGGGGCAAGCGCGGCCACAGCCGAGATCGGAGGTTTGGTCGCTCCAACGGCCGCCTGCAAGGCCAGTTGCCCGCCGGAACCATGACCAACCACGATCAATCGATCGAGATCGAGTTGGTGGCCCTCTGCAAAATCGGTGAGCGAGCCGATGGCAGTCGCCACGTCTGTCGTGGTTGCCATCCACCCTCCGCCCCCTCCGACACGGGCGAACTCAACGTTCCATGTCGCCCACCCGCGCTCGGTCAGGTCCACGGCTGCTGCATCGAGGAGATCGCGGGCGACGGTGTTGCGCCAGAAGCCTCCGTGGAGCAGCACCGCTATCGGGTGGGGTCCCGGTCCGCGCGGGATCCTGAGGTCACCGGAGTTGTCCGGATCCGGTCCGTATTCGACCGTCTCGACGGGCCATGCAGTACGTGCAGCGAGGTGGCGGATAGCATCGCGATACCCGATGATGCCGCGACCGAAGATGGTCGTTACACAGACATCGGAGACCACGGAGATGCGCCGCCATGGTTCGCGGTCATGCACGTTCGAGATGTGGACTTCGACGGTGGGGATACCGATTGCCTCGATCGCATCCCGTATCGCGTACGAGTAGTGGGTGAAAGCTCCGGGGTTGATGATGACACCATCGGCGTCGCGGGCGGCGTGGAGACGGTCGATCAGGTCGCCCTCGTGATTCGACTGGTAGGTGTCGACGATCGCTCCGAGGTCGACCCCCCATGACCGGCAGGAATCGTCGAGTTCTGGGAGGCTGGTCGAGCCGTAGATCTCGGGTGAGCGTGTCCCGATGAGGTTCAAGTTTGGTCCGTTGATGACGACGATGCGCATGCCTGTAGTTTCGGTCGGGGGAGCGGTTGATGCAAGCCGAAGTTCCGACCGGCCGCGTCGGTGTCCGATCAGCGAGCGGCTTCGCTCGGCTGTAGTGCGGAGAACAGTGCTGCACGTTGGCTTGTCTGAACGTCAACGAGGTCTGCCAGCAGCAGACAAACCCCGATCCGGTGTGCCGAAGCCAAGAGTCATCAGTGGCGACCCGAACAGACGGGAACTGGGAGAATCTGGGTTACGGTGTGTGGGTCGGGGCGAGGCTTCGAGCGAGTGAGAGGGTCTCATTGTCGAGCGTTGACTCGGTGACCGGCATCGCTGCTCTGAGTGTGGTGACGAGCGCGTCTGCAACGGTGGACGTATCAATCCTGGGAATGACATCATCAAGTGCCCCCACCGTGGACGGATCCAAATCGATACCCAATGCGCCGTACAAAGGGACGAGCACCTCGCGAATCCGCTCGGACCCGCCGACGACGAGCACACCACCCACGTGGGCCGCTCTCTTGGTGAGCCGTTGCCCGATACCCGCAAGTTTGATCGATCCGTCATAATTCACGCTGAACTCGCCGGGGCAGTACTCGCCGGGAATCTCGCCAACCGACGCCGCGATCCCGAAATCTCTCAACGTCGCGACCACCAACTCTGCGACACGAGCGAACCGTTTGCGGATGTCACGAACCGGGTCCGTGATGGGAACCGTCCATGAGAAAGAGATCACCTCGTCGTGGAAGACGGCGGCTCGACCACCGGGCAACCGGATCACTGGTGCGTACCCGTGCCGACGGGCGATTTCCGTTGCCCGATCGAAACCCGGCGCGATGCGATCCTGCTTGCCGAATGCCACCACGCTGCCCGGCACGGAGATCCTGAACGTCTCGGGGGCGAGCCCCTCACCGACGCGGCGGAGCAGCGCGTCTGAGACCCCGGTATCAAAGCCGTCGGAATCGTCATATCCCTGACGGATCACGGTGATCGTGCGTTGGGGCATCGGGCGATCGTAGAGAGATGCACGTTGATATTTGCCGAACGGTGGCACACTTGGAGCGTGTCGAAGGCCAGATTGCTGCTCATCGTCCTGACGCTTGCCGTATTTGCCTCTTCCTGTGGCGAATCTGGGCCGCTGGAACGCGCCGGTGAGGCATCGAGTGGATGGGTCACCGCTGTGACCACTCCCACGACGATCGCGCCAGCCGTGGTGATCGAAGCCGGAAGTGAGGGGCTCGTCGGAACGGGCGATGTGTTGTGGGCCAACGACGACATCGGCCCGGCATCGCCGAACAGCGACCCTCGTGCAGCAATCACCGTCGTGTGGGGTCGACAGCTCGGCAGTCGCTTCGTCCAGGCGAGTCGAGCCGAGATCGCCGCAGCTCTCCCCACGATCAGGTTCCCAGAAGCAGTGCCGGAAGATGTTCGTTGGATGACGAGCCAGCTCGTGTTCGACCCGGCATCCGGTCTCCTCGACGTCGACACCTCGGCGGCGTTCGGATTGTGGACGGTGGAGCCGTACACGGTCGAAAACGGACGACTCGGCGTGCTTCGTGTCGGATCTGCCCCCGACGGGGTCGGTGCTGCGAGGAGCGATGTCGTCCCGATCATCGTTCCGGATGGATTGAGCCTCGGGTGGACCGAGGCGGGCCTCCGGTACGAATTCTTCTGCCGTGTCACGATCCCAGAGGCGGTTTGCAGAGCGATCGTGGATTCGTTTGTCCCGCTCACCGATCTCCTCTCGGCGTGAAACGGCTGACAGCCATGCTCATCGGCACGGGAGTCCTGGTCGCTGCATGTTCAACCGGCGGTGTCTCCCTTGCCGACTATGCAGCGGCAGTGGAGGAGCGTGCCGCTGCATACGGTGCCGAATCCGACGATCTGAAAGACAAGCAGTTGGCAACTCTCGAGGCCACCGTCACCAGACTGCAGAGCGAATTGGATGGCCAGGCGCTCGTCGACGAGGCCATCAGCGAGACAGCCCGGGAGTCAGCGAAGCTCTTCGCCGGGATATCCGATGCGCTCGATCGGTACGTCAGGGACCTCGACACCATGACTCCGCCGGCCGCCGTTCTCGATGAACACCGTTCATACATCCAGGCATTGGAGACCTCGCGGGAAGGACTTGGATCTGTTCTCGCGGATCTTCCCGGTGCGTCGTCGTTTCAGGAGATCGACAGGGTGATCGCAGGATCTGGTTTTGCGGATGCTCAACAGCGCGTCGAGGCCGCATGTGGCGCACTCGAAGCCGCTATCGAAGGACAAGGTCTCATCGTAGACCTCAGATGCGAGGCCACGCGATGACGAGAGGAACGCCTTTGATTCACGGAAAGACCGATGGTGGGTCACTGATCCAACGGTGGGGTTTGACAATTGTCTCTCTCGCCGTCGTGTTGGTAGTGACGTCGTGCGCAACATCCGGTGAACAGGGAGAAGCAACCTCGACGGTTGCCGGCACAGCCACGGTTCCCACCGGTTGTGCCGATGTGGTCGCCGCAAGTATCGAGTCCTCGGGCGAGACGTATCGCGTGTCGGCGACGATCCTCAGCGCCGACACCGGATGGGACAAGTATGCCGACGCGTGGGACGTTCGCAGCCCCGACGGTACGGTCCTTGGAACACGCCTGCTCGCTCACCCCCACGTGGACGAACAGCCGTTCACCCGATCTCTGAGTGACGTCGATATCCCGACCAACATCACGGAGGTGGAGATCGCAGCTCGCGACCTGGTGGCGGGCTTCTGTGGCGAGACCGTCACGATCACGGTGCCGGGAAGATGAGAGGAACTCGGGACTGGAGCGGGGCGCGGTGCAAGGGCCGGTAGTGGATCGGGTGGAGCCTTGGGCTGTCACACGCACGACGTATGACATCCTGCTCGTGACCGTCGGATCGAGAGAGCGTATCGACGTCTAGGAACCGGCGGCTTCCGGATCCGCTTCGCTGTCCTCACGATGTCCAGGCTGGGGATCATCTCGCTGTGGGGCGGGAACGACCAGAACCGGTCGTTCAGACTCGAGCATGACCCTGGCAGACACGCTCTCCCAGGCCTCACGGTTGAAGATCGAGCGGGTTGCTCCGAGGACGACGATGTCGGCATCGAGGGTGGCTGCCGCTTCTGATATCGCGGTTGCGGCGTCGTTGCCCTCGACGAAACGGATCTGCGATGGGATCCGAGCTGATTCGAGCGCGGCCCGGATCGGTTCCACGATCTTGCGGCCTCGTTCGTCGAGATATGCGGCAACGGCTTCTTCCTGCTCACTGCTCGAGGCCGATCCGCGGCCTTCTGAAACATGGAGATCGTCCAGGAATGCTCGCGGAACTTCGATGACGGTGATCAACGTGACGCGGCCATTCTGACCGAGGAGGTGGCGAGTGAAGTCGACCACTGGGTCCGGGCTGAGGACACCCGATGTCGCGATGAGCATGTGCATGTGGTCATCCTAGATGTGTGTCGTGGAGTGCAGATGCCTGGACCGCCCAACGCGGCTATCGATCACCTGCCGAGATGTTTCACCTGTGCCCGTGCGGAAGATCCTATGGTGACAAGCCCACGATCGGAGGAGAGGAACGATGGAATCGGAGATTCTGAACGCAGTCACATGGACCATCCCGAACGCTCTCTGTCTCGTCGGATCCCGCTCCGGTGATGAGTGGAACGGCATGACGCAATCCTGGGTGACCCAGGTTTCGATGGATCCGGTTCTGATTGCGATCTCCGTCGATCGCAAGGCCCTCACCAACCGCCTCATCCGAGGGGGAGAGGCGTTCTCCGTGAACCTCTGGGACCGTGAGGACACCCGGGTGTTCCGCTCCTTCTCGAAACCTGCTGTGCGCGAGGGATCGACGTTGAACGGGCGTCCGGTTCGCGAGGGGTCTACCGGCGTGCCGATCTTCGACGAAGCGGTGGCATGGCTCGAGTGTCGCCTCTGGCAGACAGTGGAGTTCAACACCCACGATCTCTTCCTCGGGGAAGTCGTTGACGCCGGGTTCAGAGACGGAGGCAGGGACGTCCCCGTTGCACGGATGGAGGACACCCGAATGAAGTACGGTGGCGTTCGCCGTGGCGGACACTGAACGGAGGCCATATGGATATTCGCTTCGATGACAAGGTAGTCCTCGTGACCGGTGGGAGTCGCGGGATCGGCGAAGCGGTCGCCGCCGAATTCCTCGCATCAGGGGCACGCGGCGTCGCGATCACATCGCGCAGAGCGGAGAATCTCGTGGCTACGGCCGAGCGGCTCGGGGAGCAGGATCGGGTCCTTCCGATCGAAGCCCGCGCCGACGATCCGGATGCGGCTGCCGCGGCGGTCTCCGCTGTGATCGACCGATTCGGTGGATGCGACGTCCTCATCAACAATGCTGGGACGAACCCGTCCGCCGGGCCGTTGACGGATGTCGACCTTGGTGCGATCGACAAGACCTGGGCCGTGAATCAGCGTGGTCCCTTGGTGTGGTCACGTGAAGTGTGGCATCAGGCGATGAGGGAGTCGGGTGGCTCGATCGTGAACGTCTCGTCCGTTGGCGGGATGCAGCCGGGCACAGCTCTCGGGGCGTACAACGTTTCGAAGGCGGCCCTTATCCACCTCACCCGACAGTTGGCGTTCGAGATGGCCCCACAGGTCCGTGTCAACGCTGTAGCTCCGTCAGTGGTGCGTACCAAGCTGTCGTCCATGCTGTGGGAAGGAATGGAAGACCACACCGCTTCGCTTCATCCGCTCAAGCGGATTGGGGAGCCGAGCGACGTGGCGAGCGCCATTGCGTTCCTGTCATCCGGGGCGGCATCGTGGATCACGGGCGTGGTATTGCCTGTGGACGGTGGTGCTACGGGAGCGAGTCCGGTTCCCGGGATGTGATCGCAGGATCGAAGCCGGGCAGTTCGGCTTCGACCCACTCGTCGAACGCTGTCTCGCTCTCGATGTCGTGCCCTCTCTCCGACGCGACAGAGAATCGGAAATTCAGGAAGTCACAGAAGCCCTGGATCGGGTCGGCACCGGGCCTGAGGTCTGCGATGCGGCGAGTGAATGGCTCGAATCGGGTGATTCTCCAGTGCATGGTTGCCACGGCCTTGCCGGTGACCGAGCCGGCCTCACCTTTCTCTCCGTGCTTTGCTTCGTGATATCTGATGTCGCTGAGAATCTGCTGCGCCTGGTTCTCGGAGGCATCGATCCCCGTCAACTCTCGGAGACGCTGGGAATGGAACGTGCGACCACCGACGCTCACAGAGATCCGAATGCGGCTGGACGAACCAGAGGGGATCACATCGACATCATCGATTGCGAAGCCGAGGTCGTTCAGACGACCGACACGCTCGCGAATGCGGTACCGCTCGTGTGGTGCGATGACGAGATCGGTGGTCAGCTCTTGCCAGAGAGCGCTGTAGCGCTTCGTGATGTCGAAACCGAGCTCCAGATCCGCCGAGTCGAGGTCGTAGCCCTGTGATGCGGCGATGTCCGCCATGTCGCCGGCAAGGTTCATCTGCATGATGTCCAGGTCTTCGCGGCGCTGTCCGTCGCTCAGGATGTCGTGGAGGCGGGATGTTTCCGCATCGATCATGACGGCTTCGATCGCGCCTGCGTCGTACCGGTAGAGAACGTTCGACAACGAGCAGTCGCCCCAGAAGCAACCGGCGAGGTGCAACTCGACGAGCAGGCCTGCGAAGGCGTCGAGCATCTGCGTGCGGCGGGCGCCGAAACCGCCACCGGAGACCAGCTCGCGATAGGGGAAGGCGTAGTCGACGAATCGCGTGATGACGGCGCCCGAGCACTCTTGATGCGGGTCGGCCCACGGCCGGACCACGAGCCCGGCCGGACGCCCGGATCGTGTCGTGCGCTCTGAGAGCGAGCGAAGTGTCTCGAATTCGTGGTTGGCGAGCCGGGCCGGGAGCTCCTTGATGGCATAGACCCCCTCTTCGAACGCGACGAACACCACAGGGTGGCGGTGGATCCCGGTCGGCATCTCGACCAGATGAGGGTCGTTCCAGTCCGATATCGGCTCATCCCATGGGAGATCGAGAAAGTCCGGATTCCCGGGACGGATGTGGAGCTGCGGTACGGGCATACCGGTGACGATAGAGCGCTACTACGGTTGTGGCCATGGTCCATGAACCGGAACAGATCAGTGTCAACACAGAATCGGTGACAATCGTATGGACCGACGGTGTTTCAACGGTGGTCTCGAGCGAGAGGCTCCGCTCTTCATGCCCTTGTGCCGAGTGCCGCGAGCATGAATCCAATGCACGCTCGATTGTCCAGATCGGGAACCGCTCATCGATCTCAGATGCACAGTTGATCGGCGGCTACGCCATCCGCTTCACCTTCGGCGATGGCCATGCCGACGGGCTCTATCCCTATGGAGTGCTCCGCGAGCTAGCGGAGCAGTAGTCGGCAATCGGTCGCTTCCGGCGACCTACACAGTGTCCAAGGCTCAGTACTGCGAAGCGGCTACTCCGACTCCTGTTCCAGGGCAGCCTCAATTTCGGCAATCCGCGTGATGACTGCTTCGCGCTCGTCCGCATCCTGGGCATTCAGCATCTCGTTGATCCGGTTCGAGTATGCCCCGGGATCGTTGATCCACCTCACCCCGCGGTAGCGGGCCTTCTCGGCCCATCCACTGTCAATCGGGCGCTCGTCAATCTGGGCCAGGCGGCGTTGGAGGGTACCGAGTTCGTTGAGGAGCCCCGGGACCGACCGGGCTGTGTCGGAGGCCTTGCGAACGTCAGCTCTCAGGCTCTCACGCTGCCGTTCGAGTGCAACCCGCTTGAGATTGTCGGGCTCCAAGGCATCGATCCTCGCCGAGAGGGCGATGATCTCGGCAAGCGCCTGGTCGATGGTGAGGTCATCAGTCACGAGTGTGCGATAGCGTACTCGCTGCCCGGCGGCGAGTCGGGGGAGCAGCCATCCCCGGCCGTTCGGTCGACGATCCGATCGTGTCCGATGGAGATCCGGCGCGTACTGAGGACCTTCATGGGCAACATGAGACTTCGGTGAATCGCTCAACCGATAGGGTTTCAGACCGATCCCTCAATGTGGACTTGAGGGCGCGGTAAACTACAAAATCGTCTTACACACGCTGTGGTGTGTAAGAACCCGGACCACGGGACGGAGCCAATCTCTGCGCCCGGATCGTCGTCAACTCGATGCGTCCTTCAGAACTGCACCGTCGTAAGATCGTCGGCGACCACGACGCTGCCCCGGTAGCCGCCTAATCGGACGTCGTCCTCGAATGCAGCCATCTCGTCCGCTGTGTCGGGAGACGGTACGAGGTGGGTCAGGATCAACTGCTTCACGCCGGCTCGCTGCGCCATGTTCCCGAGTTGAAGACACTCGGAGTGGTAGGCGAGCAAGGCTTCGGGATCGGAGACGACGTCTACAAGTCCCTCGGCACGTATCGCCTCGTGGACGAGCACGTCGACATCGCGCGACAGTTCAGCGATCTGGCGGCAAACGGTGGTGTCGCCCGAGATCACCAGTGAGCCGTCTGGCGTGTCGATCCGATAGCCAACTGCGGGAACGACCGGGTCGTGGTCGACAGCGATCGCGGTGACCGTCACTTTGCCGAATCGCGCTATGCGGACCGGCTCAGTCTTCGACGCCGAGAATCTCCTCACGTCCATCTTGGGACGATTCGGTCTGCGGGTATGAGTTTGACGCATCGCGATCTCGTTCTGCCAAACGTCCAGCATCGCTTCGATGATGCTGGCGGCTTCGCCGTCTGGTGCGTAGATCGGGAGATCTAGTTGACCGAGTCGTTGAACATCGTCGAGCCAGCGGGTCATGACGAGATCGGGTATGCCGACGATGTGGTCCGAGTGATGATGGGTGACGAACAGGGCATCGAGTTCGGTCAGCGGTTGACCGGCTCCGGCCAACCGCATCACGGTCCCGCGACCAGCGTCGATCTGGAGTGCAACCTCCCCGCTCCGCACCAAGGCACCCGCGCCGGCGCGCTCGGGTCGTACCTCTGGAGTGCCGGTTCCTGTGATCGTGACGGTGGTTGTCATGGTTGCATTGTCGACACTACAACAGCAGACAGAACAGACCCATCCGGCGGAGATCGATGTGGAGCCCATGTTTCACAAGCGGGTCACAGTCGCACTGCTTCACACGTACTACGTACGATGTCCTGCGGCTGCCTGAACCACCGCTACGGCGCGCTCTGGGTCAACCGCGTTCGTGGCGATACCGTCGACCTTCGTATCTGAGCCGACGATCGCTCCATCGCCAATGGCCAGAATGTCACGGATCGTTGCTGCGGTTGCGCCCGATCCGACAAAGACCGGTAGGTGGGAGAGGTCGGCCACGGTCTTGAGATCATCAAGGCTCGTGGCTGCCCCGGTGCCGGCACCGGACACGATGACCGCATCGGCTCCGGCACGCTCAACGAGATCGTTCGTTGCATCGACGAGGGTGAGTCCGGCAGGCGGTGTTGCGTGTTTCACGAACACGTCGGCCATGATGGCCACGTCCGGACACAGTTCGCGCCGTGCCCGAGCAACGAGGGCGGCCGAGCCAACGATTGGGCCCTGGTCGGTGTACATGGTTCCCGAGAGCACGTTGATTCGGATGAATTGCGCTCCGGTGGCAGCGGCCACAGCGAGAGCGCCGAGACCGTCATTGCGGAGCACGTTCACACCGGTTGGAAGGCCAACTGCCGCCACCTCTGTGACGGCGCGAGCCATGGCAGCGATCGTGACCTTCGGGGCGTCATCGGTGAAGAACGGAGCATCGCCGAAGTTTTCGACCATGATTCCGTCGAACCCGGCGGCTGCGATCGCCTCGGCGTCGATGCGGGCACGGTCGAGGATGGCATCCATGGAGCCGCAGTAGCCGGGCGCTCCAGGGAGCGGTTCGAGATGGATCATGCCGACGAGGCGGGGGAGTGACACCGCTTAGTAGGCCCGGGCGATTTCGAGAGCCTTCTCAGCGGAATCGCCGACGGCCTTCAACCCGGTCTCGGATGCGTCTTGACGCTGGACGACGAGCCGGCACCAATCACCGGCCATCCCACGAATGACTTGGTCGGTGTCCTCAGGTCCGAATCGCCATGCTGCGTACTTCGGTCCCATGAGTTCGACACGAATCCCGTCCTTGGGGAACTTCTCTCCGGCTTCCTTGAAGGCAAACGGGAGCATCTTCTGCCCGAGCCAGGCGATGTGACGGAGCCGGGGCGTGTCGGCCAGCGGATCCTCCTGGTCCTCTTCGAGATCGTCTTCGGGAATCGGGATGATCCGCTCGAGGACGGCGACCTTGATGTCCAGTCCGTGTGCCCAGGTCTCCATGAGGCGCATCGTGGCGAAGCTCTTCGCACTCATGTCACCGTAGATCCACGGGATACGATCCGTAGCGAGCATGCGTGAGAGCGCATCGACAACGTCGGCGCGTCCGTGACGCCACCACTCGATGACTTCTTGGTGCCTTTGACCGAGTCCTTCGGCGGGACCCCTTGCGGTCCACTCGTCGAGATCAGTGATCTTCTCTGCCGTGATGCGGGACTTGCCTTCGGCGATGACCTCAGCTGCGAAGTTCTCGACATATGCAAGATGACTGACCTGATCCTGGATCGTCCATCCGACGGCAGGTGTCGGCCACTTCCACTCGCGCGTTGACAAGCCCTGGAGGAATTGGTCCAGCTGCTGCTCTTCCGCGACAAGGTCTGAAAGGATCTCTCTCATAGGAGGAGATTCTACCGGTGTTGCGGTTACTCCGGTTCTTGCCGACCCGGTCGATCCATCCCGTTGATATGGTCGATCAGACATCGAAGGCGTCCCAAATGGCGCCGGTCGAACCGGAAACGCAGTCTGGCGAGGTCGATCTGATCGTTCGTTGCGATTTCGGCCCGTGTCGCTCCGACCTTCTCGATACGCCCCGACGGAACGATGTCGCTGAACTGTTCGTTGAGTTCCTCAACCAGGGCGTCGCTCGGTTCGGCGCTGAGCCGCAGGATCAAGTCCCCATCAACGTATCGCTGCGAGTGGTACACCGAATAGAACGACCGGATCTCATCGATCGCTTCGTCGAGGTCTGTGGTGACGGTGAACAGATTCAGGTCATCGGATGCGATGAGTCCCTGGTCAACGAGGGTGTCGACGAGGTGGACCCACGGATCCCAGTACCCGGTTCCCGGTGCCTCCAGCATGACCACAGGATGCAGGTCCGATTTGCCGGTCTGGATCAGCGTCAGGAGTTCGAACGCCTCGTCGAGCGTGCCGAATCCGCCGGGGAACAGCACGAAGGCATCGGACTCTTTGACGAACGTCAGCTTGCGAGTGAAGAAGTACTTGTAGTTGATGAGACGGCTCTCGTGGACCCAGGGGTTCGCCCCCGCTTCGAAGGGGAGCCGCACGTTCACCCCGAACGAGTAGTCACTGCCTGCGCCCCGGTTCCCAGCCTCCATGATGCCCGGGCCTGCCCCGGTGACGACCATCCAATGGTGCTGGTCGACCATGCGCCGTGCGAACTCGGCGGCGAGCTCATAGTTCGGATCGTGAGGTTCGACCCGCGCCGATCCGTACATCGTGACCTTGGGCACGTCGCGGTACCGCTCGAAGATGAGGAAGGAGTAGCGCAGTTCTTTGAGGGTGCTGTTCATCAGCTTCACGTCACCACGATCCGTGCCGCCGCGCAGCGTCTTGAGCGATGTCACGATCAATTCGCGAACCAGGTCGGTGTTGCTCGAGCCCTCTGTGCTTGCTGCCAGATCGATGAGGGCGTCAACGGCGTCGTCGAGATCTCTGTCTCCGGTTTCGTACGTTCGCATCAAGCGTCAACCTAGCGCAGCACTAGCCTCCAGCATCGTGATCCACGTGGTTTGGGACTGGAACGGCACACTTGTTGATGATCTACCGATCGTCGTCGAGTCGGTCAACGCCGCGCTCGCTGCGATCGGGGAGTCGTCGATTGGCGAGGATGACTATCGCCAGTACTTCACCCGACCCGTTGATCAGTTCTACGTCCGACTCCTCAAGAGACCGATCTCGGATCAGGAGTGGTCCACACTCGACCGGGTGTTCCACGAGCACTACAGCGGAGCGCTCGATCGCGTTCCGTTCACCGCTGACGCCCTCTCAGCGATCGGCGATGTGGAGGTTCGTGGTTGGACCCAGTCGATCCTGTCGATGTGGTGGGAGGAAGACTTGACGGCCTGCGTGGAGCGCCGAGGTCTGGCCGAGCGAATGAGGTTGGTCCAGGGCAACCGAAACGACGCTGGTGGCGAGAAGGCGGCGCACTTGCTTCTTCACCTATCGGATCTTGACATAGACGCAGGATCCGTGGTGATGATCGGTGACTCCCTCGACGATGCCGCCGCGGCGGGTGTCGTTGGGACGGCCTGCGTCCTGTACGACGGGGGCTCTCATCACCGTGACCATCTGGAAGGCGCCGGCGTGCCCGTCGCTGACACACTTGCGGCCGCGGTTCTTGTCGCTGCGCAGTTGGAGCGATGAACGTCCGGCGGTATCGGGATGGTGGAGACGTTGATCTTCTCCAAGCGTTCAACGCTGCTGCGATCGCAGAGACAGACGGCTGCGGGTTCATCCACCCGGGCGACATCGCCCACCGGATCTTCAACGGAAACAAGCTGTTCGATCCCACCGAGGTGCTCACCATCTGGGAGGACGCGAACGGCGTCGCTGCCTGGGCACTCGCAGCACCGCGCCACGCCGGGTACGACGCCCAGGTGCGGCCCGATCTTCGGACACCCGGGTTCGAACGCGACGTGCTGATGCACGCAGAAGCGGAGACGCGACGATTGATGGCTGTTCATGAGATCAGCCGACAACACCTCGATGGCGAGACCTATCGCTGCGATATGGCAAGGGCGACGCTGCTCGCCGAACTGGGCTGGGTACCGGACGGTGATCCGCCGTGGGTCCTCAACCGTGTTGAGCTCTCCGAGATGGCGGAACCCGATGTACCTGATGGATACACGGTTCGGGCCGTGCGCGGAATCGAGGAGGCAGGACTCCTCGGCGAGGTGCATGCTGCATCATTCGACTCGACGTGGACGCCGGAGATGTATGCGAAAGTCATGCGCTCGCCGGGCTACGCCCCCGAGCGCGAGTTCGTGGCAGAGGCTGCCGATGGATCCCTTGCTGCGTTCACCGTCACATGGCACGACGATCTGAACCGCACGGGCCTCTTCGAACCCGTCGGAACGCATCGAGACCACCGTCGTCGGGGTCTCGGCAGGGCGCTGCTCCTCTTCGCCATGAGAGAGATGGTGGCCAACGGGATGGAGTACGCCACCGTGGTCAACGAGGGAACCAATGATGCGTCGCGCGCTCTCTACTCGAGTGTTGGTTTCTCTCCCTGGCATCTCCTCGACGGGCTCACGAAGCCTGTCTAGATCGACTGCATTACCGCCGAAAGCCCCTGCCCGTAGAGACTCCGGCCCCTATGACGTCCCCGTTCCGAGGGATACGGTGCGTGAGGATCGAAGGCGACCCCGCAGGAGGCGCACGCCATGGTAGATAAGACCGCCGACCTCGCCGGACCCGGTATCGGGAACTACGACGACCTGGCGCAAGCCCTCCCCGATGACTACAAGTCGGCATTGAGCAGCCGCGAAACCATGGAGGCAGTGTTCGCCGTCAAGACGTACATCGAGGAGCACCTCTGTCGTGAACTCGGTTTGATGATGGTCCAGGTGCCCCTGATCGTGGACTCCATCAGCGGCGTCAACGACTACCTCGACCGCGACGGATCCCGGGGCCCGGTTGAGTTCCACATCAGCAACGACCACGACGTCCATCCGATTGATGCACAGGTCGTCCAAGCCGCAACGAAGTGGAAGCGAGTCGCACTCGAGCAATTTGGGATGCGGCCGGGCGAGGGGATTTGCACCGACATGAAGGCGGTCCGCAAGGACTACTTCCTTGATCATGATCACTCGGCCTATGTCGACCAGTGGGACTGGGAGAAAGTGATCCGCCGCGACGATCGGACGCTCGAGTACCTCACCGACACGGTGCAACGGATCTGGAACGTACTTCACGGAGCCTCCCAGCACGCGCTGGAGTTGTTCCCCCAGCTCTACGACCCCCGGTACCCGGCGATTCCGGAGGAGCTGTTCTTCATCCACGCCGAGGATCTGTTGGCCCGGTATCCGGATCTGCCACGCAAGGAGCGGGAAACAGCGATTCTCCAGGACCACCCGGCGGTGTTCATCTACGGCATCGGTTGGACGCTTGAAGACGGATATCCGCACGAGATGCGAGCCGCTGACTATGACGACTGGGTCACCGAGACGGTCTCAGTCGACGGGCGACCCATGCATGGACTCAACGGGGACATCCTGGTGTGGAACCCGGTCACGAACCGCCGTCATGAGCTGACGTCGATGGGTGTCCGGGTGACAAAGGAAACGCTGCGTACGCAACTTGAGATGACCGGGCAGTTGGACTTCCTCAATCTGCCGTATCACCAGGCGATCATGAACGATGAGATCCCGCTCTCAATCGGCGGCGGTATTGGCCAATCGAGGACGTACATGTACCTGCTGCGAAAGGCCCATCTCGGTGAAGTGTCGGTGACGGTGTGGCCGCAGATTCTCAAGGACATGTGCGCTGAGCGGAACATCTTCGTTCTGGAGTAGGTCGCCCTTTTCTAGTGCCCGTGTCGACACCTCCGGGCCCTGCGAGGGGTCTCACGACGCCGCTCAGATCGCCGGGTCCGATCCTTGGACGAGCCGTGCGATTGGGTGGATGACGAGAGCATCGAGGTTGCCCTCAGAGCGTGTGTCCACTGTTCATTGAACGGTGTTGGTTGTAGCGCCGTCTCAGCATGGAAGGGAACCGTCCCATACCCGATACCGAGCACAGAACCTGGGACACGAGACACCGGGAACCGCCCTCGGGCTAGGGAGCAGATACAGAGCGTGCGACAACAAACAGTCGCGAGAATGGCAGAGTTGTCACGCCATCGATGTCGGTTGGATATGCCGCTCGGTATTGCTCCTTGCAAGCTTCCGCGAGTCGTTCATGCTCGTCTTCGTTGAGTTCCGCCAGAACGGGTCGCAACACGGATCCCGTCACCCACGTCCAGACCGGGTCGTTGCCGGTCAGTTGCTGGTAGTGGGTCGTGCGCCACAGATCCATGGATGCCGGTTGAACCCACTGGGCGTAATCGGTCGGGGTCGAGAGGCGATTCCTCATGAGCGCCGACCGGGCACTCTCCGGCCAGACACCGTCGTCGAGGATCTCGGCGGGGACCCGATGCGTCGGAGCGTTCCAGTTGTCCGGCATCTGAATGGCAAGAACTCCATCTGAGGTCAACAGGGAGCGCAA
>Ga0209013_10002761_pt1 | contig 15828 bp, 16 predicted proteins | sample Cruoilmetagenom2_FD_187291 | JGI IMG/M metagenome (GOLD analysis project Ga0209013, IMG submission 187291) | Oil polluted marine microbial communities from Coal Oil Point, Santa Barbara, California, USA - Sample 2 (SPAdes) (version 2) | ecosystem: Environmental > Aquatic > Marine > Oil seeps ... | reverse complement strand
TGTTCAATCAGGACTTTCATATCAACCGATGCCTGAGTGGTGATATTTGAGATGGATTTTGAACCCAGCGTATTAGCTTCCCGGTTAAGTTCCTGCATCACAAAGTCCAGTCGACGCCCTATTGCCTCATTGCCATTCATAATTCGTTCAATTTCATCCAGATGAGTGTCAAGTCGGTCAACTTCTTCATCGACATCAGCTTTATGAGTAATAAATACCATTTCCTGCTCAAGGCGATCATTATCCATTTCAGCTTTCAGCGCAGACAATCGTTCTTCCAGTCTTTCTTTCTGAGCTTGCAGTATAGCGGGCATATTGTTTCTGACTAGTCCGATCACTTTGCGCATTTCTGTGCAGCGTTCGCTAATCATTTGTTTAAGCGCTTCACCTTCTCGTTCCCTGCCGTCGGCAAGATCATCAAGCGCAGTATTCAGAAGAGCAAGCACCGTTTCTTTTATTACATCATCAGTATCTGAAGCTGACGTTCCCAGAACACCTGGCCAGTTCAATATATCAATAGCGTTAACTGAAGCAGCATTATAAATAAATTTATCAATTTCATGCAGGGTTTTAGCCACCTGTTTGGCAAGTTCATGATCAAATGCTATCTGAGCGCCCTCTTCCAGCTGCATATGGAGGTGTATCGTCAAATCCACTTTCCCGCGCTTCAATCTGCCTTTGATACATTCGCGGATAGCCATCTCTATTGATCTTAATTCATCAGGCAATCTGACATGCATCTCCAAAAAGCGATGGTTGACACTGCGCAAATCAATTTCCACCGAACCCCAGGATGATTTTTCTTCTCGCCGAGCATACGCCGTCATACTTTTAACCATAACCACTCCGTGAACTGGATAAATTTATTATAGATTGTAGCATAGTCGATAGTATTTCTATTGTTATCTAATTATAATCAGCGCATAGTCTATGCAAAAATTATATGATAAGAACATAATAAAAGAGTTAATAACTGCTTATGGAGCATAATGTAGCCCCATTATCCAAAGGTACTCAGGTTGATGAATACATCATTGACAGAGTAATGGGAGGTGGTGGATTCAGTATCGTTTATAATGCACATCTGGTATCTGATGCCTCCAGGACCGTTCTTATCAAAGAGTTTATGCCCAAAAAACTGGCAATGCGTGTTAATGCTACGCAAGTCACCAGCCTTGATCCCTCTGCCCCTGAAGCCTATAACAAAGGACGTAAACTTTTTTTCCAGGAAGCCAAAACGCTGGGCACTCTGAAACATCCCAATATTGTTGATGTGATCAACTTTTTTCAAACCAACGGCACAGCCTACATGGTTATGAAAGATGAAAAAGGGGTGAATATGCAGGACTATATCCGCAAATACAAAGGCCGACTCAGCGAAAAACTACTGCGAAAAGTTTTTCCTCAGTTATTATCCGGAGTAAAAAAACTACATGATATGGACTTGCTTCATTTAGATATTAAACCCAGCAATATCCATTTGCGTCAGGGCGGCAGACCATTACTTCTGGATTTCGGGGCAGTCAGAAACCGCTCAAAAACCCGTCTATACGAATCCCGGGTGGTTGCCACTTCCGGATTTGCACCAATTGAACAAGTAACGGAACGTGGTTATATGGGTCCCTGGACAGATATTTATGCCATCGGGGCAACGATGAGAAGCTGCATTGAGGGTTACGCTCCACCGCCATCAAACAAACGTCAGGATAAAGACCCAATGAAACCAGCGGTGGAAGCGTTTAAAAAACGCTATAGTCATCCTGTTTTGATGGCTATTGACTGGGCAATGGAACCTGATCCCAGACTGCGCCCCCAGAGCTGTGATGAACTGTTGCAGATGTTAGAAAAAATGCCTCCCGAAGAAGAACTTCCACAGGAACCACCTTCATTACTGGAAAAGTTAAATCTGGATAAAATCTCCAGCTTCTTCTCCCGAAATAAGCCGAAATAAGGTCTGTTTTACTTTGCACCTTTTTCAATCAAAAAAGGCGCATAGGCTTTATCGGTCTTCATAATATGATTTGTGAGCCAGTCTTTTAAAAAGAGCATGACTTCCAGGCTAATCATAAACTCACCATCATTCAACTTTTGCCGTAAATCCTGAACCTGCTTAATCAGAACTTCATGGGCTTTTTTATGTGCCTGTGACTCGGAATAACCATACCGGGCAAACAGTTCTTCTTCATAGCCAAAATGTTCGATGGTATAAACTGCCAGTTCATCAAAAACTTTTGCTAAAATTTCATCAGACTTCCCTTTTTCAAAAGCATCATTTAATTCATTGATCATGGCAACCAGTTGTTTATGCTGCTCATCAAGAGAATTAACTCCAACACTCAGTTCGTCATTCCATGGAATCAACGGCATTATAGTCCCCAAAAGTTATTTATAATTCTATTTATGTATTTGTAACAACAGAATGGTATAATTTTACCACTTCAAGATCAAAATATTTCACAGGAATTTTATATATGAGCGGTACTATACGCCCCAGTGGCCGTACAAATGATGAGCAGCGTGATGTAAAAATTACCCGTAACTACACAAAACATGCCGAGGGTTCGGTATTAATTGAAAGCGGTGAAACAAAAGTCCTTTGTACAGCATCAGTTGAAAGCAGGGTTCCCGGTTTTTTAAGAGGCAAGGGACAAGGCTGGGTCACTGCAGAATACGGCATGTTGCCACGTTCTACCGGCAGTAGAATGCGCCGTGAATCATCATCCGGTAAACAAGGCGGGCGCACCTTAGAAATTCAACGGCTGATCGGCCGTTCACTGCGCGCCGTAGTTGATCTGGAGGCGCTGGGTGAAAATACCATTACTCTTGATTGTGATGTCATCCAGGCCGATGGCGGTACACGTACTGCATCAATCTCAGGTGCCTATGTCGCTCTTATAGATGCCGTCAACCACATGCTGGAAACGAAAAAGATCAGTAAGAATCCTATTCATGGCCAGGTCGCCTCTATTTCAGTCGGTATCTATAATGGTGAAGCCGTTCTGGATCTGGACTATGCAGAGGATTCCAGTGCAGAAACTGATATGAATATTGTCATGAATGAAGCCGGTGGTTTTATTGAAGTACAGGGAACCGCTGAAGGTCATGCTTTTCAGCAGGAAGAATTAAATGCCATGCTGGAGTTAGGAAAAAAAGGGATTACGCATTTGCTTGAAAAACAAGATGAGGCATTAAATTCAGATAAATAATTAACAATCTTATATCGGCTTCCCCCTTTGAAAAAGGGGGAAGTTAAAAACAAAAAAATCAGGAAAAAAATGAGTTTGGATAAAAAAATTGTTTTGGCCAGTGGCAACAAGGGTAAAGTCAGAGAATTTGTTAAAATGTTTGCCGATCTCGGACTGAATATCGTTCCACAAACAGAGCTGGGCGTGGGTGATGTTCCTGAAACCGGAACAACCTTTGTTGAAAATGCCATTATTAAAGCACGCTATGCTTCTGAAATAACGGGTATGCCGGCAATTGCTGATGACTCCGGTATTGAAGTTGATTATTTAAATGGCGCCCCGGGTATTTATTCTGCACGTTACTCAATTCTTAATGACAATAAGGATTATGGCGGCGGTTCAACAGATGCCAATAATAACTTGAAAATTCTGGATGCTTTGAAAGATGTTGATGATGAGGCGCTTCGTACCGCCCGTTATCAATGTATTCTGGTTTATATGCGTCATGCTGCTGATCCAACCCCTATTATTTGTCAGGCTGCCTGGGAAGGTGTGATAATGCGTGAGCAGGCTGGCGATAATGGCTTTGGTTATGATCCGCTGTTTTGGGTGCCTGAATTTAACATGTCATCAGCACAGTTAGATCCGGAAGTTAAAAATGGCATCAGCCATCGCGGCAAGGCTTTACGACTGCTGCATGATGAGTTGACCCAACTGTATCAATAAGTGTCCCTTCTTCCTAGCCCTCTCCCAGAGGGAGAGGGAATAAAAGAGAGACACCATTTAGATTAATTTAGAAAACCTTTCGGTTTTTTCATCCGGTTTAATATAGCGATCAAACACCATACAGATATTACGAATCAATAAGCGTCCCTTTGATGTTACCTCTATTGATTCATCATCCATAACAATCAAACCATCATCAACCATCACTTTAAAACGTTCCAGTTCATTGGCGAAATAGTCTTTGAAATTAATATTAAAGTGTTTTTCAATCGCTGCAAATTTCATATTAAAATGACAAATAAGCTGCATAATTGCTTCGCGACGAATCAAATCATCATTATCGATTTCAACCCCTCTGAAGACAGCTAATTCTCCCTTGTCAATACGTTCATAATACTCATCCATAGTTCTGACATTTTGCGCAAAACTATTGGCTATAGTACCGATAGATGTGATCCCGATTCCAATCAGGTCACAATCAGCGTGAGTAGCATAACCCTGAAAATTACGATACAGCTCACCATTTTTCTGGGCAATAGTCAGCTCATCTGTCGGCTTGGCAAAGTGATCCATACCGATATAAACATACCCGGCATTGGTCAGTTTTTCCATACAATGTTTAAAGATTTCCAGCTTGACTGATGCAGGAGGTAATTCATCTTCATTGATCCGGCGCTGTGGTTTAAAACGTTCAGGCAGGTGGGCATAATTAAAAACAGAAACTCGATCCGGGCTGATCTCAATCAACTCATCCAGTGTCGAATCAAAACTTTCAACCGTCTGCAGCGGCAGGCCATAGATCAAATCCACACTGATGGATTTGAAGTTTTCTTCCCGCGCTGCGGTCAATGCTGCCAGAGTCTGCTCACGACTCTGAATCCGATTAACTGCTTTTTGTACTGCCGGATTAAAGTCCTGCACTCCCAGGCTCATACGATTAAAACCAAGTTCTCTAAGCAATTTGATACTTTCACGGCTGACTTCACGTGGATCAATCTCAATAGAGTACTCACCGGAATCATCATCATGCAGATTAAAATGTTTGCGCGTCACCGCCATTAGCTGACGCATTTCATCATGACTGATAAACGTTGGGGTTCCACCGCCCCAGTGCAGTTGATTCACTTTGCGCGATGGATCAAATAATTTTGCCTGCATTTCAATTTCTTTGAACACACGTTCCAGATAAGGTGCGGCTTTGGAACGGTCTTTGGTCACAACTTTATTACAGCCACAGTAAAAACAAACTGTATCGCAAAATGGTATATGAAAATAAAGCGACAAGTCTTTTTTAGACTGGTTGGATTTTTCAGCAAAAGCTTTATACGTGTCCGCAGTGTATTCTGCACTAAACTGTACAGCGGTGGGATATGATGTATAACGAGGTCCAGCCTTGTCATATCGCTTAATGAGTTGTGGGTCAAACTCAACTTTTGCCATAATTAATTACCTTCTTTACCTGATAAAGTGCAAATATAAGTGCGAATCGTATTATGCCAGTTTAAGCATAATGAAACCAGAGACTAATCTTTATTGTTCTTACTATCATCCTTACTGCCATAGGGATATTTTTTATCATCAAAAGAGCGTACCCACTGCGGGTAATTAACCACCATAATGATGATAACCAATCCGGTTAGAAAAGCCTCCGGATATATCATAAGGGAAATATAGGGGGTGTATTCATAAGTAATGTAATCATAACTATAGGCTCCACCGGCAACCATAATCATTGAAGCGATATAAACACTGGCAGCTATCGTCAGTGCGGCATTGGCAAAGGCTCCGGCAAAGAAATAAATAATAAAATGATTATTCTTTATACGTTCAACCATCAATAATATGATTGATGATATTACAACCGGTATGACCCCCATAATAAACACATTAACAGCATACATTTGCCATTGAATCACATCCATTATAACCAGTGCCAGAACCTCTATTGCTGCACCTAAAATGGCCAGTTGCCAGCCAAACATCAAAGTCAGCATTGTGGCACCCAGAAAATGATATTCCATCCCGGCACGTATGCCTGCTTTCATAGACCAGAGCACCATCAAAGCAACACAAACGGCCAGAAACGCATTATAATTCTGGTTAAACCATTTACCAGGAAAGGTGTAGTAAATCAGAAAAAAAACAGGTATCAACAATGCATCTGCAATCAGAGTCCATGTTGTGGGAAGCAAAGCAATAGTCAGATTCATGAGAGTCCTCAGCAAATAAGACAGTAGTAAGTTTTATCTTAGATAATAGTACTTTTTTGATACTTTCAATCTGTTTTTTCAAACAGTATATCCCATACTCCGTGCCCCAACCGCTCCCCGCGACGTTCAAACTTTGTCATCGGTCGATATTCAGGACGCGGGATGTATTCCCCGTTTCCGGCACAATTTTTAAAACCAGAGGCTTTACTCATCGTATCGAGCATCTGCACAGCATAATGTTCCCAATCCGTCGCCATATGAAATTGTCCATGAGAACATAATTTTTTTCTCAGTAACTGAATAAAATCATCCTGAACAATACGCCGTTTATGGTGACGTCTTTTATGCCAGGGATCTGGAAAAAAGAGATGTACAGCACTCAGGCTTGCATCCTCGATTTGTTTCTTCAGAACCTCAACTGCATCAAATTTCATTACTCTTAAGTTTGTAAGTGCTCGCTCACTAATATTTCCAAGCAGGCGGCCGACTCCAGGTTTATGGACTTCAATGCCGAGATAATTATTGTCTGGGTTGTTAGCGGCCATCTCAATTAATGAATCACCCATGCCGAAACCAATCTCCAGAATAACCGGAGCCTGCCGGGCATAGATTTGATTAAAATCAAGAAGCTGATCGTTAGCTTCGATGCCATAGCGCTGCCACAACTCAGAATAAGCTTTTTCCTGCCCCGGAGTCATCCGCCCCGATCGCACCACAAAACTTTTAATATTACGCGGATGTTCTACTGCCACTAACTCTTTACCTCTAAAAAAAGGTACCATCAATTGGTGAAGAGGCACTGGCATAGGCTTTTTTCGGCATCCGACCGGCGAGGAAGGATTCACGCCCTGCTTCAATGGCTTTTTTCATTGCCGAAGCCATCAGAACCGGTTTTTGAGCACCGGCAATAGCGGTGTTCATTAACACCGCATCACAACCCAGTTCCATTGCAATGGCTGCATCTGAAGCGGTTCCCACACCAGCGTCAACCAGTATAGGAACATTGGCATTTTCCAGAATCAGGCGAATATTATGCGGATTACATATTCCCAGGCCAGAGCCAATGAGTCCAGCCAGAGGCATTACTGCAACACAGCCCATTTCTTCCAGACGCTTGGCAATAATGGGATCATCGCTGGTATAAACCATCACCTTGAAGCCATCCTTAATCAGTAACTCCGCAGCTTCAATGGTATCAACCATATTCGGGTAAAGCGTTTTTTGATCACCCAGCACTTCAAGCTTGACCAGATCATGGCCGTCAAGTAATTCGCGAGCCAGCTGGCAGGTTCTTACTGCATCTTTAGCCGTATAACAGCCTGCGGTATTAGGCAAAATGGTGTATTTATCCGGTGAAATAACATCTAATAAATTAGGCTCGTCAGCATTTTGCCCAATATTGGTGCGGCGAATGGCAACCGTAACAATTTCGGCGCCACTGGCTTCAATCGCATCACGTGTTTCATCCATATCTTTATATTTACCCGTCCCGACCAATAAACGTGAGTTATACGCTTTACCGGCAATGATCAGCTTTTCATCTTGCATAGTCTGTCCTGAATACATCGAAAATTTAAAAAGGCTTATGCTACCATAATCCTGAACAAGGCTCTATCTATTCTCAAGCCGCTAACCTCCCCCAATCGCATTAACGATTTCAACTTTATCTCCCGGATTAAAACAATACTCCGAATGACGGCTTTTAGGGACAATTTCTTCATTGACCTCAAGTGCCAGACGCTGCCCCGACAAATCCATTTCTTCTAGTAGTTGCTGAACTGAACAGGAATCCTGAACCTGACGGCTCTCACCATTGACAAATATATCCAAGAAAAACTCCTTTATAACTGAGAATATATTGTATTTTACACTTATTTCCTTATTATGGGTGGATGGATATAATTTCCAGGCGCTATCTTATAAGGACTCTATAAATTATGGCTGCTGATTCCCGGAACGAAATGATTACAATAGAACAGGCTGGCACTCTGGATGGACTTTTTTACGAAAGAACCAGGCGTTCTGCCGATGATACAGCCTACATCCAGTACAACAAACAAACAAATTCCTGGGATGAAACAACCTGGAATGAAATGGCTATCCTGGTCGGCAAGTGGCAAAAAGCCATCGCCAAAGAAAATTTCGAAAGCGGTGATCGCATTGCCATTTTGATGAAAAATTCCAAAGAATGGGTTGCTGTCGATCAGGCAGCACTGGGTTTGGGACTGGTTGTCGTACCACTCTATCTTGAAGATCGCCCGGATAATATTGCCTATATTTTAGAAGATTCTGCCATCAAGCTATTAGTTGTTCAGGATATCAGCCAGTGGAATCGTCTGCGTGAAAACTGTACAGACAATAGTGTTCTGAAACGTGTCGTCCTGATTGATGCAGCCTCCGAACAACTTGAAAATGATGCAGATATCGTCACTACGGCACTACAATGGTTACCTGATCAAGGCCATGTGCTGCATAGGCGCAATGGCGATCCCAAAGAACTGGCGACCATTGTTTATACTTCCGGGACAACCGGCAGACCCAAAGGGGTTATGCTCAGTCATTATAATATTTTATCAGTAGCCTATCCCGCCAGTACTGGACTTAAAGTACTGGCATCTGATCTATTTTTGTCTTTTTTACCTATGTCGCACACATTTGAACGTAGTCTGGGTTATTATCTGACGATTATGGCCGGTTGCAGAGTGGCATTTGCCCGTTCTGTTCAAGTTTTAGCTGAAGATCTCATCGCCATCAAACCTACTTTGCTGATTTCAGTACCTCGAATTTATGAACGTGTTTATGCCAAAATCGAAAAAACCTTGTTAAAAGGTTCTCCAGTTAAACGAGCATTATTTAAACTAACGGTTCACGTTGGCTGGAATCGCTTTCAGTATCAGCAAAAACGTTCATTTTTCTGCCCTTCCTGCATTCTCTGGCCACTATTGAAACATCTGGTCGCAGATAAGGTTATGCAAAAATTTGGCGGACAGCTGCGACTGGCGGCAACCGGCGGTGCGGCCATCCCATTTCCGGTCGCAAAGACCTTTATTGGTCTGGGACTGACATTGATTCAAGGATACGGACTCACAGAAACCAGCCCTGTTGCTTCTTTTAACCGTATTGATAATAATGATCCCCGCTCCATAGGCCATCCATTGGATAGTATCGAGATGAAAATCGGGGCAAATGATGAACTTTTAATCAAGAGTCCGGGCGTTATGATGGGCTATTGGAATAATCATGCTGCCACGGCTCAGGCGATTGATCCCAACGGCTGGTTTCATAGCGGTGATCAGGCTCGCATTGATGAAAAAACAGGGCATATTTATATCACCGGCCGCTTAAAAGATATTCTCGTTATGTCCAATGGTGAAAAAATACCACCTACTGACATTGAAAACACCATTACTATGGATCCCCTGTTTGATAATGCCTTGTTATTGGGCGAAGGTGAAGCCTATTTAAGTGCTGTTTTAGTCTTGAATTCTGAAGAATGGGTGAAAATTGCCCAGCAGAACAAGCTGGACCCATTTGACAAGGAAAACCTCAATAATAAAGCAGTCAAAAATCAGATAGTCCGCGACTTAAAAAATGTTTTACATGATTTTCCAGGCTATGCAAAGATACGAAAAGTTGTTTTAAGTCTTGACCCCTGGACTGTAGATGACGGCCTACTGACACCCACATTAAAAGTCAAACGTCCCAAAGTGATGGAGTTGTTCAAAAAAGAAATTAAAGAACTGTATTAACTAAAAGTCCTGGATATCATCCTCGGACAGCAATTCGTCCAGGCTGCCGTCTTGGAGCAGTTTTTCATAACAAACAACATTATTTCTGCCATGTTCTTTAGCATAGTAAAGAGCCTGGTCTGCCCGATCCATAATAACACTCTGCATGGAATTATTTTCCAGTTGCGTCAGACCTACACTGACAGTTACCTGTAGATTTTGAGGAAATTGATAAGATTCAATATGCTTACGAAAACGCTGCAGGACTTTTTCCGCCGTCTGGTAATCAACATCGATTAAAATGACAACAAATTCTTCACCGCCATATCTGAATGACAGATCATCACCCCGGAATACATTTTGCATTTGCTGAGCAAAAAGGAATAATATTTCATCACCATACAGGTGACCAAATCTATCATTTATCCATTTAAAATGATCCAGATCCAGAATCGCCAGACAAATATTATTTTCAATTTCATCCTGATGACGATTAATCTGCTCCGTATTATTTTTTAAAAAACGCTCCATCTGACGATCAAAAGACTTTCTATTGTACAGGTCGGTCAAAGAATCCTTGTCATTCATCGAGATCATCATCTGATGATTAGTATAAATCTGTGAAAGATAACGAATCATTTGAGTTTGAGCTGCATCGTTCTCTTTTTCTAAAGAGCCGGAAAAAAGATAAATCAGATAGAAAACAAATTGTTTATTGCGATTAGATTTAACGATCAGAACATTATGTCCCAATACTGATTGTAAACGCTCTTCAGTCTCAGTATTGTTCGGGATAAATGAAGCTATTTCTTTACTAAAAGCATGACTGAATATTTCATCATTTGATTTTTGCAGAACGGCATCAAGGGACAGAGATATTTCTTTTGCTTCCCGTTCAATTTCAGGTTCAGGCTGTTCATGCCTATAGAGCGCAATCGCTTCCAGACAATCAAACTGCCTGAGCATCAATTGAAAGAAAGTATCAACCAGAGTTTCTTTTTCTCTGATGATAGTCAGTTGGGCTATTTTTTTTATAAGCTCTGTAGAATCAATCACGAAAAACTCATTTCACTGTTTTTACAAATATCAACTATATCTAAGTTATAGTTGATATTACAACATTTATATACTTAAATAACGGCTAGTGTATAGACTGAATGATTAGTGTTCATCCGTTATTTGGCATTTAAGAGGAAGACTCTTGTAGTAAAAAGTATTCGCCTTCTTTATGGATAGACACTTGTTAACTAATTTTCTGGGAAAAAAATGAAAAAATTATTAAAAATACTGCTGTGGATCGCTGTTTCTCTGGTCCTGGTTATTGTACTTGCAGTAATTCTACTCCCTGTACTGGTCGACCCCAATGACTATAAAGACGAAATAACTCAGCAAGTCTACAATAAAACCGGACGAACTCTGACCATTGAAGGAGATATTGATCTAGGTATATCACTGCCTCTATCTGTCTCACTGGATCTTGGCAAAGTTGAGCTTAGTAATGCAGAAGGATTTACCGGTAAACCCTTTGCCCGAATGCAAAGTGCTTCACTTTTTGTATCTATCTGGCCTTTAGTACAGGAAAATCGTCTGGATGTGGGCGAAATCAAGTTAATCGGAATGGAGCTGAATCTGATCAAAAACAAACAGGGGCAGACCAACTGGGCAGACCTTGCATCCTCCTCTGAACCAACACAGTCAAATGCAGCATCCGGGCAAACAACAGCTCAAACCTCAGACAGTAAAAAAACCACCGAAATGCCTGAAATTAATATTGCCGGTCTGAACATCAGTGATGCTCAAATCAATTGGTTCGATGAGCAGACCAACGAGCAATTCAACTTATCCAAAACTAATATCAATATCAGTGAATTAGTCGAAGGCAAACCATTCAAGCTAAAACTTTCCACCCATATTGACAGTAATGCTCCTGCAATTAAGGGCGATTTTACACTCAGCAGCAGTCCGACTGTTTCTCTGTCACAACGATTATTTAAGTTACCCGGCACTCTACTGACACTGGATCTGACGGGCAAAATGTTACCCGGCGGTGCCAGCAAAACCACCTTAGGTGGGGATATTATCCTGGATGGTAAAGCTGAAACACTTGATATTGATAAAATGAAATTCACTTCTTATGATATGGCCATTAATGGTGTGTTTCATGCTGACAAGCTGAACAGTGCACCACAATACAACGGCCAGATCAGTATTGATAAATTCTCGCCTAAAAAGCTGGCCGCCGCGTTGGGTTCTGCCTTGCCTGAAATGAAGCAGGCCAAAGCACTTGATATAGCTGATGCCAAAATGACCTTTAAAGGTGATAAGAACAAGCTCAATATCAGTTCCTTAGAAGCTAATCTGGATGATATATCATTAAAGGGTTCGTTTGCCATGCAAAATTTTCAAGCCCCTCATTATGGTTTTGATCTGACTTTAAACCAATTGAATCTGGACTACTATGCACTTGCAGATACTGTTCAAGCTGCTCCTGCCCCTGCAGCTAGTACTGCTGACAAGAGCGCTAAAAAAGCACCCGCTGCTAAGCCAAAAAAATCTTCTTCGGCCGCCCCGATTTTCCCAGTTGAAGCACTGCGTCAGTTAAACCTTGATGGTAAATTAACCATTGCTCAGTTTATTGCCGGAGGAGCAAAAATGAGCAATGTGGTTATTGTCTTAAAAGGCAAAAACGGCATCGTGCAGTTAGCTCCATTAAAAGCAAGTCTTTACCAGGGAAGTATCAATTTAAACTCCCGTATTGATGTTCGCGGCAATACACCAAAGTTAAAAATCACCAATGACTTAAAAAATGTTCAAATCGGAGACTTGCTGCAAGATACCAGTGGCAGCCAGGAGTTTACCGGCACTGCAAATATCTCAAGCAATATTACGACATCAGGTAACGATAAAGATCGACTAGTAAAAAATACTAATGGTTCGGGCGAATTGCTCATAACTGATGGGCATATCAAAAAACTGGATATTATAACAACCTTAAGAAAAGCACAGGCTTTATACAGAGGTTCTGCAGCACCGAGCAGTGACCAGGAAAAAAACACCAAGTTTTCCGAACTAAAGGGAACATTTAATATAAAAAATGGTGTGCTTCACAATAATGATCTGGCCAGCAGTTCCCCTGTTATGAAAGTAACGGGCAAAGGCTATGCTGACTTCCCCAAAGAATATCTGGACTATACCTTAAACATCAAATTATTAAATAGTTTAAAGATTGATGATAAATCACAGGGCACAGACTTTAAAGGCAAAGAAATTCCTTACACGATCAAAGGCAAGTTTTCTCAACTATCCGAAGAAGCTAATATAAGTAAAGTTCTGGAACAGGAAGTTAAGAAAAAAGTTGAAAAAGAAATCAATAAAAAATTAGAAGAACAACTCGGTGAAAAATTTAAGGGTCTCTTAAAATTTTAAGATAAGGCTTTCAGCATAAACGAACAAACGACCAGACAATTTACCCAACCGTTACTCAAGTGGTTTATTCAGTACGGTAGAAAAGATCTCCCCTGGCAAAAAAACAAAACGCCTTACAGCGTCTGGGTATCAGAAATAATGCTGCAGCAAACTCAGGTGAAAACGGTCATCCCTTATTACCTGAGATTTATGCAGCACTTCCCCGATGTCAGCTCATTGGCCAAAGCCGATCAGGATGAAGTCCTGCATCTGTGGACTGGACTTGGCTATTATGCCCGAGCCAGAAACCTGCATAAAACCGCCCGTATTATCCATACTGAACATGCAGGACAATTCCCCTGTACACTTGAAGCAGTGCAGTCTTTCCCTGGCATTGGACGTTCAACTGCCGCAGCCATCTTATCGTTTGCCAATGGCCAGCATCATGCGATTCTTGATGGTAATGTTAAGCGGATCCTATGCCGTTATTACCGGGTTGAAGGCTGGAGCGGACACGCCAAAACGCAGACAGCTCTATGGGCTCTGGCAGAAAAGAGCACCCCGAAAAAACGTTGTGATGACTTTAATCAGGCTATGATGGATTTAGGATCAAGTTTATGCAGCCGAAGCAGACCACAATGCCAAAAATGCCCTCTTGCCGATACCTGTGCAGCTTATCAAAATCAGATGACAGCAGATTATCCCAGGTCAAAACCCAAAAAAGACATGCCGGAAAAAAGCACTTACCTGATAATGCTAACCACAGAGCAGGATGAATTTCTGCTTGAAAAACGTCCGGAACAGGGGATCTGGGGCAGTTTATGGTCATTTCCACAATGTGGAACCCGTGATGATATCGATCTATGGCTTGATAAGCATCAATACAGCAACAATAGTAAAATGCTTTTTCACCCTGAATTTCGCCATACTTTCAGCCATTTCCACTTACAGATTACCCCCGTAGAAATTCTGGTTAAAAAATCACCGCAAATAATGGATGCTAATCATTTTCTCTGGTACAACCGACAAAAACCATTGAAATTAGGGATGCCCACCCCCATTACAAGGCTTATATCACAATTGGCAAACCAGCCAAACAGCACAAAAAAAGAATGAAAAGGTATTAATATGTCACGAATGATAAACTGCATAAAACTTGGAAAAGAAGCCGAAGGTCTTGAGCGTGTCACTTATCCGGGCGACCTGGGTAAAAGAATTTTTGATAATGTCAGCAAAGAAGCCTGGAGCGGATGGGTTCAGCATCAGACCATGCTGATCAATGAATACCGCTTATCTCCTATTGATCCTGAACACAGAAAGTTTCTGGAAACAGAAATGGATAAATTCTTTTTCAGCGATGAAGACGCAGCTAGGCCTGACGACTACACACCGCCTAAATAGTCTTTAGAAAAAACCAGACCGGAGTCCTACTTTTGTCAAAGAGGAATGAGATGAGCACGGAAAAACAGGAACCAGGAGAAATGGCTACCACGGCAGAAAATGTCCTGGAGCAATTTAACGCTGCGGTAAAATCTCAGCAAGAGCTGAACCTGCAAATTAATCGCAGAACCTCTCTGATTATTCAATATGGAGTACTCACGATTATTCTGCTTTGCCTTGGTGTCGGTTATCTTGCCTGGTCATTGAAACATGATATAGGCAAAATGAGCGGCTATATGGAAGGAATGGCAAAAGATGTTACCGTCATGAGCAATTCAATCACTGATATGCAAAGCAGTATAAGAAAGATGAAGGGGGGAATTAACGAAGTAGTTGGTCATACCCAATCTATCAGTAATGCAATCCTTCAAACAGACAGCTCAGTAGCGGTACTGACACATATTGCTGATTCAGTCAGTCTTATGCAGAGTGACATTAGCGGTTTAAATAAAAATATTGGCACGATGAATTTTAATCTAACTAAAATAAATCAGCACATGAGAGCCCTTAACAAAAAGCTCGGCGTCATGGGACAAGATGTCAATCGTATGTCTTCACCAGTAAGAATGTTCCCGTTTTAAGATTTCTATTGCGATGACGTAAAATAGCTCCCATTTTACCCACCAAAGAAATTTTAATTTTTTCTTGACAGAAAGCACCAAAAACGACAAAATACACGCCGTTGTTCAAACAAGTCATACCGTTGCCCAGATAGCTCAGTCGGTAGAGCAAGGGACTGAAAATCCCTGTGTCCCTGGTTCGATTCCAGGTCTGGGCACCAAACACATCAAGGCTTTCAGCCATTTCAAGAAACCATTAAAAACTCTAGGTTACCCCTTAAGGTACCTCCTCCTTAAAATTACTCATGAATTGATTAATTTAACAGCTATATTTATTCCTATGTTAATAGCATCTACAGTTATATAGGATAACCAAACAACATAAGCAAGTTCTAACTTCACGATACAATACTTGCTTAAATATATAACGTTTTCTATATTTAGAAAATGAAAGAAATAAAATTTTTTGGTAATTCACTGGATAAGATTCAACGTGGTAAAAAACCTGAAAATTGGAAACCGATGAAAAGAATTGATCACGGTGTTAATGAGATTCGAATTAAATCATCTGATG
>Ga0209013_10002760_pt1 | contig 15829 bp, 10 predicted proteins | sample Cruoilmetagenom2_FD_187291 | JGI IMG/M metagenome (GOLD analysis project Ga0209013, IMG submission 187291) | Oil polluted marine microbial communities from Coal Oil Point, Santa Barbara, California, USA - Sample 2 (SPAdes) (version 2) | ecosystem: Environmental > Aquatic > Marine > Oil seeps ... | reverse complement strand
ATTGAGAATGCAACGCGTAATAAAATTCAACAAGCCATAAAAGCAGGTAATGTTTTGGTAAATGAGGCGGTTGTTAAATCGAATCATAGAGTAAAACCGCATGATATTGTTCGGGTTGTTCTGGCTCATCCACCTCACGAAAATTTATTGGTAGCCGAAGATATTCCTATTGATGTAGAATATGAAGATGATGAGGTAATAGTGGTAAATAAACTAGCAGGAATGGTAGTTCATCCAGGTCATGGAAATTATAGCGGCACTTTGGTGAACGCATTGATCTATCATTTTGAGAACTTACCAAAAAACAGTAATGAGCGTCCAGGTCTTGTTCATAGAATTGACAAAGATACCAGTGGTTTATTAGTAGTTGCCAAAACTGAGTTGGCTATGGCCAACCTGGCCAAACAATTTTTTGATAGAACTACAGAGAGGCTGTACATAGCACTGGTCTGGGGAAATATAGAGAACGAAGAAGGTGTTATTGAAGGGAATATTGGTAGAAGTTTTAAGAACAGATTGCAGATGGATGTTTTTCCTGACGGGGAGTTTGGGAAGCATGCAGTGACTCATTATAAGGTAATTGAAAGGTTTAACTATGTCACTCTAGTACAATGCAAGTTAGAAACTGGTAGAACGCATCAAATAAGAGCTCATTTTAAATATATTGGACATCCTTTGTTCAATGACGAAAGGTATGGAGGAGATAGAATATTGAAGGGCACTACTTTTACTAAATACAAACAATTTGTTGACAATTGTTTTAAGGTGTTACCCCGACAGGCCTTACATGCTAAAACTTTGGGTTTTATACATCCCAAAACTAAAAAGTATATGAGTTTTAATTCTGAATTACCTGAAGATATGCAAAATTGTATTGAAAAATGGCGTAATTACTCTTTAAGTCAAAGGGAGTAGTTTTTTGTTGAATTTATTGGCCATACTTATTTCTTCATCTTAAAAGATAGAATCTTCCATTAATCAAAAATCAAAACGAAATTCATATTCCCTGCGATAGTATTTGGGTAGATGATTTTCAATTCATGCATGAATAGATTCTCCTTATTTTAAAATAAAAATATAATATTGAATTTTTCTTTTCTTTTGTTTGAATGGCACTAATTTTACTTAGCAATGAAGATAAAAGAACTTATAATTTATTCTAATAAGTTAGACGAACAAATGGACTTCTATGTTGATGTCCTAGAGTTAAAACTTTTAAGCCGGACACAGCTAACCGGTAGTATTAAAATAGGTTCTAGTATTTTGACCATTCATTTTAAAGAGGATGCCACACCTTATCATTTTGCTTTTAATATCCCATCGGATCAAGAAGATGGAGCTTTGATCTGGTTAAAAAAAAGAGTAAATATTTTAACCTTTGAAGAAAATGAAATTGCTGATTTTAAATCATGGAATGCGAAGTCAATTTATTTTTATGATAGAGATAATAATATAGTTGAATTTATTTCTAGAAAAAATTTAGAGATTTTTCAGGAAGATAAATTTTCTTCATCTTCAATATTAAACATAAGTGAGATCGGATTGGCAACAAGTGAAATAGAAAGAACTTTTCACGACATAAATAGAATTAATAAAATTGATTTCTTCGATGGTAATTTTAAATTGTTTTGTGCATTAGGCAATGATCAAGGGATGTTTATTTTGGTTAACCCTAAGATGAAAAGGTGGTTTCCTACGGGTGATGAAGTAATGCCATCTGATTTTATATTAAGAGGAGATCATAATTTTAAGTATGTAAATGGAAGAATAAATGAAATAAGCTAAATTTGCAATTATAGAAGAGTTTAATATGAAAATAATAATATCACCGGCCAAGTCTTTAAATTTTGAAGCGAAATCGCCTGTTAAAGAGTATACGCAACCTATCTTGTTACCTCAGGCCGAACGGTTGAATAAAATTTTAAAAAAGAAATCCGCAAGAGTTTTATCGAAATTAATGTCAATTTCTGATAATTTAGGGAGGTTAAATTATGATCGGAATCAGGAATGGAATTTGCCTTTCACTCCGGAAAATGCCAAACAAGCTGTATACGCATTTACGGGTGAAGTGTATAGAGGATTAGATGTGAATACAATTCCTAAAGAAAAATTACGAGGGTTGCAAGATAAACTAAGAATCCTGTCCGGTCAGTATGGGTTGCTTAAACCACTAGATTTAATGCAGGCCTATCGATTGGAAATGAGTACAAAATTAAAGATTGGAAATAAAAATAATTTGTACCAGTTTTGGGGAAGTACCATTACTGAAGAGCTTAACAAAGAGTTGGAACCCGATGAATTATTCATTAATCTTGCCAGCAATGAGTATTTTAAGGTTATAAAACCAAAAGAATTGGAAGTGCCTATTATTACTCCAATATTCAAGGATTATAAGAACGGAGAGTACAAAACTATTATGACATTCGCCAAATTGGCTCGAGGGCAAATGGTTAGATTTATAGTTGAAAATGACATTAATTCTTTGGATGATCTAAAAGGTTTTAACATTGGTGGTTATGGATTTGACGCGAATATGTCTACTGAAACAGAATTAATTTTCACAAGATAGGTGAGTATAATACTTTTCAATTAATGAAGAAGAATTTCATTCAGGATAAGGAATTTAATAGAATTGATTTCACTAAGAATGAAATTGAATATTCTGATTATGAGAACTGTACATTTGTTAATTGTGACTTTTCAAATACAAATTTATCAGAGATAAATTTTTTAGAATGTGAGTTTGATGCTTGCAATATAAGTACGCCACAATTAAATAAAACTTCCTTTTGTGATGTGAGATTTAGAAACTGTAAAATGCTCGGTGCACAATTTGATAAATGCAATAAGATGCTTTTTACGGTTGATTTTGAAGGCTGTCAACTCGATTTATCATCCTTCTATGATCTGGATTTGAAGAACAGTAAATTTAAAGATTGCAGTTTAACTGAAGTTGATTTTATTGAATCCGATCTATCCGGAATGGATTTTATAAGTTGCGATTTGAGTCGTGCAATTTTTGAAAACACTGTTTTAAGAAAGGCCGATTTTAGAACCTCTTTTAATTATTCAATCGATCCTGGACTTAATCAAATTGCAAAAGCAAAGTTTTCGTTGGAGGACGTAAGAGGCTTGCTTAAGAAACATGATATTATTATAGACTAAGAACATAGTTTATCTAATATATTGTACAGGGGTGCTGATGTTATTGTTTCTGCTTACTGCAATAATTTGGAAAACATTTCCATTTTTAAGATCCTTTTTACTCAGTTCAACAAATTTGTTTCCGGTTAGTTCAATAATTTTTGATTGTTTTTTTAGATCGACCATTTCGTCCGATTTAAATTGATAAACCAAATATTTAATTGCCTCTTTTTCCTTATTTTCTGGTAAAATATCCCAGCTCAATTTGAATATTTTATTTTTCTCTTTTGTGAATTTTACATCATAAACAGCTTCGGGAATGAACTTTTGATTATGGTCTGTGGACGGAGGAAGAACAACATTAGAATAGTAATCATTTTTCAGTATTTCGTTAATTCCCAGCGGGTTTTTTATAAAGCTTTTAGCACTAAAATATGCCGAACCGCTTATATTAGAAATCGATCTGTTGAAATCAATTTGTTTTTCTATTTCAGTTTTATTTTGCTTTTTCCATGCCTTGCTTTTATTACTTCCTAATCGATACATACCTTGTCCTATGTACAAGTTTGTATCATAACTGTTCTCTGACCACCAATTTGCTACCTTTATATAATCAGCTTTTTTAAATCCTATATGCCAATAATCTTGTGGCAGAACATAGTCTAACCATTTGTTCTTCAACCAAAATAATACATCTGCATACAGATGATCGTAATTTGTTTGGCCTGCCTGCGTGTCTGATCCTTTTGGGTCCATGCTTTTATTTCGCCAAACGCCGAAGGGACTTATACCAAATTGTACCCAGGGTTTGATCGTCTTTATGGTAGTATATAGCTCTTTAATAATTAAATTGACATTGCTTCTTCTCCAGTCATCAACATTCTTGGGATAATACTTTCCTCCAAATTCTTTAAAACTGTCATCATCTGGAAATTTTTCTTTTGCAATTTTATAGGGATAAAAATAGTCATCAAAATGTATGGCATCCACATCATAGTTTTGAACTATATCTGCAACTACATTATTGGTATAAGCCCTGACTTCGGGTATTCCAGGATTAAAGTATTTATTTTTACCATAATTGACGAACCATTCCGGTTTTTCATAAGTTAATCGAAAAGGATTCGATTGAAATTTGTTATAATTTATTATAGCTCTGTACGGATTTAGCCAGGCATGGAATTCCATTCCACGTTTATGGGTTTCAGAAATTATGAACGCCAAAGGATCATAATATGGGGCAGGAGCCTGGTCATTTTTACCGGTTAAATAAGAGGACCATGGTTCGTATTTTGAATTGTAAAACGCATCAGCGGAAGGTCTTATTTGAAAAATAATTACGTTGAAATTTAAACTTTCGAACAGATCTAAAAGTTCGATGACTTCTTTTTTTTGTTGCTCTGTACTTAAAGCTTTTGAACTTGGCCAGTCTATATTATCTTTAGTAGCGATCCAAACACCTCTGAATTCTCTATCTATATTTTGTTGAGAAAAAGTGTAGAGGGATATAAAGCTTAGAATTAGGACTAGGTAACTTTTCATACGTTTAATATTTGTAATTATATGATAATCAATTCTTATTGTGAAACAATTGATTAAACGTGCCTTTCCATTTCTGCCGACAAGGTAGGTGGTAGCAGGTTTATTCATGTTTGTTTCATTTTAATAAAATTGATTTCTTTGTTATAGGAACGTACAAAAGAAATTAAAAGTACGTGATATGCAGCGTAAAGTTAGTTAATTGTTGGCAGGATTCCTCGTTGTTATAATAGTAAAGTTCGTTACGGAAATACAAAAACATTTCAATAAAAGGCCCTGTTTCTGCCACTCTGTCATTTTTAAAAAAGCATCTCTGCCAAAATAAATAAAATGAAGCAATGGCATAATGATTGACATTACATTTTCAGAAATTGAAATTAAATTAATTAAAAAATATAAAATTATGAGTAAAATAATAGGAATAGATTTAGGAACAACAAATTCGTGCGTATCTGTAATGGAGGGTAATGAGCCTGTTGTAATTCCTAACGCTGAAGGAAAAAGAACTACTCCTTCTATTGTTGCTTTTGTTGAAGATGGCGAACGTAAAGTTGGTGACCCTGCCAAACGTCAGGCTGTAACTAACCCTACCAAAACCATTTTTTCTATCAAAAGATTTATGGGTAATAAATATTCTGAATGTAATACAGAAGTAAGTAGAGTACCTTATAAAGTAGTAAAAGGAGATAACGATACACCAAGAGTTGATATCGATGGAAGATTATTTACACCGCAAGAAATTTCTGCGATGGTATTGCAAAAAATGAAAAAGACTGCCGAGGATTATTTAGGTCAGGAGGTGAAAGAAGCTGTAGTAACTGTACCGGCTTATTTTAATGATGCACAACGCCAGGCAACAAAAGAAGCAGGTGAAATAGCAGGTTTAAAAGTTAGCCGAATTATAAACGAACCAACAGCAGCGGCATTGGCCTATGGATTAGATAAATCAGGAGCCGATAAAAAAATAGCTGTTTATGATTTAGGAGGAGGTACTTTTGATATTTCTATCTTAGAAATTGGTGATGGTGTATTTGAGGTACTATCAACAAATGGGGATACGCATTTAGGTGGTGATGATTTTGACCAAGTTATTATCGACTGGTTGGCCGAAGAATTCAATAAAGAAGAAAATATTGATTTGCGTAAAGATCCAATGGCTTTACAAAGATTAAAAGAAGCTGCCGAAAAAGCAAAGATTGAATTATCTTCAAGTTCACAAACTGAAATTAATTTACCTTATGTAACTGCAACAGCATCAGGGCCAAAACACCTGGTAAGAACTTTAACCAGAGCACAGTTTGAAAAACTTGCTGATACATTAATCAAACGTTCTATGTCTCCGGTTGCAAAAGCTTTAAAAGATGCTGATCTATCAAAATCGGATATCGATGAGGTACTATTAGTAGGTGGATCTACACGTATGCCAAGAATACAGGATGAAGTTGAGAAATTCTTTGGAAAAAAACCTTCAAAAGGGGTAAATCCGGATGAAGTAGTGGCGATTGGTGCTGCTATCCAAGGAGGTGTTTTAACGGGTGATGTAAAAGATGTATTGTTATTAGATGTTACACCTCTTTCTTTAGGTATTGAAACCATGGGTAATGTAATGACTACGTTAATAGATGCCAATACAACAATTCCAACGAAGAAATCCCAGGTATTTTCAACTGCTGCCGATAATCAACCATCTGTAGAAATTCATGTTTTACAGGGTGAAAGAGCAATGGCGGCTGATAATAACACAATTGGTAGGTTTCATTTAGATTCCATTCCACCGGCACGTAGAGGAGTTCCTCAAATTGAGGTTACTTTTGATATCGATGCCAATGGTATTATCCATGTTACGGCTAAAGATAAAGGAACTGGAAAGGAGCATAATATTCGTATCGAGGCTTCGTCTGGTCTGTCAGAGGATGATATCAAAAAAATGAAAGCTGATGCGGAAGCTAATGCTGAGGCTGATAAATCAGCTAAGGAAACTGCTGAGAAGATCAATGGTGCGGATTCTATGATCTTCCAAACAGAGAGTCAATTAAAGGAATTTGGTGAAAAATTGTCTGCAGATAAAAAAGAACCGATTGAGGCTGCTTTGGAAGAGTTGAAAAAAGCACATGAATCTAAAGACATTGCACAAATTGATGCTGCAATGGAAAAGATCAACGAAGCTTGGAAAGCTGCTTCTGAAGAAATGTACAAAGCACAGGCGGAAGCACAAGGTGGTGCTGAAGGTGCACAACCCGGAGCGGATGCAGGAACGGAACCTTCACAAGAAGGAGATGATGTTCAAGATGTGGATTTTGAAGAGGTAAATGAAGAAGAGAAGTAATAAAAGATTCTGATTGTCAAGATTAGAATGATAGTATGACCGCCAAGTTTTCTTGGCGGTTTTTTTTATTTATAAAACAATATCATTTGTAATTTCTGAGGTATTATTCATGTACCATTTTAATAGCCTGAGAGGTTGTATAATATTTTACAAGTATATTTGGAACTTCCCACTCAGGAATATTTCCTTCTCTTAAATATTTCAAATAATTTTTTGTCACTTCACCGAAATGTTCTTCATGGCCAATTTTATATTTTTGAGGAATATCAATGGTCCAGATATTGTCATTAATCTTCTGAAGTTCCAAGCCTGGATAATTTACGGAAAGTGTTGATTCGATTACATTATTGAGTATTTTTTCAAATTCTTCTTCATTTTCATTTGGTTTTATAGTAATGTATAATTTTGGTTTGAAATTTTCTTCCTTCCCTTGTTTGATGATCAAATCACATTTTGTACCTCGCATAATACTATAATGAGTATCTCCTGTTCCTTTAGGAGCTTGAAAATTCCATGTTACAGATGTTTTGGCATATACCCCTTTTATTTTATAGGTGATAGAACCATTACAATAAATTTGAAGTTTGCCTGCTTCAACATTGCCTTCAAGAAATTCAGGAAAGGAACTTGAACCGGTCACTCTTTTAAATTGATCCAAAGTTAACACTGTTTTCCAATGTTTGGCGTCAACTATTTCAATATCAGATTTGTTTAAAATCTGATTTGGGAAGGCTTCCCACTGGACCAGATCAACCAAATGTGTTGAGACGTCATTCAATCCTTCACCCCTTTGTTTTGTGTCAAAAAACCACGCAGGCCTTTTTAGCGGTTTTCCGGACACATTCTTAAAAAAATGATGAACACTTTCTTTGGTAATAGCCGGCTCTTCTGGGTTACCCTCTGTCAATTGACCAAATATTTCCGGAATCATTGAAAGTTCTCTCTGTAATATCGTGTTGATTTCAAATCGCTCTGTCATGATATCGTAAACCAGCAAATTCTTTTGTTCTGCTGTTTTGAATACTTCTTCTAACACAACAAAATCTTCAGGACTGATAACCATCGGCTTATCTGCATATACATTAATTCCAGCATCTACTGCGGCTTTGATATATCCAATTTTTAAGTTGTTCCTACCGGAAACCACCATTACATTACCAGGTTTTTCAGCAATCATTTTCTCAAGGTAATCATCTCCTCTATAAACCTTCTCTATCCATTGGGTAGGATTTTCATCCCGTGTATTAAATCCATCGATACGGCCAAGATGATCAGTCATATCTTCACCTTCCGGTCCATAAACATATACCGTATCATTTACCTGCTCATAAGTTGATTTTTGAACAAGGCCGGCATGAAAATGACCGGGATCTAGGGTCATTATAATTACTTCACTCTTCATCTCCTCTATGTTATTATTTGTTATAGATGGCTCTTGTTTGCTAGTTTTATTTCCACATGATGTAAAAATTAAACTAAAAGTTATTGCTGAATATTTTAGTAATTTCATTCATTTATAATTAAATTCCTTTAATATTGTTTACCCCATAAGGCAATCTTTGTGATCTACTCAACATGGCATTTGCTTCGTCATCATTAGTAAATCTTTCTGTGTCGGGATTCCAATTTAATTTTCTCTCAAGTTTCATAGAGATATACGTAATCAAGCAAACGCTACAGGCGCGATGACCTATTTCTACCGGCGATATTGGTTCCTCTCTGCTTTCAATACATTCCAACCAGTTACCATGCTGTTCATTACTCTTATAAAGATGAATTTCATTAGCTCCAATTTCAGAGGTGAGTATTTTAGGATCACTGGCATCCAGAGCCTTAGCACTTTTTGATTTGGATACTGGATCAGAGGCCGTTGCAGAATAACTTCCTCTTGAAACAAATATCCACCCATCAGTTCCTATGTATTTGATACCATTGGTATACGCCCCGCTGGTATACATTGTTATTCCATTGGCATATTCAGCCTTCGCCATAAAATCTCCGTGAACATCCCAAACTCCTGAATTTGGGAATTGTGCTACAGCATCCACAGAAATAGGTCCGGTTAATTCAGTATCCATACCCCATGCCGCGGAATCGTAATGGTGTTGCCCCCAGCCGGTGATCATACCAGCGCCAAACTGTTCCTGTCTAAGCCATCCCGGTCTGCCATATCCCTTTTGGGGATGAACTCGTATTTCTGTATAAGGAATCCAAGGAGTTGAACCTAACCACATATCGTAATTTAAATAGGCTGGTACTGGCATAGTATCAGCCTCAGGACCCGACGGGTCACCCGGTAGGCCTATTTTTACCGTATGTAATTTTCCAATTCTCCCATTCCGTACCAATTCAGCAGCTATCCTAAATTGTGGGGAAGATCGCTGTTGGGTACCTACTTGAAGTATAGTTCCTTTTTTTCTAATAATATCACTTAAAATTCGTCCTTCTTCGAGGGTTAAAGAGGTGGGTTTTTGAAGGTAAACATCTTTTCCGGCCAGAGCGGCTTCAATAGCCGGTTGTGAGTGCCAATGATCTGGTGTACTGATTATAACGGCATCAATATCAGGGTTCATCAGCATCTCTTTATAATCACCGTACATTTTTACCTCAACAGCTTTTTTACTACCGGTTTTTTCAGAATAGTAATCTTCCACCAGCACTTTTGCATATTTCATTCTATTGCTATCCACATCGGAAACAGCAATTATTCTTACATTATCATATTCCAAAGTTTTGGCCATATCGTGACTTATGGCTATTCTACCGCAACCAATTTGGCCAATATTAATTTTTCCGTTAGCAACTGACTTTCCAAAGACATTAGAAGGTAAAATAGTTGGGGCAAATACTGTTGCTACTCCACCTGCTACCGTTTTCTTAATAAAATTTCTTCGCTCCATAATTGTGATTTGATTCGTTTATTTATTTTTTATTTAAAACCCAAAGGATTCCACCCCTCAAATGTTTTCTGAAAGTAGGATCATCATAAGTAGCTGCTTTATGACCCAAAGCGGTATACCATTGACGTCCGCCTTCAAATTCATGCTGCCAACATATTGGAAAATAATTTCCAAATACATCTCCGGGATAATTCACTTTTCCTGGGTCTTCAACTGTTGTCAGATCTGCTGCCAATAACACCTCAATATCAGGATTTAAATTGTTAGAATAATAACATTCATCTTCTACAACCCATTTCTTATCAAGAAACGCTGTTGAAGGATTATTTTCTTCAATTACGATAACATCAAATTCCTGATGTGGGGCATGCCGAACAAATTTTCCGCCAATCATTGCCCAATACCAGGGCCAATTTCTTTCAACGGCATTGGAAGAATGAATTCCAATAAAACCTCCTCCGTTTCTAATGTATTTCTGAAAGGCTTTTTTCTGATCTTCGTTATCGAAAACATCATTATTGGCATTTGAAAAAATAAGTATGTCATATTTTGCGAGATTTTCATCCGTAAATATAGATGGATCTTCACTTGCTTCTGCTTCGATTCCTTCCTTTACACAAATTTCTTTTAAGGCTTTTATGCTATTGGGAATATTTTTATGAACAAATCCTTTGCCATTTTTAGTATAAATCATCACACGAAACTTTTCTTTTGAAGGATTGTTACCTCGAATGTTAAACGCAAATAGGAGTAGGATTGTAATTAAAATAAATTTTTTCATCATCGAATTTATAAATTATTTAGGTTCTATTAAAATTTCTGGTGGATTTGCAAAACCTTGCCAATAGATTTCGGCTTCTTTGGGACTTATTTTGCCTTCAAAAACCAGCATTCTATATTTTAGCTGATACTTTTTATCAGGTTCAATTTTCCATTCAACATGGCGTATTGGGCAAAATTCGAAAAACACATCGCCTCGCCCTCCATTGGCACCTATGGGCCATACTCGCATCGGTTCTGGAAATTGACGATTTTCTGGAAATCCCATAAATAAAATACTACTTCGTCCATTCATTGTTTCACCTTCGATTATTGTCCACTTGGCCTTCGTACCATCTGCTGTGAGTCGATCTTTATTTTCAGAGGTTAGTACCGATGTATTATCTTTATGCCATTTTTCTGTTGCCCGAAAACCAATTCCACCACCATAGCGGTATGCATCTAATAGAATTCCGGATTCCAATGGACTTTTGATGGTAGTTGTATAATCAATCATCCATGATTTTTCCGAAGAGTTTAAATTCCAAATTTTTATTTCCAGTTCTTCATTTATAGCAACATTGTTTCCTTCAGTAGCTCCAAAATCAATATATTCTTGCAAAGCGGTAAATCCACTGTATACATCTCCTTGGGTTTCGTTTATAAAGGTCTTAAACAAAACAGTTCCCTGACCCTTTCCTAGATTCCAAAAATCTACCTCTCTATCATCAACATGCGTTTTGGTCCATGGGCCCCATATGCCATAATGATGATAATGATCAGGTGGTTGAATTCGTGTAAGTACCTCCCCATCAGGCGACCATAATGGGTGAATAAATCCAGATTTTTGGAATTTAGAATCGATACCTTTAGGAGCCATTTTTATATCGTATTGATAATTTAGAATAGGCTTATTATTCAATGTAAATTGAAGTGCACCATCATTTTTTTGAATCTCAATTTGAGGCGAACTATTTTTGGTATTTTTTTTTACAAAGGCAAACTTTCTAATATTATTTTTCGGAGTCAAACCATCCAAGATAAACCACATTCGATTATTTTCCTGATCATATTGTGAGGTTAACGGTGTATGAGACTCACCTTTAAATTCTATCAATTGCAAATCTTTAAAGGCAGTATCCATTTCATTTTTCGATATAGTTAATGAGATTGGACAATTGAACCTATCAAAAGAACCGGAATTGACATTGAATTTTAACAACTCTTGAGCTTGAATATGCAAACTAAGTAAAATAAATATTATTAATAGTATTAATTTCATAACTTCTTTTTTGTCAATATAATATTTAAATTCAAATTCTGAATCATAAATCCATCTAAATCAAATATTTTTTATTCATATAATCCTGTATTTCCCTTTTCTAAAATCAGCATTAATTCAAGAGCTAATTTAGATCTTACAGTTGCTATATTTATGGTTTTACTTGTTTATTCATGAGACTCTAAAAAATTAATTTCAATTTTTTAATTAGTCGAACCTGCCTGCGGTAGGAAGGCTAATCCCGCTTTTTCAGCGGGATATTGGTAAACCTGCCTGCCGGCAGGCAGGTACCTCAACCCTTGGGTCGATTCCTATTAGTGGGTTCAGGGCTTGCCCTGAGGTTTAAGACCTTTTATTAAATTTAGCTCTATATAAAAACCCACTAAATTAATTTTACTCAGTGGGTTTTCCCTCAAAAACTAATCAAAACATTACATACATATTATTATGCAGAATCTTTTTTGTTAATATCCCGGATTCTGTACAAGTTCAGCTTCTTTATTGGCATCAATTTCCGACTGAGGTATTGGAAATAGACTATTATGAGATTGAATTGTAGGACCCGAAATAGGATTGTGCAAAATAGTACGTTCTACTAATTTCCCTACTCGATTTAAGGTTACCCTTCTATGTTCTTCTCCCAAAAGTTCACGAACTCTTTCGTCAAGAATATAATCAATATCAACATTGCCCGGATCCACAAGACTCGCATGTGCTCTTGTTCTCAAAACATTGATGTCAGCCGCAGCATTGAAATTATCTCCTCTACCAAGATTAGCTTCAGCTCTTAAAAGATATACACCGGCAACTCTGAACACATACCAATCAGTATATATTCCACCACTAGTATCATATCCTTGGGGATGGAAATCGTTATGTGTAAATTTTCTATAATATGGAAACATGTTTCTAACATAATTTCCCTCAGTAGGTTGAATTAACTCACCATAATGAGCAGAGTCTGGATTATTTATATAGAATTCTCTTTGTACATTATATTCAGAATTTCTCATATCGTTGTCGAAATCATCCCACACTCCGGTTTCGACCCAAGGTACAATTCGAATAAAGACCACTGGGCGTCCTAGCCTTTCATCTTTTAATATGGCTTGCATATTATCTGGAGTTTTTAATTTTTCTAAAAAAGGTCCCCAGGCTCTTTCCACAGGATTCTTAAGACCACCTTCAACATCAAATTCAAATTGCCAAGCAAATATATTTTCCCTGTTACCAGATCGACGATCTTGATTTCCATATCTAAATAAATCCCAATAAACATCACCAGGTTCGCCACTCATAGAACCAAATCTGTTGTACATTAAATCATATTGTCCATCATTTAGGATTCTGTTACATGCTGCTATAGACTTGTCCCATTGTTGGAGTGTATTATAAGTTTCAGCCAGTAAATAATCCGCAGCTGCCTTTGTTAATTTGGCTCCCGTAGTATTTGTAGCTGGCAGATTTTGAGAGGCAAATTCTAAATCTTGTAAAATAAATTCCATCACATCAGACGCCGGGTCACGAACAAAGTCAAGTTTTGGAGCAGTTATTTCTTCTCTTATAATGGGTACACCTCCCCAAAATGACAATAAAAACCGATAGCCATATGCTCTAAAGAATCTAGCCTGTGCTAGTACTTCATTTTTTTCTTGCTCAGAATCCCAAATAACATCTGGATTTTCTGCCCTTGTGAGAATTACATTGGCGTCTTTGACTATTGAGTAAAATTTTATCCAAAGCTGGCTAACTGTACCATCACTACTATTCAAAGTGGTATAATCAGTAATAAAATTCTTTTTATTGATGAAGTAACCAATATCTGCTCCTTGTCCAAATAGAACCTCCCAAGCCTTTTCGTGAAGTCCTCCAAAAGAAATTTGAGCTGTTCTTCCATTATTATAAAGGCCAATTAAACCAGCTTCGAAACCTTCTACATCTAGAAAGGTGTTATCTGGAGAGAGAAAATCTTTTGGATCTTCATCTAGAAAATCTTCACTACAAGAAGTAATTGTCAAAATCAAAACAAGACTTAAAGTAGTTTTGATTAAATTTTTTAATGTATTTAAATTTTTCATTTTTTTCATTTTTTATTGTTAAAATTTAAAATCTATTCCAAAGGTAAATGTCCGTAACATGGGTACATTATATATTGTTGTTGCATTTTCAGGATCATATCCTTCCCAATCAGACCAGGTATATAAATTTTTACCACTTAAATATAATTGAAGTCCATCAACTTTCCATTTGTCCATCATTTCTTTAGGAAAAGTATAAGATAAATTAACATCTTGTATTCTAACAAAGCTTCTGTCTTCATAAATCCCATGACCTCTAGTAGGCTCATAAGTAATTCTCGATGCCGTATTTGATGGATTGGTTGGAGTCCAATAATCCATCTGTGGGAAACTAAATCTTGAAGACCAACTTGTAGAAGGTGCTGTTGGATTATGGGCAGCTCTATTATCTCCTATATAGTAATTATTACCACCACCACCTTGAATGGAATTAATCATCGCATATAACGACCAATTTTTAAATTTTAATGTATTGGAAATACTGAATTGGTAATTTGGATTGTTATTTCCTATTATATGTCTGTCATCCGCAGTTAATTCACCATCACCATCATAATCTACAATTCGAAAATCACCAGGTTGATAACCACTTGGAATATCAGTATCTCCTGTTTGATGAATTCCGTCAATGCCATAGCCATAAAATACTCCTAATGGCTCACCTATAAACCAGCTGTTTGCAATATCATCATCTTCAATTCCGTCTCCATCTACATCTTCGCCAAACAAACTTACGATTTCATTTCTGTTATAAAAGAAAATTAATCCTATGTCCCATCTCCAATTATCATTTTTAATAGCTTGTGAATTTAAGGACAATTCAAATCCCTTATTACTTACTTCACCTATATTTGTTAAAACTGATGTATATCCTGTTAAACTTGGGATAGTTCTGTTTACCAATAAGTTTTCTGTGGAAGAGGAATAAATATCAATACTTCCATATAGTTTGCTATTTAAAAATCCAAAATCCAATCCCGTATTGAATGTATTAGTGGTTTCCCATCCCAATTCATTGTTTGCCATGGAACTAACATAAACACCATTTGAAGTACCTCCGCCATCTCCAAATACGTAATTAGCACCGGAATCAATTCGAGCCAATGTTTGATAAGGTCCAATAGCTTGATTTCCATTTTCACCATATGAAAGTCTTAATTTTAGAAAATCCATCCAAGAGGAGGCTTCTAGCATGAATTTTTCATTACTTAAGGTCCATGAAAAAGCGCCTGAGTAAAAGGTTGCATATTTATTATTTTGCGCAAATCCGGAGAATCCGTCTCGTCTTATTGTTCCGGTTATAGCGTATCGGTCATCATAAATATAATTTACCCGACCCATCAATGCGGTTTGGCTTGACTCACTAAAGCCAGATGAAACTACAGGTACAGCCCCTAATTCCAAGCTGTTATAACCCAATACCTGAGTAAAGAAATTAGATGATGCTGCATAGGTATCGTTATAGTTGTTATACTCTGCACTCCATAAAAACGTTGCACTTACCGCATGAACATTGTTAAATGTTCTGTTATAATTAAAAATATTATCAAAGTTCCATTGGAAGTAATCCGTATTTCTTTTTGACGCAGAACCATTGGCAGCGACATTTAAAGTGTTGTCGTTAAATACATATCTTCTATCAATTCTTTGATTCACTGAAAAATTCAAGGTATATTTTAAGCCTTCAATGGATGGAATATTAAATTCTCCAGAAATGAGCCCCCAAAGCGTAGTTCTTTTATCAAAATCATCAATTTCTAAGTTTAACATTGGATGCCTTAATATATCTTCCATTGGAAGA
>Ga0209013_10002759_pt1 | contig 15831 bp, 12 predicted proteins | sample Cruoilmetagenom2_FD_187291 | JGI IMG/M metagenome (GOLD analysis project Ga0209013, IMG submission 187291) | Oil polluted marine microbial communities from Coal Oil Point, Santa Barbara, California, USA - Sample 2 (SPAdes) (version 2) | ecosystem: Environmental > Aquatic > Marine > Oil seeps ... | reverse complement strand
GCCTACGTTGAGGACGTTTTGAGCTTGACAACGCAGCCATCAGAATTTGCAGCCGATCGCAGTAGAAGTCTATTCTCGGACAGCCTCCTAGCTTCTTTGAGCCCTGCGCCCTAAGTCCATCTCCCCTATTTTTTGAGCTGTTACTTTAATTTATATGTGAATCAGGAGGGCATATTTGATCAATGATCAACTTTAACCAGCTAAGGGTTTTTTATCAGGCCGCAAAGTGCCTGAATTTTACTGTAGCGGCCAAAAAGCTTTACATTACTCAGCCGGCCGTAACTGTACAGGTAAAATTTTTTGAGGCGTACTGTAATTTAAAGCTTTTTAATAGGAGAGGACGAAGAATATATCTGACAGATGAAGGCAATACCCTGTATGAATATGCAAAAAGGGTCTTTGAATATGAGAAGGAAATAGAAGATGCTATCGAGGATTTGAAGGAGTTAAAGCGAGGAGTTCTCCGCCTGGGGACCACTAAGACCTATGCCCGTTATTTTATGCCTTCTATGATTGCTGCCTTTCATGAAAAGTACCCCCATATAAAGATACACTTGGATGAGGGAAGTTCCCTTGATATGGGTCACAGCCTGCTTGAGTTCAAGAACGAACTTGTGGTTGTTGCCAAAGTAGAAGACAACCCGGATATCTTTTTTTCCCCTTTTAGCCGGGAAGAACTTGTGTTAATAGTCGGTCCAAGCCACCCATTGGCAAAAAATAAGGCCATAGATTTCATGGAAATTGCTGAAGAGCCGGTTATTATGAAGGAGGTGGGATCAGGTACGCGGAAGCTTGTAAACGGATTATTTGCACAGAACAACTCTTCACCTGATGTCTTAATGGAAACGAGTAACACTGAATTTATAAAACAACTGGTGCAGCGTGGAGAAGGGGTTTCCTTTTTGGTGAGAGAGGCGGTTGCCTCTGAACTCAAGGAAAAAATATTGGTCACAGCCCCTATTAAAGGAAAAAAAATCTTTTTAGACGTAAGCATTGCCTGCCTTAAAAATCGACATCTATCGCCTCCTGCCATGGCCTTTCTGGATATCCTGAAAAAAATGCGCTCCACGGATTTGGCCCCTCAGGGCATCGGTTTGCTTATGGCAAAGATGCAGGCAAAGCGCAAGCGAACAAGCGATTCCTGAATGATGATCTATTAAATTGGAGTGCTTTTCTTTATAACGATCCTGTAAACTTTTCCAAAGCCTGGATCAATGCCGCCGCAAATTCAGGATCGTTGATATGATAGGGTAATAAATGGAGGGAAGATTCAGTCTTAAGGGCCTTCTTCAATGCCGCTGCAAAGAGTTCAGGGGCTATGGGATCATACAATGGGCCTTCCTTGCTGTCAAAGGCCGAGAACCCTCCCATTGGAACAAAAACAGCACACGGACCCCTGGTTTCATTGCATAGGTTGGCTATTACCTTCGCCAGGGTTTCCATCTCATTCCGGGCTGTTCGGACGGCAGTTATTGCGGCATTGTGGCTATGATAAGACCGATTAGGAAAGCGTTGTTTGGCAGTATTTATTGGGCCGGTTACAATAAAATCCATATTCCCAGGCACAAGAATCGTCGGTACCCCTTTTTGCAAGGCGACCGATCCCCGGGCAGGTCCGGCATCGTAATCCCCGCCGAAAATATGATCAGTAATTTCGTGAAGAGACAGATCCAGCAATGCCCTCACATCTTCCTCGAGTAACATCTCTTCCATGGCCTTTCCCCCGGCCCCTACCGTATGAAAGACAACAACCTCTTTGCCACCCTTTTCCAGATGATCCCTCACATTTTGAACGCAGGCCTCTGTGGTGCCCAGTGTTGAGATAAAGATCAGAGGTTTTCCCAGATAAAGAGACTTTGGCGGATACTGCATCATGCCGGCCATTGCCATAGCACCGTTGTGCAGGACCCTGTTGGTGATACGGTTGAGCCCGGAAATATCGCAAACCGAATGCAGCATGAGGATATCCTTGGTCCCTACAAATTCACGCGTGTCTCTGGAAGCCATGGTAGAGATCATGACCTTGGGAAAGCCGACAGGGAATGAGCGCATCACGCCTGTACCTAATGTGGTTCCCATGGATCCGCCTAAGCTGATAACCCCACTGATATCACCCTGCCTGTAAAGATCCTGGGCACATCTAATGGCCCCGTTAATCATCACCTCCAGGGACTTCCCTTCATGCCCCATGCCCTGGACCTCAATCATGGTCTTACCTCCGGCCCTGGCCACCTTTTCTCGATTGATGCTCACCGGAACGGGACTTTTTCCTTTAATGCCCGCATCCAGGACCAAAACCGGAATACCCGCCTCTTTAAGGCAGGCTTTAAGGTAAAGGACCTCCCTGCTTTTGGTATCCATGGTGGCTACAAGTAGAACATTATCCATATCTTAATCAGCGAGTCTGTTTTCGAAAAAGTTGGCCAATACGGGTTGATGTATTTTTACTCCAAAGTACTTGTAATAAGGGTCACATTTTGAAAGAAGCATAAAGGTTATCTTACCCTTCAAATACCTTTTTTCCTCTTCTAAGGTATCAAAATTTCCCCCACCCTTGGAGATAATCAAATCGGCACGTCTGACTAAATCGGTTACTTCGTTAGAACATCTTTTCAGGATAGTACCGGGGAGAGGACCGTCAATACCGTTTTCAACAAGTGTTGCTATCTTGTCTATGCCCACCACCCTTGCCTCATCAAGGGTTGCATCATTAAGCGTGGGGACACTCCTTACCACAAAGGCGATTTCAGGGTCGCACATTTTTCTTATTGTCTTGATCAATAACCTGTCAAACACAATTTCACCGGCATTGTCCCCAAAAAACAACAAGAGGCTGCTTTGTTTGAGGCGCTTTTTAAATTCTCCGTACATCGCCTTTGAAATTGGCGCTTTCAGCTTTTCCGTGATAGAGTTCTCAATGTGCTGTCTGCTGTCACTGATCATGACATCAATGGCATTTCCGAGTATGGCAAGTTTGACAGCGGTATAGAGAGGGTCGGAAGCCTCATCCACTAATTTTTCCAGGAAAGGGTAAACCTCCATAATCCTCTTGTTTTGTTCTAATTTCAGCGAATAAAGAGGATCTGCAGTTTTTGTCGTATCAGCAATTTTTCTCCATACAAGTTCGATAATTTCCGCACTTGTGATATCCCAGGATTGACCCCTCAATGAAGGAATTTCCAATATCCTGCTGTACAATTCCTTCACAACATACTCATTCAGGGCCAATTTCCTTATTGCTGTGATCGACATCCTCAATATGCAAGGAATGCAGTCCGGTTTAATCAGCATATCTCTTCCGCACAAAAAGCCTTTACCATCGTCCGAGGAGTCCCAAATTACGCTTTATTATCTTTTTTGCCGGCCTTGAATTTTTTCCAGAATTCCTTGTCTTGGTCTTTCCAGGCAGCACCCCACTTTCTTTCAAAATAGGAAGAAGACAACCTCCTCTGCCAGGGCTCCCAGGTGGATTCCCCCTCCTCCTGGGATTTCAGTATGTCAATCAAGAAAGTCTTGATATTTCCCATTTCTTCTTTGGGGAGGTAAGAATCGGCTCCTCCTTTGATGGATTTTACGAGGTTATCAGGACTCAATGCGTGGGCTGTCAACATGACGGCAGTTATGTTTCTGTGTTTTGCAATGTGTAATAGCTTATAGCCTTCGACACCCATGATATCCAAAATTGCCATGTCAAAATCATCCGACTCTAAATGGTTTTTGGCCTCATCAAATGAGGAGGCCTTTACAACCTCGCACATGTCTAACATCTCTTCCAATACGTCCAGCACGTCAGGCTCATCATCCACTATGAGAACCTTCTTGCCATCTAATAAATTAGTATCCGACATGACACATCTCCTTACTTGAATATATAGCACTTTCGGTGCAGGCTTGTAGTGCAAAGCTTTTGTCACAAGGAACTATTTACTGAACCCCTTAAGCATAAGATCGATTATGTGATCGGTGTCACTCTTTCCCTTTTCCTTTAGAATTCCATTCTTGAAATCGCTCTTTCCCGCGGCCGTTACGGGTCTGGACTGGGTCGAGAAGGTATTTTCGGGAAACGGCAAATCCCCGTCTATGGCCCACTCAATGTCCTGTGGAGACCCGTAATGTTTTTCAATGAGCATTCCCATCTTTGCTATCTCTATTACTTCTGCAGCACTGATGCAGGGGATCACTTGCTGCTCAGAGGGAACAGGCTCGACAATAGTACCACATCCATTTGCCACAAATCTTTGATCTTTTTGTCCTATGATACTCTGTTTTATGGACAGGGATTTTTTACTGAGGATGAAGTTATCGGGAGAGACCATGCCTTGCACGATACTTTCTCCAAACCCCCAGTTTGCATCAATAGTGATCTTGGACCTGTCTCCAGTCACGGGATCGAGGGTAAACATCACCCCCGCGGACCTGGAATTCACCATCTTTTGTATACCCACGCTTATAAGCACCCCATCCTGGGGAAAGCCTACCCTCATCCTGTAGATAATAGCCCGGTCAGTGAACAGGCTTGCCCAGCAGTCATGGGTTGCCTTAACAACCTCATCATTGCCCCATATCCAGAGATAGGTATCCTGTTGGCCTGCAAAACTGGCATCTTCAAGGTCTTCTGCTGTGGCGCTGGATCTTACGGCTACTGGAAGGTCGGTTACGCCACATCTATGAGACAGGGATGAATATGCGGTAATTATTTCTTTTTGTATCTCATCCGGGATGGGTGTGGAGAGGATGGCCTTACGGATTGCACTCCCAGCCTTGGACACCGCTTTTATGTCATCAACAGATACATCAGACAGTGTGTCCCTGATCTGGTCCCATAGCGATGCCTCATCCATATATTGTTGAAATGCCCTGCTCGTTACTGCAAATCCCGGAGGAACTCTTATTCCCGCATTTACCATCTCCCCCAAGTTTGCATTTTTGCCGCCTACAAGGGCAAGAGCGCTTTTGTTGCATTCTTCAAACCAGAGAATATACTGAAATTGAGATGCCATGCCATACTCCTCCTGCCCGTGTCCAGGACTGTCTGACGGACCGATCACTTCCATTGATAATGGACAAACATAGTTCCCCTGACCCCTGGCCGCCGCCATCATCTCTGGAAGTAACCCAAACTCCGCCCGCTTTGTTCTGGACGTTTCAACAGATTCTGCTTACTTGTCCAGGATATAAACAACCCCGTTGTCACCATCAACCTTTATACGCTGGCCCGTCTTTATTTTGGCGGTCCCCTCAAAGACATTGATAACGCAGGGGATTCCATACTCCCTGCTCACGATGGCCGAATGTGAGAGACTCGCTCCCCTGTCAACCACAACACCATTAAGGAGGCCGAAGACCGGGGTCCAGGTCGGGGCCGTTGATGCGGCAACAAGGATATCCCCCTTCTCCACCTCATCAAGCTGGGACTCCTCCATGATTACCCTGGCCGTACCCTCTGCAACTCCTCCCGAACCACATATGCCGTAGAGGTCCGCATTCAGTTCAGGCTTGGGAACCGGCATGGCGCCAACCACGACTTTAAGGGCAATAGGATCATTGGACTGCACGAGGACCCCCATGGCATCATCCATGGTAAAGCCTTCTTTGAGGATGGCAGGCGGGTTCTCTTTGCTGCACCATCCCTCCCACTCTTTTCGCCTTCTCTCTACTATATGTCTCAGGTTGGAGCCATCCGGCACAAGGGTAACGCACCTGACCTCATCCGGTATGAGAAAGAGGATATCTTCCGGATCATCAATCACCCCGGCCCCTGCCAGCCTTTTCCCTATCCCGATGCACGACCTTCGTATCATGGCATGGGTATAAAGGTCCAAATAGTGATTGTGTTCCTCGCTGAAGGAGCCCGTCTTCTGGGCAAGTCCGAGAAGCGTCGTGAACCAGCCCTTTTGTTCCTCCGGGACTTTTTCTAAAACTTCCTTTGTGGCCTCCTCGCGCCTTTGTGCCAGCGCCCCCCTCTCCGCATCCAGATTAAAATCACCTCCCTGTTTAAGGAAGAATTTTACGCTTGCTATGACCGGTGTGGGATCCTCCACCCAGCTAGGCAAATTTATCTCGCTCATGCGCTGCATGCGCCATCCATCTTCATTAAGGAGGATTCGGAGTTCTGCAAGCCATTTTTTGCCGGTGTCATTTTCCTCGATCGCGGCGAGGGCGTCCCCCGCCTTGTTATTGAGTATGATATCGGCGATACCCATTTCCTCAGCCTTCTTGGAGAACTTCCAAAGCTCCCTGTCCACTTCAAATACCTTGTTGTCAAAACCCCTCAGGAGGTCATGAAAGGTGGGATGGGTGTCGTCTATCCCAAGGGCATCCTTGCATATATTCTCAAAGAGGATGAAGGCGGTGTCCACGCCATACATCATGTGCATGTGAATCTCCCACATGCGTCTGCAGACATTGATGGTGTCCTCGAAATTCGCAAGAAGCTCGGTGTTGCTTGCCGTATCCACGTCACAGGCCTTCAACCTTTCGTAGTGGCCAAGCATCTCATTTATATAATCGCCCCATAGCTTGTCATAGTCATCTATGAAGGGACGAATGGCCTCCCTGAACTTTACTTCTCGTTCCTTTCGCGCTCCTTCATCCATGACAAGGTTCAGGGTGAGATACCCACCTCCGTTCTTGAACCGCCAATCCCAGCCCTTGACCGTGGGCAGGCTCAGCTTTTCGGCCCCGTACTGCATCCCATGGCGGCAGAAGTTAATCCAGAACCATCCGAACATTGGCGTCCAGGGTGGCACGGAATGTGTGCCATCCAGGAACCATGCTGGTGATTTTTCAAGGTCTACCTTCTCGTCAAACTCAAACCCCGGCACTACATCATAAATTTTCATTTTATTCTCCTTATGATAATGGTTTTTGGTAGCGGAAAGGCCTCCACGAATATTAACAGGGCAGCCTACCTTCAGCCATTGGTTTTACGCCAGAATTATCCATTGCTACGGGTCACAATAGATGGTCATTAGTACCAGGAAGAGGATAATCGCCCTGTATGGCTCAACTGTCAGTTTGCAAGGAATTTTCTGTCATTTATATTTCTTTTGCTAATTCTTCAATCCCAAGATCTTTCAATTTGTCAACAGTAGGGATGCCTTCACCTGTATAGCCAAGTGCTTCGTAATACTCGTCCAAGAGTTTATCTAAATCTTTGACAACCTGGCCGGTGGAGGGTCCGGCATTCATTAACGGTTCTGAAATCATGCGTTTCGGGAGTGAATCGTCTATGCGACCGAAACCCTCCCTAACGTTAAAGCACCTTTCGATACACACGATTCTTTCTCCGGTTTTTAACAAGCTCTCTGTGTCCTTAAACTCTTCAATCCCCGTTGCCGCTGTGAGGAGTTCGGAGTACATCCGGAGATCCAGCCCCGTATTTCCAAATGTACAGGCGATTAGAGAGTCCTCCAATGCCTGTTCTTTTTGGACCTGCGCGATTGCCGGCCCCTTTCCTTCCTCTGTAAATGGGTCTACAATCCCACTGAGCTCTTCCCTGGGCCGCCCATACATATGGCTTCCGCCGATATTTGATGTGGCCATACTTAATGCATATCCTTTAACCCCTCTGGGGTCATAACCCGGAAGCTCCAGGCCTTTGATGTGCATGGCATAAAAGTCGGTCTCCCCACCCATATGCCCGGCCGCTCTCTTTACCCCTTCTCCTAACAGACCGCCGAATCCTTCTCCCTTTCCGATCTTTTGAATCAGGGAAAAAATTGACTCTTCGTTTCCCCAGCCAAGATCAAGGCCGTCCGTATCAGACTTTGAAATGATTCCTTTTTCAAATAATTCACAGGCAAAGGCTATGCAGACCCCTGTGCTTATGGTGTCTATGCCGTAATAGTCGCAAAGGGCATTGGCATTTACAACAAACTGCTTGTCAGTAAGACCTAATAACGGACCAAAGGCAAAGATCGACTCGTATTCCGGTCCATCAATTTGGGTCCCCTGAAACGGTCCCCGGGTGACATCTCTCATTCCACCGCATCGGGTCATACAGACATGGCAGCCGGCCTTTGCTTTTTTCAAGGTGTGAAACGCATCACCGGAGATTGCCTCAATGGCTCGGGTACTCCCTTCCCGAAAATTTCTGACAGGTAAAATGCCTAATCCATCGACAACGGTAGTAATGTATGGGGTTCCCAGGGTGGTCATATTTTTTCTGCGGGGATGCTCCTTTAAGATGCTGACCTGCTTCTTAGCCAAATCCGTAAACCTGGCATTGTCAACCGGGGAAGGCTTATGGACAGGCACATTGATGGAAATGGCTTTTAAGTTCTTGGACCCCATGACCGTCCCCACCCCACCCCGAGAAGCAGTGCGTTCTCCCGAAGTGATAACAGCATAACGGATAAGATTTTCTCCGGCAAGGCCGATACAGGCGGATTCAGTGTGACGGCCGTGGGTCTCCTTTAATATCATTTGTGTCTTTCGGTGATCCAGACCGGCGAGGTGACCGGCCCCTAAAAAATGAACACCCGATTTATCAAGATAAATATATGAAAGGTCCTGAGCTTTTCCCTGAATGATGATCAGATCATATCCCGCGTGCTTCATCCATACACCGAAGTTTCCTCCCGTAATAGAGCGAAAGATGGTACCGGTCAACGGGCTTTTAGTTGTGACGGCCCACTTGGAAAAGCCCTGGAGCCCTGTTCCCCCAAGGGCTCCGATGGACAGGATCAGCCTATTTTCGGGGCCAAGGGGGTCCTCGCCCTGCTTAAGCTCGTCATAGAGGTACCTAACACTGAGCCCTCGTGCAGAAATAAATTTTCTATAATACTGATCCGGGATTTCTTCTTCGAAATGTCTCTTACTACCCAAATCAATTCTGAGGAGTTTACCTGCGAATACTGTCATTGATCTTCCTTTCAAAACTCAATGGATGGCATTATACACAAGCCACTCTCTTGTGAGGCAAAGGAGAGAATATTCGGAACATCATATCGCACATGAATATAATTCCATGCGCCTGACGCCTTGCGCCCTCATTTTAATGCATTGCCCGTCCGCCGTCCACAAGTAGTGTCTGCCCCGTGATAAAGTCGCTTTCAGGAGAGGCCAGGAACAACGCGGCGCCGGTCAGGTCCGCGGGCGTTTCCAGCCGTCTCAAGGGTGTCTTGGACGTATCATATTTAGTCACATCGGCTAAACCTCGACTTGCCTCTGTATCCGTAAAACCCGGCGCTACGCAGTTGATGCATATATTGTACGGCCCGAGTTCAACGGCCAGGGCCCTGGTCAGCCCGATAATCCCCCCTTTTGATGCGACATAATGCGCAAAACCGTTCGATCCGGTAAAAAAGACCTCGGAGGCCAAATTTACGATTTTACCGTAACCCTGCGCCTTCATGTAGGGGAAAACGGCCCTGGACGCCAGGAAGGCCCCTTTAACATTGACCGCCATTACGAGATCCCATTCATCCGGATCGATTTCATGAAAGGGCTTGCGTTTGATTCCGTCATAGACGGCCGCGTTATTCACCAGGATATCAATTTTCCCGAATTCCTTGATGGTTGCTTCTGCCATGGCCTTGTTGTCTTTTTCCCTGGATACGTCGGCCTGAAACAGGGCGGCTTCGCCTCCCAGATCTTTGACCTGCTGAACCGTTTCATCGAGGTTGGCCATATCCTTCCTTGTGACCACCATGACCCTGGCACCCTCCTCAGCCAGCTTCAGGGCGAACGCCCTTCCCAGGCCTTTGGCCCCTCCAGTTACAATGGCTACCCTGTCCTTCAAGCGCATTTATTACCCCCTTTGGCTTGTCGATTGCAAAACAGTCAAATAGCAAAACCCCAACCAACAATCTTCAATCTTAAATACTCCTTAATATTTCGGTTTCTCCAAGCCGTAATCTTCGGCTAACACATTATAACAGTTATAACTTGAACCGCGTCCGATAGCCGGGCCGCCCGCCACCCCCGAGGAACACATATAAAGCCCTTTGATAAAGGTCCGGTACCCTCCCGGCAGTCCCCTGAAGCGCCCGCTCTGGGATCCGCCGCAGTTGCCCTCGGACCAGCCGCCTTCTCTCATATCCAGATGGGTATCTTGTATATCGATAGGCGTCGTAATACGCTCTCCGATGAAGTTGTCTTTGGTCATGTTGGGGGCGTATTTCTGCCATTGTTCAATCATGGAGTCATAAAATTCATCATGCAATTGGCGCCATTCTTTCCTGGAGAAAATTCGGGCGGGAGCGGTAAATTCCTCGACATGCAGACTGTGTTTTCCTTCGGGTACGCGGCTTGGGTCCCAAATGCTGTCAGGTGCCGTTAAACAGAAAAACTTGGAGGGCATGCCCAGCAGAAAGATTTCATGCATATATTTGTCTTCCATAAACGCAAGGTCTTTAGGCGCCCAATAGGTCCGCGGCGTGGCATTGATATCGGGGTTGTCCTTGGCTGCCTTATATTGGGGAAGCTCATGCACGGCTACGGTTCCCCAGAAAAGCTGGGCACGATCAAAGAAATACGTATCAACTTTCCGCTTCATTTGGGTGTTTAGATGTTCCTCTCCAATCATACGAAGGAAAAGCTGGGGAGTGGCATTATCAGAGACCACCATTTGCTTTGCCTCAATCTCGGTGCCGTCCAATAACTTGATGCCTTTGGCCTTACCATTTTCAATAATCACTTTGTCCACTTCAGAATTGATATGATATTCAACGCCCAATTTTTTACCGGCCGAGACAAGGGCATCCGTAATCGACTGCGTTCCCCCTTTGGGAATGGCCGCTGTCTCCCATCCCAGGACCAGGTGGAGTGTCGCAAAGGTATACATAATACCCGGCACATCGTCGGCATAAATGCCGGAGGAGGTGAGAAACCCTCTCAGGGCCAAAATCCTGAGTTCATCGCTCTCGAAGAAATAGTGCGCGACTTCCTTGGCGGTCATGAATTGCATGGATGGATCAAGGCCGCTTTTGGGATTGGTCATCAGCTCTTCCAGGGGATTAGGCACCCCATAAGGGGTCTCCGGCGAGTACCTGTGTCTTGCATGTGCCGGTCGGATGAATTCTTTGTATTTTTCCGTCCAATAAAGATATGCCTCTGCATCGGGTTTTGAAAACCGGGAGATCTGATCATAGGTCTTTTTCAAGTTTTTTTCGCTAAACGATGTTTCTCCTGTTTTGGGGTTCACAACCGGGAAACCGGCATAAGCCACATAGGAGGATCCATCATCAAAGACGGCCGCCTCATTTGTGTCAGGAAAGACATACTCCAGTCCCTCATCGCGAAGATTAAATTCCTTATAGGCGGGATGACCATAAAAACGCGTAAAATGGGCGCAAAAATTGCCTCGAAATCCCGGTGCCGCCCCGTCATCTTCGGAAATGGCACCTCCGCCAAGATGATCCAACCGCTCAAAGACCCCTACTTTCAACCCGGCCTTGGCGAGATAAGGGGCAAGTATAGTGCCATGATGTCCGCCACCAATAATAACCGCATCGTAAGTCTTGTCCGCCATCTATCTACCTCCTGTTTCTTTATTAAAATGAACGAAATTTTACTCCCATAACCATATAAAGAATTATTGAAGCGCCTTGAAAACAGCCATCAATTTATCTGCTTTTTCTTCAGGTGTAGCACCATCTATAAATTCGCAATTCCTTCTCATATCCGGCGGCGACGAAAGTTCTAGTATCCCCATTTTTTGCAGTTCTTCTTTGGCCGAGACAAAATCCTCGCTGCTCCATGAAGGAATGGAAGAAGTCCCCCTTAGCATCTTCAACATCTTCGTCCTGGAGATATATCTGAGCTCCCCCACTTCATTGCTCACCGTTACCAGTGCGGGCATCTTAGCCCTCACCTTTTCATACCCATCGGGAATGTTTTTTTTGACCGCCACGCTCCCGTCTTTGATCTTGATCTCGCGGGCAAGGCTGATGCATGGAAGCCCCAGCATTTCACCCAGGATCAGTCCGACCTGACCGGAATCCCAGTCACCAGCCTGCCTCCCAGCCAAAACCAAATCATATTCGCCTATCTTCCGTATGGCGTCCGCCAGGACAGTGGCGATAGAATGGCTGTCAAGCTTTTCAAAGTCATCATCCTGCAAAAGGATCAATTTGTCAGCACCGGCTGCCAGGCTCTTTCTCAATACCGTGTCCGAAACTTTTTTACCCAAGCTCAGGACGGTGATCTTTGCGTCCACATTTTCCTTTATCCGAAGTGCCGCCTCCAAGGCATTTTCATCGAATGGGCTTATCACCTGCGGTGCATCAACGATTACCTCCTTTTTTTCGGCATCCACACTGACATCCGACAGAGGCGCTTCAGGGTCGGGAATCTGTTTGGCGCAAACTATTATTTCTAACTCTTTCATGACAGTTCCTCCAATTTTTTTACAAGGGCAGGTATAACCCTTTCATAATCTTCAACAACACCATAATCGGCCACCTTAAACATGTTACAGCCCTGGTCCGTATTGATGGCGATTATCTTTTTGGACTGAATCATGCCGACAAGGTGCTGGATAGCCCCCGATATTCCCACCGCGATATAGATATTCGGAGAAATCATGGTGCCGGTCAGACCCACCTGGTGGTCGGAAGAGATCCAGCCTTTGTCCACAGCCATTCTGCTGCATCCGATCATCACACTTCCAAACGTCTTGTTGAGCGCCTTTGAAAGGTCCTGGAGTATCTCAAACCCATCCTCATCGCCCAGCCCCGCTCCGCCGGAAACCACCACGTCCGCTTTATCAAGCGCAACGACCTCCTCCCTGACGACCTCGATAGATTCCACCCTGATCATGGATTCATCGATTTCCGGAACCATATCCACGATTTCGCCTTTCCCATCAACTGCCTCGGCAGGTTCAAAGACTTTTCCCCTCACTGTCGCCAGTTGGGGTTCCCCAGGGCACTTAAACACTGAAATCGCGTTGCCGCCTGAAACCGGCTTTGTCCTCAGCAGAAGGCCGTCTTCAGGATCAATTGAAAGATCGATGCAGTCGGTGGTAATGCGGGTGTTCAAGCGACAGGCCAATCTCGGACCCAGCTCCATACCGATGAAAGAGTGGCTCATGAGGAGGATTTTCGGGTTTATCTTCTTGCACGCCTGTTCCAGCGATGCGAGCCACAGATCGGCGTTGAAGCCCTTTAGTAAAGGATGTTCCAATTTGTAAACCCGATCCGGACCAGAGGAGACAGCCTGTTCAGCCTCCGCGGAGACCGCGTCCCCGAGTAACACAACGGACAGACCCGCACCAAGATCATCGGCAAGCTTTTTTCCGGCTTGCAGCAATTCAAGGGTCTTCATGTCCAGCAATCCCTCTTTCATCTCTCCTAGTATCAGTACATCACTCATCCTGATCCTCCCTAATAAAAAATCCTGGCCCAGATGACCAGACTTTGGTTATCCCCAGAGGGGATTTGCTTTGTTGGAGTTTGAGATTTATTTGTAATTTGGTGCTTGGAATTTGCATTTTTAGACACAAAAATCCAAGGCAGAACTAAAACTCTGCCCTACGAAAAAAGGTTACACTCTTATGATTTCCCTTGCCCTACTTTTTCCAATGCCTGTAAAACCAGTTCATTTAGATCCATGACCTGAAGGGTGTCGTTCAGGTCTGCAAGCTTGCGGGCATCCTCCAGCATGATGCGGCACAAAGGGCATGCGGTTACGAGAATCTGTGCACCGGTCGCCTCAGCCTCCCTGATCCGGACTTCGCTCATCTTGACCTCGCCGTCAAGGTCCTGCCACATTCGTCCGCCTCCTCCACCGCAGCAGAGGCTGTCGGCCCCGTAGTGTGTCATCTCCACCAGGTTAACCCCGGGGATCGAACGAATGACCTCCCTCGGCTCATCAAAAATCCGGTTGTACCGGCCCAGGTAACAGGGGTCATGGTATGTGACTGTCGCCTTTACCTCTTTATTGAACCGGAGTTTTCCGTTCGTGATCAGCTCCCGCAAGACCAGCGTGTAATGGCGCGCCCTGAAAGATCCTTCAGGGTATTCATTTCGAAAGGTATGGAAGCAATGGGGCGACGAGGTCACCACATCGGTAATGGTGTATTTGTCAAAAAGGTCGAGACACTTCTCCATCTGTTCCACAAAGAGGCCCAGTTCACCTGTTCTCCTGGCGATGTCCCCGCAGCAGGGCTCTTTTTTGCCAAGGATGCCGAAATTGACCCCGGCCGTCTGCAGGACCTTTGAAAACGACCGGGCGATTCCCTGGGCCGTGTCGTCAAAGGAAGTTGTGCATCCCACGAAGTAGCAGAGGTCCGCTTCTCCGTCCGTTTTCGCGATATTAACAAGGTTCATTTCCTCTGCCCAGGCCCCCCGCTGCCTTTTGGATGACTCCCAGGGATTGTCGTATTTGAAGACCTTTTCAAGGGTCTGGTTGAGAAGCACAGGTACCTGGGTTCCCTCCTCCACGGCCAAAACCCTTTTCTTCATCACGGCCTCGAACGTGGCGCCGTAGATGGGACAGACCTCCAGGCAGGCCCGGCAGGTGGTGCAGTACCAGAATTTATCGTCCACTTCGCTTTTTTCACCCCTGCTCAAGAACCGGATATCCCCCCATGGGAAATGCTCCTGCCATAGGGCCCGATGCATGGCCTGGACAAATTCCCGGGGGGCAAAGGGTTCTCCGGCCCCTGTGGAGGGGCAAACCGCCACACAACGCCCACATCGCATGCAGGCGTCAAAGAAGATCGAATCACCCAGGTCAAATTCTCCGGCCCCTTCTTCTATGTCCAGGATGACCGGTTTGGCGATCCCCTGGGAATAGATCCCCGCGGGTGCCCCCAGGATATGAAAAAGTTTGGTAAAGGGAATCGCTGCAATAAAGCACAGGCTCAGAAGGCCGTGCCCCCACCAGAGATATGGATAAAGAGACTCGGCTGTTGAAGCTGAAGACATGGCACCCATCCACCAACCCACAAAGGACCATTCACCCCACGGGGGCTGGAGGTAGGCCAGCCGGAAGCCCTCCAACATAAAACCGGAAAGCGCGACAAGCAGGAGCCACGCCGGCACCAAGGCATCCTCCAACCGCCTTTCAAGCCGGGGAACGCGCTGGATATATCGACGAATGAGTGCCCACAGGATCCCTGCCACGAGCATGAGGCCTCCCACCTCCATGGCCAGGGAATAGACCAGGTAAACAGTGCCCGTTAGGAATGAAAAGAGATAGTCGTGGATAAATAGCAAAGAGGTGCCGATGAAAAGGGATAAAAAACCCCAGAACAGTAAGAGATGCATTGAGCCGGCGGCTATATCGCCCTGAAGCACGCGTTTGCCCAGGAAGGTATCAAGGATCGTCCTCTTGAGTGCCTCCTTTGAAAAAGGAATCTCTAAAGATTTCGCGTTTTTTTTCCATAGCCAGATGTGGGCGATTACGCCTGCCAGAAAAAGCCCTGTGGCCAGGCCCGCCAACACGTAGAAAAACCAGACATCCTTGATCTGCCAGAACATGATGCGATAAGGCGTCATGAATGCTCCTCAATCCAAAAATTCTTTAATGCCTCAATTCAGATTGTTTTTCATTTTTGGTAAATTTCATTGACTTGTCAAAGCAATTGATTTTATGCTTACATAAGATTTTCTTATACATTCGGATCCCATGGTTTCCATGCAAATCAATCTTAACCAGCTCAGGGCCTTCTTTCTGGCGGCAAGGGAGAAGAGTATGACCAAGGCCGCTGCGGCACTTTTTGTGACCCAGCCGGCAGTGACCATGCAGATAAAGGCCCTCGAAGAATCCTTGGAAGTAAAGCTGCTCAAGAAAAAGGGTAAGCTTCTTGAACTCACCGATGCAGGGACGCTTCTATTCGGATATGCTGAAAGGATGTTCGAAATCGTGGAAGAGATGGAA
>Ga0209013_10002758_pt1 | contig 15832 bp, 13 predicted proteins | sample Cruoilmetagenom2_FD_187291 | JGI IMG/M metagenome (GOLD analysis project Ga0209013, IMG submission 187291) | Oil polluted marine microbial communities from Coal Oil Point, Santa Barbara, California, USA - Sample 2 (SPAdes) (version 2) | ecosystem: Environmental > Aquatic > Marine > Oil seeps ... | reverse complement strand
ATAATATTACAGTTTGTCCATTTTCAATACTACTAGTGTGGCAAGCTCTACATTTTATGTCAATGTGTTTACCTTCAAGAGGGAATTTTGTAGTATTGTGATCAAAATTTTCAGGCAGCCAACTACTTGTTATATGGCACCTGTTACAATCAGTCACTCCATCTATAGCAAAGGATTCACCATGTGTGTTTTCATGGCACGAAGCGCAATTTGTATCCAAATTAGTAAATTTTTGAGTGCTAATAGCATTATTATCAGACATTTCGATGAAATGACATGCTCTACAATCAACCTTAGAATGTTTTCCTTCGAGTTTCCAATTAGTAGAATCATGGTCAAAAGTTACATCTGCCCAGAAATTATTAGTATGACACACTTTACAATCATTATCAGGATAAAAAGATTCACTAATGTAGCCTTCATGTATATCTTGATGGCAATCTACACATGTTGACCCTAAATTTTTAAATGTCCATCGTTCATCATCTTCACTAATATGGCAAGCAAAACATGGTGTTGCTAAATGTGCTCCTTCCAGTGGAAATATTGTTGCTTGATGCTGTTCTAAAGTATATAAACTATAATCAAACCCATTTTCTAATGAGTGACATTCTATACAATCTGGAGAAATACTGTTTACTTTAAACTCACTTCTATGATAATCCTCATGGCAATTTTTACATGCTGAAAAATCTAAAGCTTCAGTATATCTTCCTTCATGACATTGCTTACAATCTACTTCTATATGCTTACCTTCTAGTGCATAATCTGTAACAGAATGATCGAAAAAGTCCATGTTATTCAATGATAAAAAACTTTTTTCATTATGGCATTTAGCACATTCATTTCCAAATTTACCTTTATGTGTATCTGTATGACATTCTACACAACTATTCTCATTTGAATTAATTTTATCCTGAAATACTACTTTTGGGCTACTTGTTTCTTTATGACAACTAAAGCAATCAATACGCTTATGACTCCCTTTTAGTGTGAAACCTGTTGTATTATGATTAAAATTTCCTTTACCATTAAAAGCTGAGAATGAAGTTTCTGTATGGCATTGCATACACTTTCCCGGAATTTGATTATCATGTGGGTCGTTATGACATGACTTACAATCGTTAAATGAAATACCACTGAATTCTTGATATTCTACACCATTCCTTGTAGTTTTCTCATGACATTCGACACAATCGACTTCAATGTGTTTCCCATTGAGTTTATAATTTGTTTCATTATGATCAAAATTTGTAGCAGGAATAAATGCTTCCATATCATGACAAGACATACAATCGTTAGTTGATAATGTTTCTTGATGAAAATCGTCATGACAAGACAAACATTCTTTGTCTAAACCAAGAAATGTATTTTCTCTTTGTCTAATTTCTGAATTTTGGATATAATCTGACATATGACAGTCTCTACAGTCAACTACTTCGTGTTTTCCTTCTAATTTATAACCCGTTTGTTCATGATTAAAATTATCTTGATCAAACCTTACCATATCAAATTTTCGCCCATGATGATCGCTATGACATTCGAAACAATCTTTTTTAGTAATTGCTGAATTAGCATGGTAACCTTTATTTTGATTAATTAATGATTGAATATCTTCATGACAATCTAAACATCTTGCATTTGATACTTTTTCTCCTAATTCATGGCATAAAGTACAGTTACTCATACCTTCAAGTTCTGCATGAGCTTGAGATAAATCGCCAGGAGATATTTGCCCATAACTTATTGTTACAGGAATAAAAAACATGAATATGATATTTACTATTAATCTATTCAAACAATTCTGTTAGTGATTTTAAAGGATATCTAAAAAACAAGTAATTATTTTTTCATCATATATTTATTTAATTGTCTTTTTAGATAAAACAGTTATAAACGCTTAATTCCTACCTTTGATTGTTGTTATATTAATGCTCTTTCATGACATAACCAAATCGTTTTGTAATTTTCACTCCTGGCTTTTCTAAAAAAGCTGTTGGTAAAACGCCACCTGCAAAAATATAAACGAGATCATTCTTTAACTTCTTTACTTCTTCTCCAATTTTAATTGTACAAGTCTCATCAGTAATTTCAGCCAAGTTTGATCTAAAAATCACTTCCAAAGTTTTATTATTGTTTGCTTCGATTATTCTTTCTCTATTTTTCGGCTTACATCTTGTAAAATTATCTGTCCTTACCAACAACGAAACATTGTTATTGTCTGCAAGTAATAGTGCCGATTCAATTGCCGAATCACCTCCTCCAACTACAATTATATCTTTATCAAGAATTCTTTCTGGTTCTATTAATCTATAAGCAACTTTCGAGGAAACTTCTCCTGGAATATTTAATTTTCTTGGGCTACCTCTTCTTCCAATTGCTATTAAAACGTTATTCCCAAAATAATCTCCTTCTTGATTAGTAATAACCTTAAACGTCCCATCTTTTTGTGGAATTATGTCTTCAACCTTTGTGCTTTCATTAATTTTAATGTCGTTTTCATTTATGACCTTTTTCCATAATTCCAATAATTCATCTTTTGAAGTGTCAAATAATTTTACTTTGCCATAAAGTGGTAAATCCATTGGCGAGGTCATTACAATTTTTGCTCTTGGAAATGTGTAAACTGTGCCTCCTAATGAATCTTGTTCTAAAGTTATGCAAGAAAGATCATGTTTTTTAGCTGCAAGAGTTGCAGAAATACCAGCAGGACCTGCTCCAATTATTATCACATCAATTATATCTTTCTTCGATGGCTTTTTACTTTTAATGATACTATCTATAGCTTGTTGACCTTGTTCTACACTATTCTTAATAAGTCCCATGCCACCTAACTCACCAGCTATATATATGCCTTTTATGTTAGTTTCAAAATTTTGATTTACATGAGGTAAATCAATCCCTCTTGTTTCTGTACCTATTCGAAGTGTAATTGCTTCTACAGGGCAAGAATGAAAACAAGCGCCATGACCAACACAATTAGAGGTATTAATTACTGTTGCTTTTCCATCAACAATCCCTAAAATATCTTTTTCAGGACAATCTGCAACACAAGCAGCACTTCCAATACAAGTGTTAAGATTAATATATGGATGTAATGAAACAGGTTCAAATAGCCCTTCTTCTTTAGCAATTGCTACTTTTTTCTCAATTACTACAGAACTTACTTTTTTCTTTCTTAAATAGAAAAAAACTGTGATAGCACATAGAAGAAAAACTGTACTATAAATTATTATCTGCTCTAAAAGTACTTCTTCCATTAAAAAATCCATTTATATCCAAAAGCCAAAGTAATTGCGATATGAATTATTACTATAATTAACATTATCAATGCAAAAGGTAAATGTGCAACATGCCAGTATTTGAATAGTTTTTGCATGGTTTGTAACCTAGCAATTTTTCCGGAAAGCGAAATATCATCCTTTACTAATTTTAGGATATATACTCTATCATCCTTTGGAAAATTCTTTATTCTTAGTTCTTTTTTCAGCTTTCTTACATCTTTAGATGAAGTCTTTTCAGAATTCGTCAAACCTACAATGATCTGTTTAGTTTTATCATCTATTTGAAATTGTTCATCCAAAGCTGAAGCTAAATCAGTTTTTAAATTTTTTACCTCATTTAATGTGAGTTCTCTACCTTCAATAGTACGTGGAATTTGAATATAAATAAAGCGACCAACAACACCACTTAAAACTACAGCAACCATACTCCAAAATGCAATGGATACAATACCTCCAAATTTAAATGCTGTATGAAAAAGAATAAGGATAGGACCTAGTGTACATAAAAAAATATGAAATTCTAATAAGTATTTTAACCTAATGTATTTTGAAAGGAAATTGTAACGCTTTCTAGCAATATAAATAGTTACACCAAATAAAATCATTAATGTCCCTACTATACCTAAACCTTGACCATAAATTCCACTAGGTTTAAACCAATTATGATGAGGATGATAAAAGCGTTCTTCTAAAGCAGTATTATAATACGTATAACCTGTATAAATCAAGTAAATAGTTGTAATTACTATAATTACTACCATTACAACTATAAAAATGGTATGGGTTAGTTTTTTCAATTGGTTAAGTTTAGTAAATTAGGTTGAATATTTACGACATTTATATAGATTTGGACTTTTTTTATGTTTTTTTGATTCAATTAAGATATTAAATTAAACAGAAAATTAACACTTATATTATAATTAATTCATTTCTCTTTATATGAATAGTTAACAACTATGTCTTAATTCTACATGATTAAAGTCATTTAATAAGTGACAATACTTAAATACATTTGCATGCGAGTAAACTAGTTATATGTTAAACGAACAATTAATAAATCCGAAGAGTATTGTAATTGTTGGAGCATCTAATGATATAAGAAAGCCTGGAGGTAAAATAGTAAAGAATATCGTTGATGGTGGTTATCAAGGCATTATAAATGTTGTTAATCCTAAGTATGATAATATACAGGGCATATCTAGTTTTTCGTCAGTAAACGATATTCCTAAAACTGATTTAGCAATCTTAGCAATACCAGCCAAATATTGTTTAGATGCTATAACAATTTTAGCAAAGCAGAAAGAAACTAAAGCTTTTATCATTATTTCTGCAGGTTTTGCTGAGACAAATAAAAATGGCAATAAAATAGAAAGAGATATTGCAAATGTTGTAAGCAGTGTAAACGGATGTTTAATTGGGCCTAATTGCATTGGTGTAATTAATAAAAATTATAAAGGTGTTTTTACATCTCCAATTCCTAAATACAGTCCTGATGGATGTGATTTAGTCTCAAGTTCGGGTGCTACTGCAGTTTTTATTATGGAATCTGGCACTGAATTAGGTGTGAAATTTGCAAATGTTTATTCGGTTGGAAATAGTGCTCAAACCACTATTGAAGATATATTAGAATACATGGATGAGCATTATAATCCATCTATAGATCCACCAATAAAATTATTGTATTTAGAAACTATTGGCAATCCTGAAAAGTTACTAAAACATGCATCTTCATTAATAAAAAAAGGAGCAAAAATTGCTGCTATTAAAGCTGGAAGTACTTTAGAAGGAAGTAGAGCTGCTAGTTCACATACTGGAGCAATAGCTAATTCAGATGTAACAGTTAGGGCTTTATTTAAAAAAGCTGGAATTGTATATTGTAGTAGTAGAGAAGAATTATTAAGTGTTGCTTCTATTTTTAATTATAAAGCTATAAAAGGTAAAAATATAGCAATTATTACTCATGCAGGAGGTTCGGCTGTAATGCTGGCCGATGAGCTTTCTAAAGGAGGTTTACATATTCCAATTATTGAAGGCGAAAAAGCTAAAGAACTAGAATCTTTTTTATTTCCTGGATCATCGGTTAGTAATCCAATCGATTTTCTTGCAACTGGTACAGCCGAACAGTTAGGAATTATTATCGATTATTGTGAGCATAAGTTTGATTTTATTGATGCGATGGTTGTGGTATTTGGAAGCCCTGGATTATTTGATGTAGAAAATGTTTATAACGTTCTAAATGCAAAATTAGAAAGTTGTAAAAAACCTATTTTTCCAGTATTACCATCAGTAATCAATGCACATAAAGAAATTATTGCATTTTTAGATAAGGGCAACATAAATTTTCCTGATGAAGTCGTTCTTGGCAAAGCATTATCTCAAGTATATAAAACTCCTTTACCTGTTTCTGAAAAAATCAACTTACCTTCTATTAATAAAGAGAAAGTAAGAAAAATCATTGATGAAGCTAATATTGGATACTTAAATTCAAAATCTACAGCTTTTCTTCTCGATGCAGTTGGAATTCCAAGAGTTAAAGAAATTGTAGAAAGCTCTAAAGAAGTATTACTTTCAAAAATTAAAAAAAAGAATTTTCCCGTTGTTATGAAAGTGGTTGGTCCATTACACAAATCGGATGTTAAAGGTGTTATTTTAAATGTTAGTTCTAAAAAAGAAGCATCTCAGAATTTTGATAAGTTAATGCAAATAAAAAATGCCACAGGTGTTTTGGCTCAACCTATGCTTACAGGTTTAGAATTATTTGTAGGCGTAAAAAAAGAAAAAGGATTTAACCATACTATTGTTTGTGGTTTAGGTGGTGTTTTTGTAGAAATATTAAAAGATATTTCTGCAGGTTTAAGCCCGCTATCAAAACCTGAGATTAAAAAAATGATTGCATCGTTAAGAGGTTATAAACTTTTGCAAGGTGTAAGAGGAAAGGAAGGTGTAAATGAATCAAAATTTATTGATGTGATTCAACGTGTTTCAGCTTTAGTAGAAGTCGCTCCTGAAATTATAGAAATGGATATGAATCCTTTAATTGGTACAAAAAATGAAATTAAAGCCGTCGATGTTAGAATTAGAATTGAAAAAGATTAACTGTAAACTAATAAAAGCATTGTATTAAAAATTACTAAATAGCTCACTAAAAGTATTTTCCAAAAACTGTGTGCTTTTTTTAATTCCATAAACTGAAACGCTACTAATAAAAATTTAATTCCTGAAAGCAGCATTATTATTAATACTATATTTTCTAAGTCAAAATAAACATTAGAAAATAGTGCAGTTAAAGTAGTAAGAGCAATAAGAGTACCAAGTATGTATATGTCTTTTTTCTTCATTTTTTAAAATATTAAATAAAGTATAGGAAATAGCAACAACCATATTAAATCGCACATATGCCAAAATGTAGCACTTGCTTCTACATCTTCAATAACAGCCGTCGATTTTTTAATTCCATTCTGCATAAATAATAAAATAACCAAGCCAACAATTACATGGATAACATGAAAGCCTGTAAGTAACCAATAAAATGTATAAAAAGTATTATAATCTAAAGTATAGCCTTGTTCAATTTTAAAATAGTATTCAACGCCTTTTAAGATTAAAAACAAGAATCCACCCAGCATTGCTAACTTTAAATAGAATGATGTGCGTTTCAAATTATTTAATTTGAATTGATGTACTGTAGTTGCCATAAAAAACCCACTCACTAATAAAAAAACAGTATTAATAGCACCAAAAGTTGTGTCGAGTTGCAATCTGGATTGGTGAAATAAATCTGGATCTTCTTTACTACTCACAACAAGTGCAATTAAAGCAATACCAAAAGTAATAAGCTCTAAAAAAATAAGGATCCACATTAATATTCCTCCTGGAGGATAGTATATGTCTTTATAATTAATCTTGGTTGTATTCATATTAACTTTGATGCTTTATTTTTTCGTACAACTTAACTAAAGACTCTAACAATTCTACTGGAGTAGTTAGAATTTGATAGTGATTTTGTCCAAACATTTGAGGTAAATAATATTTGGCTTGTGCTTCTATAGCTAAAGCGTACGAGTTTATTTGTCTTTGATTTAATTCGCGGAGTGCCTGTTTTACATCGTTAATTCCATATTTACCTTCATATTTATCGTAATCGTTTGGTTTTCCATCCGAGATAAGTATTACCCATTTATTTTTTGTATCTCGTTTATCTAATAATGCACCTGAATGTCTCAAAGCCGCACCAATACGCGTATAACCACTTGGCTCAACTGCTCCAATTTTAAACTTTGCTTTATTCCAATCTTCATCAAACCCTTTAATAGACAAATAAGTAGAATGGTTTCTAGTTTTTGAATAAAAACAATCGATTGAAAAATCTATATTGAATTCATCCAGAATCTCACCAAATAAAATAGATACTTGTTTTTCTACATCTATCACTCTATTTCCTGCTGCATAACCATCACTTGATAAACTAATATCTAACAGTAATAATATTGATAAATCCTTTTCTTTTTTACGTTTTGAAAGATATATTTTTTCAGAAGGTGTATGCCCAGAATTTACATCTACATACAAATCGGTTATAGCATCAATATCGAATTCTTCTCCTTGAGTTTGCCTTCTTTGTTGTTGATATTTATTATTTACTGTAGTTAACATTTTACGCAAACCAACCAATGTTGATCTGTTTTTAGTTACTGTATCTTTATAATACCCTGCATCTTTTTTTAATACTGTTTTAGGATACACTTTACAAAAATTATCTTTGTAAACTCGTTTAGAAAAATCCCACTCATCATAGGTAATAAAATGCCCTTTACTATTTGCTTCAGCACTTTCTGAAACAGTTGTATTTTCTATAAAATCGGCTTGGTAAACTGAATGTGCTGTATCATCAACTCGAACTGTATATTTCATATTTAAATCCTCCAAGGCATTAGCATGCTCGTCTAACTCATCATCGCCATCCAAATCTCTAAAATTACCTCCAAACTCTTCAGCAGTTTCTACTTTTTCAAATTGATGTTGCAACACTGCATCTTCCAATTGTTTTTTATCAATCTGAACAGAAACTATTTCTTCTACTGCATTGGCTTTAAGTGTCGTTTTAGGCTGTTCTTCATTTATAGTTTTAACCTTCTCGGTAAAGTTTTTTAATTTGTTTTCTGAAGCTTCTATAGGAGTATTTCGCATCCATTTACCATACAAAAAAGTGAAATCTACTAACGATTTATCCTTGGATTGATCTTTATAAAACTGAACAAAATCTTTATGATATTTTTCGGTTATTGGAAATTCTTGAAACAATGTATTTAAAACTATTTGTGAAGTTTCATTTGCTTTGAGTTGAGATGCTATCAATTCATGTTCTTGATTATCGTTCCAATTTAAATCTAAATTTTTTTGAACCGACATGTATAAAATTCTGAACAAATAAAAAGATATGTTTTCTTCAACAGAAGGAAAATCGGCAAATTTATTTGGAAGAAAGAAATTATTATTCTTATAACCTCCTTCTCTTTCTGCTTCAAAAATTTCGATAGCATTACCAGTAATTGCTCTAGCAAAAATGGTTAATCTAGGCTTAACATCTTCTAACTTTACAGCATGAACTAGACGTTCTTGCTTTTTCTTTTTACGACGCTTAAAATAATGGGCAAACTTGGAAAATATAAATTCATCTGGCTCAAACTCGAACATAGCAATCGCATTAATTAAATCATTAAATCACATAAGTCTTTAAGCGCTTCGATGACTTCAAAATCATCAGATAAAGGTTCAACCACTGCAACATGAACCGAAAGTCGTTTTGGTAAGCCACTATGAATTAATTTAGCAGCATCTACCAATAAACGTGTTGAAACTGTTTCGGTTAAACCTAGCTCGGTTAAGTTTCTAATTTTAGTAGCAATGTTTACTAGTTTTTTTGCGACAGCTAATTCAATATCTGTTTCGTTGATTAAAATTTCAGCTTCAATTTTTGCATCTGGATAGTCAAATGTTGTAGCAACAAATCGTTGTCTTGTAGATGGTTTTAGTTCTTTAAATCCGCGTTGATATCCTGGATTAAAAGACGCTACTAACATAAAATCTTCATGTGCTTTAATAGTTTCGCCTAATTTATCTATAAATAATTCTCTACGATGATCTGTAAGAGAATGAATAGCAACAATTACATCTGGTCGTGCTTCTGCAATTTCGTCTAAATAAATTATTGCGCCATCTTTAACAGCAATAGTTAAGGGACCATCAACCCAAACGGTTTCGGCACCTTTTATTATATATCTGCCAATCAAATCGGTTGAAGATGTTTCTTCATGACAAGAAATAGTAATTAACTTTTTATCTAATTTATGAGACATAAACTCGATAAAGCGAGACTTCCCAGTTCCTGTTGGTCCTTTTAATAAAAAAGGAATTTTGTTTTTATAAGTATGCTCAAAGACTTCAACTTCTTTACCTGATGCTTTGTAATATGGTGCTTCACTCTTCATTAAATTTTCCTTTATTAAGAAACCATAATATAGCTAAATGTAATACATATATACATTTAGAAAATAATATTTGATATTTTATCGCAATCCTTGTTCCAAAAGAATTGCTTTTGGAAACAAAATATTATTTTCTAAATGTATATGTTGATGAAGATCTTGTTCAAATTCATTCAATTTTGAATATAAGGCTCTAAATGTATTGCATGCTTCTTCAGGTGGCGCATAGTTATTACTTAATTTTGCGATTTGTTTAAAAACATCACCTGCTTTTTCATGCTCATTTTCCATCATATTAATAGGATTATTTACAGTCCCAAAATCAGGAAGCGTTAGCTTAGTATTGTTATCATTAGCTATAACTAACTGTTTTATAAATGGAAAAAGAATAAGTTCTTCTCTTTTCATATGTACAATTAACTCGTTAGAAACTTCAATTACCAACTCATTTATCTCTACTACTTCTTTGTAATGATGTCCATGAACATTTGCTACTTTTGAAGCGTATTCAATTAACAAAGGAATGCTTAGCTCGACATATTTATGATGAATATTCACAATATAATCTATCAAAAAACTTAAATTCCAACTATCGTAATTATATGTATTAGAAATATTATTATCTATACCTTCTAATTCATTTTTTAAAATATCATAATCAACATCATTCTTTTTGCAAGCCTTTTCAATTGTTATTCCGCCTCCACAACAAAAATCGATACCATGTTTTTTAAAAACATGAGCTGTTTTTATGTTTTCTGTCACAACACTTGCAACTGTTTTCTGTTTTGTAATACCCATATATAAAATTGTTTTTAGAGTCTTATTATTTATTGACTTATTTCTAAAGCTTCATCGGTTGGTTTACCATGTTTATAAAAGTCTATTATATAAAGTATAATTCCTGATGTAAATAATGTTGCACAAATTATTAATACCACAAAATGAATACTTATTTCTTTTTGTACTTGCATAAAATCCATTCCAAATTTGCGTTCTAAATATACTTGGGCTACACCTGCAACGCCAAAAGCAACTGTCATCCCAATCATACCAATATTAGCCATCCAAAAAGCCATTCGTCCTCGATTACTGTCATATAATTTCCTCCCTGTCATATTTGGCAAACTGTAACTAATAATTGACAAAACAATCATTCCGTAAGCTCCCCAAAATGCTAAGTGACCATGCATAGCCGTAACTAATGTACCATGCGTATATAGATTTGTTTGTGGTAAAGTATGTGCAAACCCTAATAATCCTGCACCAACAAATGAAGTAATAGCTGCTCCAAGAGTCCAGTATAATGCTAATTTGTTTGGATGCTTTTTCTCACCTTTTCTGTACATATTAACTGCAAATAATGCCATTGCTAAAAATGCTAAAGGCTCAAGCGCAGAAAATATTCCACCAACAATTATCCAAATTTTGTTAACTCCAATATAGTAGTAATGGTGTCCTGTTCCCAAAACTCCTGAAAGGAATGTTAACCCTACAATTACATATAACCATTTTTCGATTACTTCTCTATCTACTCCAGTTAGTTTAATTAATAAAAAAGATAAAATACCTCCCATAATTAACTCCCAAACTCCTTCTACCCATAAGTGAACAACCCACCAGCGAAAGAAAGAATCCAAAGTTTGACTATCAAATGGTAACATTCCTGGCAAGTATAATAAAGCAGCAAATAAGAGTCCCATAGAAAGCACTAATGCTGTTGTTGTTTGTCTTTTGCCCTTAAATAGGGTAACTAAAATAAGCCCTAAAAATAATAGTACGTTTACAACTACAAGAAAATCTAAAGGTCTTGGAATTTCCAAAAATTTACGTCCTTCCCAAATATTAAAATGGAATCCAACAACTGCAACTACTCCGACTACTGCTAAACTAATTAATTGAACATAAGCCAATTTAACACTTACTAATTCTCTTTGTGCTTCTTCTGGAATAATATAATACGCTGCTCCCATAAAACCTGATAATAGCCATACAACTAATAAATTTGTATGTACAGCTCTTGCTGTATTAAAAGGAATAAATTCATGTAGTCCGTCAAAACCGATACGAGCAAAACCCATAATAAAACCATAGGTTATTTGTAATACTAATAATAGCATTGATAATGCAAAAAACCAATATGCTACTTTTTGTGATTTATATTTCATAATGCTTTAGTTTAGTTGTTAATGTTATCTTTTGCGAGTGGTGATACAATTCTGTCAAATCCATTTAAATCTATTTCTCCAATCCATTTAAAAAATTCTACTACATCTGCAGCTTCTTGATCAGTCATTCCATAAGCAACCATTTTTCTTCCGTTAGGTTGCCAAGGCACTTCCGACATTAAAATGCTTTTAAGCACTTCTTCACCTTGACCATCATATTTTAGATTTAATCTATCAACAACTTTTGTTAATTCTGGAGCATAATATGCACCTTCTCCTAATATTGTATGACATCCCATACAATTATTAGATTCCCAAATGTTTTTTCCTCTTACTACAGATTCAGTAAGATTTTCACTATTAGTTTGATCATTTCCTTCTGATAAAGAAAACACTGTAAGTCCAATAAAAATTAGAAACGTTACTAATGTTCCTCCTAAAAAAAATGCTCTTGCCTGTTTTTTAGATAACATACTTAATGTTTTTGATTAGTTATTTATTAAAAAGACATTTATGTCTTATTTCGTGCAATATATATATATCATCAAATTCTAAATATGACAAATGTCATATAATGAAAAGTGTTTGTGAATTTTTTTATTAAACTAATCAGCAGAAATACTTTTTGGTCAAGCTCTTTATTTTTTTAGAATGATTTCTAATATTGGAATTGAAAATAATGTTGTACAATTACCAGATACTATAACTCATTTTTGATAACAAAAACACTATTAGATAAACTTGTAAAAAATCATTATCTTTCATTTTTGAACCTATAAAAACAGTAAGTGTTATAGATGTTAGATGAATGTCAACGCTTGTTCTTAAAAAAACTAGTACATAATAATTATGGAAAAATATATTAATGCCTTTATAGATGCCTTTACAGGAACTTTAAACTGGACATGGAATTCAATTACTTTTAATGAAGCATGGTACACTAATTATTTTTGGGGATTGATAGCTATTTCTTTAATAGTTTGGTTGTTAGAAATTGCATTTCCATGGCGTAAAAATCAGTCTATTTTTAGAAAAGACTTTTGGTTAGATGCCTTTTATATGTTTTTTAATTTTTTCATTTTTGCAATTGTTATAAGTGGATTTTATAAAGTTGTAGAAATTTTATTTAGTAATATCGGAATTACATCAAGCAGTCTATCTTTAATAAATATAATTGCTTGGCCAAAATGGGCACAGTTACTTCTCTTTTTTGTATTAAACGATTTTGTCCAGTGGTTCACACATGTATTACTACACAGATATAATTTTTTATGGAGATTTCATAAAGTTCATCATTCGGTTAAAGAAATGGGGTTTGCAGCACATTTACGATATCATTGGATGGAAAATATTCTTTATAAACCTTTAAAGACATTAGTTGTTTTACTTCTAGTTGGAGGCGAACCAACCGATGCTTTTATCATTCATTTTATAGCCATAATGATTGGACATTTAAACCACGCTAACATTAAAATTACTTGGGGACCTTTAAAGTACATTTTTAATAATTCGGTAATGCACTTGTATCACCATGTAAAGGCTTTACCAGAAAATAGAGGTTATGGAATCAATTTTGGTATAAGTTTAAGTATCTGGGATTATATTTTTAAAACAAATTATATACCTGAAAATAGCGGAACAATAGAATTAGGTTTTCCAGACGAAGATGTGTTCCCGAAAGGATTTTTTGGTCAGCTTATTTATGGTTTTAGTAAATCCAAAAAGTAAGATATTTACGTTTCCTATTTATAGTCTTAATATATCAAAAATCAATTTTGTAACTCATTTTTAATATATTTGTTAAACACCTATACCGTTTTGCTTTCCCATTTCTACTTGATTATTAATTCAAAGTAACCCAATTTTAATGGATAAAAAAGATTATCATAACCAATTAAAAAAAATAAAAAATAGAACATACTTCTTCTGTTCTATAGCTATTATTACAATAATTTTTTTACTCCTTGTCATTTATGGCAATTTTACCAATAATAATGTGCAAATTGAAGGTAGCTCCTTTCAAACTTTTACAATTGACAGCTATATCTCATCACTTGATAATTCTAAAAAAAATTCTCAAATAAAATATGGATTTGAGCTTTTTAAAAACACTCCTAATTATCTTGGCCCACAAAACGGGAATAAAGAATTGGCTTATGCAGGAAACAACTTGTCTTGTAATAACTGTCATTTGTTTGCTGGCACAAAACCCTACTCTGCACCACTTATTGGTGTTGTAGATCGTTTTCCCCAGTTTAGAGGAAGAGAAAATAAAATGGGGACTATTGAAGAAAGAATCAACGGCTGTTTTGAACGAAGCATGAATGGTAAAATGATGCCACCTGACAGTAAAGAAATGAAGGCCTTTGTTAGTTATTTAAAATGGTTAGATCGATTTGCTGATAAAGATGGAGATTATAAACAAAAAGGGTTTGTTAAAATAGAAATACCTAACAGGCCTGTTGACTTGGAGAAGGGAAAACAAATTTTTGACAATCTTTGTTTTGCTTGTCATGGTACGCAAGGACAAGGTCTAAAAATAAAAAACTCTCATGTTTATCAATATCCTCCATTATGGGGAGACGATTCATTTAATAATGGCGCTGGTATGACACGTGTAATCACTGCTGCACAATTTATTAAGGCAAATATGCCCTTTGGAGCAACCTATCAAGTTCCTATTTTATCAGATGAAGAAGCCTATGATGTTGCTGGTTATATTAACCAACAACAAAGACCAAAAAAAGCTAATCCAGAAGTTGATTTCCCTGATTTAAAAAGGAAACCTGTTTCTACTCCTTACCCTCCTTATGCTGATGGTTTTTCAATCGAGCAACACCAAATGGGTCCTTTTCAACCTATTATGGAATACTATAAACAAAAGTATGATATGACTAAAACTAAGTAAAAACAAAAGGTGTATTTATATTTTATTCATTTTCAACAGTTTAATTTTTTTCAATCCTAATTAATTATTATATTTGGATACTCCCCTTTAAATTTAATGCTTTTGCCCTTTTTCTTTTTAATGTAATCAACTAAATTATTATATATATGGAAAATGACAATTTAAATTCTAGAAGAACCTTTTTGGGTTCACTTGCACTTGGTGCAGCTGCTGGAAGTCTTTCTCTTTTAACAAGTTGTAAAGATGAAACTTCGACTGAAACTGCCGATGCAGTTGCTGCTCCTGAACCAGAAAAACTTCATGAAGCCGATGAATGGTTAAAAAAAGGTATTAAAGGAAAGCATAGAATTGTTTATGATGGTTCTACACCACATGATGGTTTTGCTATTGCTTGGAATTGGGCTTTTTATTTAACAAACAACCAAACAGGAACTCCTGATGAGGACATGACAGCTGTTTCAGTAATAAGACATAAAGCTATTCCTTTTGCTTTAGAAGACCGTTTATGGGAAAAATATAAGTTAGGTGAATTTTTTGGAATAAATGGGAATGTCACAAAAGAACCTTTACTCCGCAACCCATATTACGAACCTCAAGAGGGTGATTTTATTTTACCTCCAATAGAAGGCATAAAACGCCTACAAGAACGTGGCGCCATGTTTTGTGTTTGCGATTTAGCACTTAATGTTTACAGTGGTTTTATAGCACAAGGAATGGGCTTAGAAGCAGCTGATGTTTATAAAGATTTTGTTAGTGGTATTCATCCAGGAATTCAAATTGTACCTTCAGGTGTATGGGCTTTAGGCAGAGCTCAAGAACTTGGTTGCGGCTATATTTTTGCTGGAGATTAATTTTTAAATTTTAATAATTATGAAAAAATATGTAATACTATTTTTAGCGTTTTCTTTTGCATTAAACTTAACTGCACAAGAAAAACCCGTAAAAATTGTTTTTGATGTTACAAGCAGTAATACAAAAGTACATCAA
>Ga0209013_10002757_pt1 | contig 15832 bp, 12 predicted proteins | sample Cruoilmetagenom2_FD_187291 | JGI IMG/M metagenome (GOLD analysis project Ga0209013, IMG submission 187291) | Oil polluted marine microbial communities from Coal Oil Point, Santa Barbara, California, USA - Sample 2 (SPAdes) (version 2) | ecosystem: Environmental > Aquatic > Marine > Oil seeps ... | reverse complement strand
GTACTGGCGCTGACGATTCATTTGCCAAGTACGCTCCTCGGTATGTACACAATCCCATTGAGTGCCTTCCTCGGCGCCTTAATCACGATTCTGCTTGTCTACGCGCTGGCGCGCGTCGGACGGACTGTCCCTACCACATCTTTGATACTGGCTGGTGTGGTCTCCAGCTCATTTGCGACCGCCCTCACCTCCCTGCTGATGATCCAATCAGATACCGAGCTGCGGCGCGCTTTATCTTGGCTGTTGGGGGGCGCGATGATCACTGGTTGGGAGCCGGTCTTGGTCATGCTGCCTTATATCGCGCTCGGCCTGGGAGCCATCCTGATCTCTGGGCATGCGCTCAATGTGCTGCAGTTTGGGGAGGAGCAAGCCCAGCAACTTGGCCTGCCGATCGAGCGGGTCAAGCTGTTTATCATCATTTTTGCATCCCTGACTACAGCGGCCGCAGTCGCCTTCGCAGGAATTATCGGCTTTATCGGGCTGATCGTTCCGCATATCGTCCGCATGCGCTGGGGACCTGATTACCGCCAGCTGATCCCATTATCGATCATCGGTGGGGCGAGTGCATTATTACTCGCAGACGTGCTGGCGCGGGTCGTGCTCGCCCCGCAAGTCATCCCAGTTGGCATCGTTACCGCGCTGGCCGGTGCACCTTTCTTCTTGTGGATTTTACAGCGTGCGAAAAAACAAGCGTTCTGGTAAAGGCAGTCCTCATGTTTGAAATTAAGTCGCTAACCGTCAGCTACAATGGGCATGAGATCCTCAAGGATATCTCACTATCCATCGCACCGGGCGAGATATTCGCCCTAGTCGGGCCAAACGGCGCAGGAAAATCGACATTGATTAAAACCATCAGCGGCGTCCTAACCCCTCAATCCGGTTCCATCCACATTGACAGCTTTGATATCGCCATGCTAAACAGCATCCAACGCGCCCAGTATTTAGCAGTTGTCCCCCAAGCGCGTGAGCTTCCTAGACCCTATACGGTTTACGATACGGTTCTGCTGGGGCGAACGCCATATTTGGGATGGCTTGGTCAGGCCGGCGAAAAGGACCATGCCCTAGTCCAGCTAGCTTTGGATCAAACACAAACCTCATCCCTCGCCTTGCGCCGGATCAGCCAATTATCAGGTGGAGAACAGCAGCGTGTCCTGCTGGCGCGCGCTCTGGCACAGGACACCCCAATCATGCTTTTAGATGAGCCCACTACCCATCTAGACCTGGAACACCAGACTAATTTGTTAATCTTAGTCTGCCAGCTGGCGACCGAAAAGGATCTTACGGTATTAATGGTATTGCACGACCTAAACTTGGCAGCACTCTATGCCGACCGGGTTGCGGTTCTGGTTGCAGGGCGTATCCAAGCCCAAGGCACACCCGAGGAAGTATTAACACCGCAAACACTTACCTCAGTCTACAATGTACCCGTAAATGTGATTTCGCATCCCGAATACGGAACCCCACTGGTGCTTCCAGAAGGACACCAATAACGATCACGGATGTCCTCACACCACTCAACCGAATTTTGCCCTCTTTCACTCTCTTAGACCAATTATTCAGATTTTATGTAATATCAGACTTGCAAGCCTGCAGCCGCATCTGCGTCTAAGAGCCACAAGAGTTTGCCCTTTACCGGCTGCACCCGAGCTGCTGGCAGGTTGGGATTAGGTTTATCCCCCAAGATCTGCGGAAGCACATGGGCTTTACCCGCCCCACTCGCCAAGAAAACAATCTCTTTAGCATGATTAATTAAAGGTAAAGTCATGGTTAGCCTAGCGACTAAGGGGGGCGGGGGCTGGTTGTGCTCAACAGCGACCACCAACCGCTCATGTTCTAGCAAAGCAGAAGAGTCTGGAAAGAGCGATGCCGTATGACCATCAGGGCCTATCCCCAGGAGCACAAGATCAAAGGCTGGTATATCCCGGCTATGATTGGAGGTAGAGTGAGCGTGAGTCTTGTGTGAAAAGAACTGACGGATAGCGTCTTCATACTGAATCGAAGCATACTCAGGGTGGATCTCACCTCGTATTCGGAAGATGTTCTCCACCGGCACGGGAACTCGTTCGAGCAGTGATTCCTCAACCATACAGAAGTTGCTGTCTTTATGGTCAGGCGGTACGGCCCGTTCATCCCCCCAAAACAGGTAGGTGTGCTGCCAATCTATATGGTCCTTATTCGCCGACATTCCCAGCAGCTCGTAAACCCTGCGCGGAGTAGATCCACCTGCCAGCACCCAGGTAAACTGCCCAGTCGCAGCGATGTGTTTCTGGGCGGAATGAATAATAAATTCCACCGCTGCTGAAGCCAACTGTTCATTATCACGGTAAATCTGAATGGTGTGTCCTGGACTCATCCCATGGGTCTCCCAGCAATCTTGTACAGACAATGAAAGCAAACGACTTTCTCCTTGCCAATCTTACCAGTGATTAACATCAAGCCATCGGATCTTACCACTACAATTTCCCCATCTCCCAGTACAGCCCAAAATTCTATCCTGTAACATGACGTCAATCATTCGCTCTCACTAACACTCGGTTTGCTTGAGAACTGACCAGCATCGGTGGCAAAGCCAAGGAAGTCACCATTATTGATACAGAATTATTATTGTTATTCACCCGTTTGAATGGATATGCTGACTAAATAGTGCGGCAACGTTCAAAAATCTATTGATATTTTTTGCAACAACACTTACAATTAGCATAATGGCTTGCATAATGACATAATCTACGATTCATGCAATATATTTAGCGATTTCAGGTATTGCGATTCAGCAATGTTACCCTGTTTAGAAATAAAATTATAGCCATTTCCGGAGGCCCTTATGCTATACGAAGATCGGATCCGCCAGGAACGTTCCGGCATGTCAAAAAGTTTCTCCAAACTGGCTGATTTCCTGCTCGATTCTTACATCGAGGCGGCATTCATGACAGCTAGTGAATTAGCACATACGCTCAACCTAGATGCTGCCACGGTGGTACGCTTTTCACAGTTTCTAGGCTATTCAGGTTTCCCAGAACTCCAGCGTGAAATCAGAGCGCGTGTGAAGGCAGACTTGCTAATTCGCCCAAAAGAGGCTGAGGATCCGGATACCGCCCCGGGAATCGCGGCGCTTGCCATGCATGAGCTCGCAGAATCACTAGAACAGACACGCATAACGCTTGACACAGTTGCCCTTGCCCAGCTCGTCGAGCAAATGGGGCAGGCACGGCGCATCGTCGTACTTGCTGAAGGTCCCGCCCAGCCGACTGCATACAGTCTGGTCCATTATTTAGAACAAGGAGGCATCCAGGTCTATATCGCCCGTTCGGGCATCGCCGATCTGGCACGCACGGTGAACACTGCAACCAGCGATGACTTGCTTCTTGCTTTGGAGGTCGTTGGTCAGTCACCTTACATCGCTCGCGCCCTTGAAATTGCCCAATCGCGGGGTATCCCAACCGCGGCAATCGTCGGTGCCTCCTCACTCGCTTCAGCGCGCTCAGCTGATTTCGTCTTGGCAGCCATGGCTCATCCATCCTTAGGGATCGGGATAGTATCGATTGAAGTGGTTGTCTACGTGCTCGCACAGGTCTTGCGCTGGCAGTTTTCCGAACGTTTTGCCGGCACTGAACAGGCGATCAGTAAGCTTTCGGAACACATCCAACAACCCCTCGAATAATCTCTCCGGAGCATATCGTTATGCAAATCGTTCGTTACAAAGCCGCAACTGGCAAAGTGGAGTTCGGTTGGATCTATGAAGGCAAAGTAGGGTCTATCGAAGGTTCGCCCTTCACTGAATATCGCCGCCAGGTTGCGGAAATTCCTATCGAAGAAGTGCAGCTCCTGCCACCCGTTGTCCCCACCAAGATCATCTGTGTCGGGCGAAATTACGTGGCCCACGCTGAGGAGCATGATGCTGAAGTACCCCAGATACCCCTTTTGTTTCTCAAGCCTCCTTCGGCAGTGGTTGGACCACAGGAGAAGATCATCCTTCCGCCCCAATCGCAGCGTGTTGATCATGAAGCCGAGCTCGTTGTTGTTATCGGTAAACAAGGGCGTTGGATTCAGACCGATGATGCTTTCGATTTCGTGCTGGGTTATACCATAGGCAACGATGTCACAGCTCGGGATCTACAGCGGCGTGACGGCCAATGGACACGCGGTAAAGGTTTCGATACATTCTGCCCAATCGGACCGTGGGTTGAGACAGAGTTCGATCCAGCTGACGCGCTGATTTCTTGCCACGTCAACGGAGAAATGCGTCAAATGGCTTCTACCCGGGATATGGTTTTCAGTGTGCGCCAGCTAATTACCTTTGCATCTTCGGTAATGACCCTCGAACCCGGTGACCTATTATTTTCTGGCACCCCGGCTGGTGTCAGCCCACTATCTCCAGGAGATGCAGTCATGGTCAGCATCGAGGGCATCGGCGAACTTACAAACCACGTCATCAGCGAAGCGCCACATTAAACGATGCAACTAGATATCCATACCGGTATTCAAGCAGCATTGGTCATCCTTGTTCTGGTCGTCATATTGCTGATATGGCGCGGGATCAGTGCTATCCGTTCAGCCCGCGGTTTACCGTTTTTTCGAATGCGCCGCGAGCGTATGGTGCGCGGCTGGCGGATGCTCTTCTTCGCAGTGCTGTGTATCATCATCGCCGTCATGTTGAATACCCAGGCGGAACCCTTGATTTACAGCTATTACCCCGCAACGGCTACGTTCACAATCACACCGACCATCACTCTGACACCCACAATCAGCTTAACCCCCACGATCACATTATCGCCAACGATAACTAAAACCCCTTCCATCACGGACACACCAACGATCACTCCCACACCCTTTGTACCGTTAGCAATCGAAGCCAAATTCGAGAGCAGCGTCACCCCTAACCCAAACGCTACCTTCAGCACCTTGCTGTTCACCGATGGTCTTGATGCGCTCTACCGGCCGCTACGACCGGATACAGAATTCGAGAATCCGATTACGCACATGTATGCCATTTTCAGCTATGACAGCATGCTACAAGGGTCGCAATGGACGGCTTTGTGGTATCGGGAAAATGAATTAGTGCATCAGGAAGACGAATTAGTGCATTTTGAAACCATACCCTGGGATGGTGAAACAGGTGGATTGGGTTACACTGATTGGGCCCCCCCACCCGAAGAGTGGCTCCCCAGTCTGTACAAAGTGATCATATTCGTTGGTTTACAATGGAAGACTTCGGATGAATTTACCGTGATTGGAGACCCACCGACTCCCGTACCGAGTTTAACTCCAACGCCCACCAATACGGCTACACGCACAGCAACACCCACAAAGACCCGCTGGCCTTCGCCCACGCTTACGCTGACGCGAACGCTGCGCCCGACCATTGCACCCACGTTAACGCCAACTGTAACGTTGACCCGGACTCCGTATCTCAGCCCGACCTACACACTCAGTCCGACGCCGTACCCCACTCTAACTCGGACCCCTGTGACGCCGAGCATTACCCCTCAGCAAACCCAGACACGCACTCCGACACCAGGATAACCATCGTTATTGGTACTTGTACAGAAAAAAACCGGGCATCTGAGTACTACCCGGTTCCTATTTTTCTATCAGCAGTGTTATCAATCGCAGCGGTTGTGATTCAGGATATTGATTTCCCTCAGCATGCACAAGCAATTTGAGCTGCTACCTGGGCGTTGTTCAGCAGCAGCCCGAGGTTCGCCTGCAAGCTGTCCCCACCTGATAGGGCGCTTACTCGCTCCAACAAAAAAGGTGTGACCGCTGAACCAGTGATGGCTTTGCGAAAGGCATCTTGCAGAGCCTGCTGGATGATATGGTCCATTGCTTCCCCATCAAGAGCTACAGCCTCAGGTACTGGTACACAAATTAACACTGCACTAGCTAGGTCGAGCGACCAGTGGGCTTGGACCAGTGCCGCGGCCTCACCTGGAGTATCTACGCGGTGGTGTAAATTCAACCCGCTTGAGCGTGAGTAAAACGCAGGGAATTCACTCGTCCCATAGCCAATGACAGGGACCGCCATGGTCTCTAAATATTCTAGTGTAGCGGGTAAATCCAATATCGCTTTCGCCCCTGCACAGACTACAGCAACCGGGTAGTGCGCCAAGGCAGGTAAATCCGCTGAGATATCAAAAGCCATGCCGCCTGGTTCTACTTTCCGATGGACACCGCCGATCCCACCGGTAGCAATTACTTGGATGCCTACCTGATGGGCTGCGAACAACGTTCCGGCAACCGTAGTCCCTCCGCTACTCCTGAGGGCGATGGCTGAACCAAAATCACGGATGCTGATTTTCACCTTATCACCAGGTACCGCCAAACGTTCGATCTGGTCTTGATCCAAACCTATCCAAATTACTCCATCCAGGACGCCAATAGTTGCGGGGATCGCCCCTGCCTCTTGAACCGTGTATTCCATATTGTGGGCAAGATCTAGGTTGCTGGGGTAAGGTAGTCCATGGGTCAGAACCGTCGTTTCCAACGCCACGATGGGACGATTTTCTGACAAAGCACCCTGTACTTCAACGCTTACTTTAATATTCTCGGGTAAAGATTTCATTTAGATCACCAATTGGGCGAAAAGCATATCAAACGATAAATTTACGAGGAGATTAGTGTAATACGATTTGTTCTAATATGATAACGTTATTCCGTGTGGGGATCCTCCTCAGGTGATGCAGGCAGTTCGTTTGGAGTGCCGCCACCTTGTTCCGAGACACTAACCACGAATTCCGCGGTCCGGTTCAGGATGACTTGCCGCAGCTCGTTTGACGCCTCATGTGTAAGCACTGCATCGCTCAGCGAGTGCAGGATGCTCATCAAAATCTCAGCCTGTGCTTCTGCTCGACCGAGTTCTTCATATGCGGCGCGCTGCGCTTCGCCATATGCACGTTCGATATTGGCTTTTCCTGCCCAGCTCGCCTGCCATGTGCTCACGCGCTGATTGTCGACATCTTCAACGGCGATATCAAAATGCCCGATATCCACCCACAGCAACTCGGCACCGACCTTTCGCAGCTGCTCACGAGTAATCCGTGAAAACAGCAGCTCCTTGATTTCAGCGCGCGGTTCTTGGACTGTATCCTTCACCGGAGCGGTTATGTAATCGATATTGTGCTTGTGGATGTAATCCGTGATCACCGCACTGATTGTGCTGCGGACAGAAACATGCCAAGATGTCTGACCTTCTTTTGCAACCGCAGGATTGTAGGTCAAATTGCGCATGGCCTGGATTGAAAAAGGATACGGTTTTTCCGGTACGCGCACTGTATAATCACCCAGTTGTCTGCCTGTCCGCAAACGGTAGCGGTACTGCACAGCACGAACGATGATTGGGATTCCGTCTTTTGTCGTCGCGGGTACTTTCTCGATCTGGGCATGCTGGTCATCCAGCGATGCGATCTGCTTTATGCGTTCCTGCCGGGTGACATAATTTTCGCCCTCACCATACACATTGGAGGGCGCATTCAATCGCTCCAGCAGAACAACACTGCCAGGGGTTACATTGACATACCCCGGTCCACCAACAGATTCCAGCAAGTTAAACGCCGCGTCTTCAGCCCTCGTCTTCCCTTCCTTAACGGTCAAACTCGGTTGGAAAACAGCGAATGCCGCTGCCTGCAGGTAACGGATTGCATGGCGCAGCCGCGGAATTTCATAGACATCCTTTACATAGGTTGCACCGGCTAATAAAGCGCCAAACAGAGCTGCAACAGGCATCACCCAGAATCTGAGACCATTCAATGAAAGCAGCGGCGGTGATATGCCCCATTTACCAACGTAAAATCTCCAGCTGAAAGAGGTAAAAATAATTGTTATCAAGATCACCATAAGCAGGCGCAGTACCCCCCAAGTTCTCCCCCCAACGAACAAACTATCCAGCAACGCTTTAAACTGCCAGCCCCTTTTGGATTTTCCGCTCATAATGCCAACCTTATTCTCGCTCTAGTGCTTTCTCAAGGATGATAGTTGCATTCGATATCCGGTTACTATTCCCTTGATAAAACTTATAGTGCTCCATCAAGATCATTATCTGCATCCAAATCTTCATCCGTGATCAGCCACGCTCCAATCGCATCCAACATATCTATTGTCGTATGGGGCAGCAGCTTGCGGGTTGCCGGATTGGATGCGGCTGCGTCCAGGGCTTCAAAGACCTGCTGGGCAAGATCCGCTTGCGAATGAGGACCTGTCCGCAAGATCTGGGTCAACCTATCCGCCAATTCACGCTGTCCCTGAATGCGAGCTTCATCCCGTATACGCAATGCCAATGCGTCGTACTGCAGCTGGTTTGAAATCTCATCGCGCTCCCAGCGTGCCCGCCAGTTTTCCAGCCGCTGTTGGTAGACTGCTTTGTTGACTGGTTTCAGTTCCCCGAAACCTGCATTGATGACCTTTATTCCGCGTGCCCGCAGTACCTTGGGCTGTTTTAACTCGCGCGATCCCGTGAGGCGTATTTTCTCAGGCTTCCATTCCTGACCACATTCAATCTGTAAACCATCAGTTCGCTCAACATACTGGAAGGCCAACACGCCTTGGTTTTGGACACGTTGGCTGAATTTAGTTTTCATGTCCTGCAGTGGATACACATCCGGTTCAGCCGGTTTGTACAGGTCATCATAGAACTGCCGGCTTAATATTTCACGGAAGATATCTGCTGCCACAGCTGCGGGAAGTTCCGTCCAGTCTCGTTTAGCGCCCTTTTGTGCGTCTTGAGCTTCGGAAACGACTGCAGTAAAAACCCTCTTTGGAGTAAATTCGTACGGCGCGCTGGTATTCGGATCGAGAGCCCCGCGGTCTTTGTACGCGTGAAGTGAAAAATTTGCACTATGGATGAAGCGGTGGATTTCACTCTTGTCCCGATCATCCAACTCGTCAGCGAGAGTTTCAACCAATTGAACGCGCCTGATAGGGTTTCCTGTGTCCGGCTCAACCAGAACCTTGTCCCTGGTATGAACCACACGCAAGTTCTCAGGGGTGTGCTCACCAGAATAAGTTACCCGCAGTACCTGAGAGGATTGACCAATAGTGAAAATTGCGTAGACACGCGTGCAAATTTCGATGCCATCGAGGGTATAACCATGCACATCATCTACCCGGCGGATCTGCGGTCGTAAATCTGCCACCCCTTGGACACTCTCATCGTACTGCTTTCCATGAACGCTGAGCACACCAGTAAAGGTCAATCCAGGTCCGGCAACGCGCTGGTCAGCTTCGGATATCGTTGGCGCTTGATTGCCCTCAGTTGCTCCACTGAATTTTGCCAATAACCGATTGAGTTTCCTCCAAAGTTTGGGGAATATACCCGGTGATGTTCCGAGTACACGTTTGCTAAACACAACCGCACTGCTCAGATCAATTAATACCACCCCGGGACCTTTCCGGTCGCCTTCGGTGGAACCACCAACGACCTTTCCAGCCAAGATGTGCAGCGCGGGTCCGTGACGCCCCAGCAGGAACAAGCCGAGCCGGTTAATGGATGCTGCCCGTTCGATATAGGTGCTGACCGGCAATGTAAATTGCGCAAAAAACCCCAGCCATAGGCATAAACCACCCAATCCGATGATCAACCAGTCAAACAATATTTGCTGGATTGTATTGGCAGCTTTCGTAGACAGCCCCTTTGGTGTCCCCGACAGCATTGCAATAATGTGATCCCGAATTTGAGTGATGGTCGCGGTACCGGGTGTTTCGTAGGCACTCTGGGGAACGATGCGGACTTGTTTATCCCCGCCTAACATCACCAACTTCTGTTCGCCAGCTGCGACATAGATACGATAGGATTCGGGGGCACCGTTCTGAGGAGCCATTACTAGGGCATCAATCCCTTGGGCATCGCCGCCAAATTGATTTCCACCAATCGATGTGGGGAGTGTTGGATTGGATAGGTCGATAATTTCGATCCCACCTGGTCCTTCAGCCAAGAAGGCATACGGCTCAACGTAAGCCAGATCCTGCACGATGTTATCGGTCGGCAAGGTCGCAATCAGTCTTGGCACAACCGGTTGTGAGATATCTACTACGTGTAAGCCCGCACCTCCACCTGCTACATAGGCGTAATCACCGCCCAGCGCTACCGCGCGCGCATCATGAATCTCTGCCAGCATTCCAGCTCTGATCGGCTGCTGGGGGCCGGTAATATTGATTACCTGAAGCCCGGCAAACCCTGATGCCAGGTAAGCGAACGATCCTTGCACGGCAATCCCTTGGGCATCACCAGGCAAGCTTATTGAGCCAATCGTTAATGGTGCTGATGTTTGGCTGACATCTGCTATTTGCATCCCCTGGACCCCATTAGCAATGTAGGCTGTACTACCTACCAGTTCCACATCACGGGCAGCGGTTGCAGATGTGATTGTCCCGGTACGGTTCATTACAGGTGGACCACTGATATCAATGATCGGTACCCCGGCACCACCATCGGCTACAAAAGCATATCCTTCAGAAAGCGTGGCTCCTTCAGCAGTACCATCAATTGGCTCAAAACCGCTCTCCCGAATAGCGCTCGGATCACTGGTTGAAAGGGTCCACAACCCAAGCTGACCATCAGTGACATAGGCTTGTTTACCCGCCTGGGCGACATCGATAACTTGGTCAGGGGTATCGTAGAACCCAACTTCAACCGGGTTTTGGATATCGCCGATCAGCAACACACGCAGCCCACGCTCAAAATCGGATATATACGCAGTACTGCCGCTCAAAGTGACACCCAACGCACGACCAGGTGTATCCGCATAGGAGAATAACACCGGTTGGGTGGGGTTACTGATATCGTAGACCAACATACCCTGCTCACGGGCTGCAAGATACGCATACGAGCCGTTAACGACAATGTCTTCCACAAATCCAGGGCTTTCTTCACTGCCCACCAAAATGGGGGCGCCGGGATCAGACACATCCAGTATCCGCAGCCCGCGGCTGCCATCCGCCAGATAAGCATAAGTTGGAGTCTGGGTGGTAGAGCCAGCTGTGCCGGCTGCCATTGGGGGAACTGCGACAGCCTTTGTATCCCCGGGTGTGTCATAGTAACCAATTTCTCGCGGGTTCGCGGAGTCTGTAACATCCACAATGCGCAGCCCACCGGAGGCGTCTGCGATGTATGCGGTCGAGGCCACAATCTCGATGTCTTCCGCGTTGCCAGGTGTGTCAACAGCACCGGTCTCAACCCATTGGCCGGGTGTTGACTGCTCAACTATTCGTAAACCTGACTGGCCATCTGCCAGATAGGCATAACCACCTGAAACAGTCACTGCATACGTATCGCTGCCCACTCGGTTTTGATTGATTGGGCTGATGGCAGCGCTTGGATTTGATACATCCAAGACTTGCATGCCTTGGTTTTTAGCTGCTACGTAAGCCAGTTGACTTGAGATCACTACATCGGCGGTGTAGCCCGGTATCGCGACCTGATTAATTTCAAATGGTGAGGTTGGATCGCTGATATCCAGCACTCGCAGGCCTTGTTCACCAGCGGCAAGGAAAGCCAGATTGCCAGAGATGCTGGAGTTCTCGATATTTACACTCGCACGCGATGCCCCCAACACTTCGGTTTCAATGGTTACCTGCGCGGTAATGATCTCCAGCCCACTGTGCCCATTTGCCAGGTAGATGTGACCATCACGATGAACGAGACTCATAGCCTCCCCACTGCTGGCATATGATCCCGAGGTTGTAATCTGTGCGGGCGTGGAGATATCCAAAACTTGGAGACCACCATTTCCATCCGCCACGTAAAGCATTGATCCGGTTAGTGATAATCCTTGCGCCTCCCCCGGTGTACTATGAGCAGTGAGCTCTAGTATCTCAGCAGGGTTGGTAACATCCAGTGTGATTACACCTCGCTGGGAAGCTGCTAGATATGCGATGCTTCCCTGAACCAAGATATCATTTATCCGCGCGCCGGTATCGTAAGTTCCCAGTGGATAAAGTTTGTTAGGGCTGCTCGCATCATAAATTGTCAGGAGACCTTTACCTTCTCCTGTGTAGACGCGATTGATATCCGCAGTAACGCTGACGGCATCATTTTTGGTTGGGTAGCCTGCTACGGGTTGGATGGAACCGTTATCTGATGGTCTGAATGCAAGCACCTGCAAACCCTGGCTGCCATCCGCAACATAGATGTGAGTGCCTACCGTTTTGATATCCTGTGCTGTCCCGGGCGTGTTATACGAAGCGATTAAGCTAGGATCGGTTGGGATGATGGTATCGTAGATCTTGATACCCGCGCTCCCATCCGCCAGGTAAAGGATATTCTCCTGCTGGTCCAAGGCATTGGCTTTATCCTGAACAGGTACATATCCAGCTTGCGCAGGCTGCTCTGGATCAAGTACATTTATCACCTGCAATCCCTGCCGCTCCACCGCTAAGAATGCATAATCACCATTTAGGACTACGTCACGTGCGAATCCGGCTGGACGTGCCAAAGCGAAGTAGAGAATCGCAACAGATGCAAGGTAAGTTACTGCCTGTCGTCTGGGAGTAGATAGGAACAGCCTGTATAGCATGGGTTAATTGTAGTATAAATCAGGCGTATGGCAAATCTTTACCAACAAGCTCATCCATAATGCATAACTTTTGAGGGACGCGACGAGCCGAAAAATAAGCTAGTGCGAATTTGCGCCTTGACAGAGGTCCGGCAGCGATATATAATAGAATATACGTTCTAGTGTTTGCGCAGTCTATGTAGGTGCAGTTATGCAATCAATTAACCACGAATGGGTCTATGACTTCAATATTGGCGCAGAGGTTCTCGACCAGCTGAGTTCCCCTTCCGAAGTTGATGATCTTCCCCTGGTGGAGGCAGACCTCAATGAGATCAGTTTCAACGATTCTCTCGCCGCTTACACTGATTGCTCCTCCTAAGCCGAACAGCACACTCTGCAGGTAATCATCCCATAACTTACTCCCAATCAAATCTATTAGTAGAGTTGTTCAAAACCTACTCGCGCGCATATCCGGGATCAAAATGCACCTGCATTCCCCCCCGGGGTACTAGCAATCTATTGCAGGTACCATTGTTTTAGCAGTTGTTATCAAATCCGTTATCCCGCTGCACGACATCCTGCGCTTCTAAGGGAATAAGATACAATATGAACTAATAATTTGGTTAGCTTAGGAGTTTTATCTATGGCAGAATTTCCTGGAAAAGGCAAGGTGGCGGTCCTGAAGACCACCCCAGAAACCGTGTTAGACGACATCGAAAAGTTGATGAAACTGGCTGATTTCGAGACCGCCCTACCAAAAAATAATCTCACCGGTCTGAAAATTAATATCTCCTGGCAGACTTGGTATCCCGCTTGCTCATCAACTCCTTGGCAAATTGAAGGGGTCATCCGCGCCCTGCGCAATGCAGGCTATCAGGACCTTGTCGGCGTCCACAATGATACCGTTGTAGTGAATACCGCTGATGGCGAACGCAACAATAAACACAAGGCCGTCACCGATGCCCATGACGTACCATGTTTGTATCTTTACAACCAGGATTTTGAATGGGTGGAATACCACGCCAAGACCCCCCTGCTGGTCCTAGACAAAGTCTACCCCCAAGGCGTCTTCATCCCGAAAGCCTTGGTTGGCATGAATATCATCCAGCTACCCACCGTTAAAACGCATGTTTTCACCACCATCACCGGTGCGATGAAGAACGCTTTCGGCGGCCTGCTGCACCGTGATCGCCACTGGACCCATGCCGTCATCCACGACACATTGGTCGATCTGCTCACAATCCAGCAGGATATCCACCCTGGTATCTTCGCTGTCATGGACGGCACGTTTGCCGGCGATGGTCCCGGACCGCGCGCGATGCGCTGGCATGAGAAGGATATATTACTGGCTTCTGCAGACCAGGTTGCCATCGACGCCGTCTCTGCCAAACTGCAGGGCTTCGATCCCATGAGCATTAGATTTATCCGGCAGGCCCACTAGAAAGATCTGGATGTGGGCAACCCGCGTGATATCGAAATCCTCGGCTACGATATCGAACAGGAACCACCGTGGGGATTCGTGCAGGAAGACACTCTGGCCAGCCACGGACAGAAATTGATCTATCACGGCCCGTTGAAACCGCTGGAGAAACCGCTACTGCAGAGCCCGCTTGTTCCATGGTCATACTTTGCCAGCAACTTCTACCACAATGTCTACTGGTACCCCTTCGTCGGACGCAAACGGGTTGAAGCAGCGCTGGAGACGCGATGGGGGCAACACTTTGCCAGCTACGGTGACGGCAGCGTGGTCATGCCCGGCATGGAACCCAAGACTGTCCGGCAAGCACTGGTTGGGCTGACAATAGCAGCGGCAGCCGTAGCAGCTACGGCGTATCTGCTGAACCGCAGGGAGTCATAGATCACATTCGAGCGACTGAACCATCCAAATAAATACAACGCTGTTTCAATCGGAGATCACACTTCATGCTGCGGGTTGAGTTCCACTGCCATACGATCTATTCCAAAGACAGCCTAGCGACGCCCCAGCAAGTGGTGGAGACTTGCCGCCGTAAAGGAATCGACCGGGTTGTAATCACCGATCACAACCGCATCGCAGGCGCATTGGCCGCAAAGTCTCTTGATCCCGAGCGTGTCATCATCGGCGAGGAGATCATGACCACTCAGGGCGAACTGCTGGCGGCTTTCGTTCAGGAAGAGATTCCGGCTGGTTTAGAGCCAATGGAAGCGATCGAACGGCTGCGCACCCAGGGCGCATTTATCAGCGTCTCGCACCCCTTCGATGCCCTGCGCTCTGGTCATTGGCAGGCAGAGGATTTGCTGGCGATCGTACCGCACATCGATGCGATTGAGACCTTCAACGCACGCTGCATGCGGTCCTCTTTAAACAGAGAGGCGCAAACTTTCGCCCAAGAGCATGAACTATTGGGCACAGCCGGCTCTGACGCGCACGCCCTGTTCGAATACGGAAAAGCCACCATGCTGCTGCCCGAGATTGACAATGCCACTTCACTTAAAGCTGCCCTGGAGCTGGTAGAGTACGATGTCGCGCTGTCCAGCTTCTGGGTACATTTCAGCTCACGCTACGCCGTGTGGCGCAAGGGGCTCAACCCCGCTGCCTACGGACAATACGCCCTGAAGCCTTGACCAATACCCTTATTCAGGTAGAATTAAGTCAAGTGGGGCGGTGGCGGAATTGGCAGACGCAGAGGACTTAAAATCCTCCGGTAGAGATACTGTGTGGGTTCGACCCCCACCCGCCCTACTGATCGATTCGCTCGATAACCTCGAGCGATTTCTGGTTAAAAGCCGCCATCGAGATATTTTTTCCACGCTCAATTTGCATTTGACCAATATCGTCGCAGACTTCGCCAGCTGTGAAATGGAAGCCGCCGTTGGTGGTTGTGTGCTTATGGGGGAAGCGCGGTCTTCCAGCAGGTCCACAAACTCGAACAGGCTGACCCACTTATCAAGCTCGTCGCTACCTTTGCAGTATTGAGCGGCTATTGCCTGGCATAGGCTTCGATCTACATTAACCGAACAATAAGGATATCTACTGCATCCTACATCGCCTTGATGTCGATGCTCGCACTGGTGATGGTCAGTATATTAGTGTTGGTATTTCTGGGAGAAACCCTGGTTTGGGTGCAGATTATCAGTGCGGCTATGTCCATCAAATCAAGTATGGTGATCTATTAACACTCTATTGCTTATGCATAGAAGTAATCCTCATTTATTTAGAAACCGAATCTCTTCGAAATCCGAGACCAGATTTATATAGAAGGGGGTAAAAATCCGTTTCCACTTTAATGAGATTAGCGAAGATAGTAAAAGATAAGCGGGCAATTAGACTATTTCGCAATATTTCCGAATTTTTATGACGAAATACCTCC
>Ga0209013_10002756_pt1 | contig 15834 bp, 17 predicted proteins | sample Cruoilmetagenom2_FD_187291 | JGI IMG/M metagenome (GOLD analysis project Ga0209013, IMG submission 187291) | Oil polluted marine microbial communities from Coal Oil Point, Santa Barbara, California, USA - Sample 2 (SPAdes) (version 2) | ecosystem: Environmental > Aquatic > Marine > Oil seeps ... | reverse complement strand
AATAACAGATGGCAATAAAACTGGCACAAAAAAGATTATTATTAAATAATTAATTTAAATAAAAAAGAGAAACTTTAAAGTTTCTCTTTTTTATTTTCCGTTAAAGGCGTTCATGGTGTTTTTTATTCCTGATAATCCAAAAGATTTTATAAGAGCAATACTTTTATCGAAGCGCTCTGATAATTTTTGGAGTTCATCTTCACTCCACTCTCCTAAAACATAATCAGTTTGCCTGCCTATTCCAAAACTATCGCTAATTCCAAATCTAAATCGATTGTAATTAGTGGTATTTAATTTGTCTTGTATATCTTTTAATCCATTATGCCCTCCATCACTGCCTTTAATTTTCAATCTAATACTTCCAAAAGGGAGATTTAAATCGTCTGTGATTATTAACAGATTTTCTAAAGGAATTTTTTCTTTTTCCAACCAATATTTCACAGCCTTTCCACTTAAATTCATAAACGTACTGGGTTTAAGCAATACAAAAGTGCGTCCTTTAAGTTTATAGATAGCTCTATCTCCTAATTTTTGAGTTTCGAAAGTTAAACCTTCTTCTTTGGCTAGATAATCTAAAATAGTAAAACCAACATTATGTCTTGTTCTCGCATACTTCTCCCCAATATTTCCTAAGCCAACTATTAAAAATTTCTTCATATTATTGTGAACTTCAACTTGAGTATTTTCTTTTCTACCAAAAATCCGTTTTAATATTTTACACATGATACAAACTCTATATAGTGTAAAAATAAAAAAGCATCCTGAATAAACAGAATGCTTTTAATAAATAGATTAATATTCTTGTTATTCTTTAGCGGCTTCAGGTGCAGCTCCTTCAGGTGTAGCTCCTTCTGCTCCTTCAGTTGCTGTTCCTTCTACTCCTTCTTCACCTTCAAGACCTTCTTCATCTTCTTCAACTTCATCAACAATTGCAAGTCTAGCTGTTTTAATTTGACAAACCACAGTATTATCAGAATGTAAAAAAGTGTAGTTATCATTTAACAATTCGCCTACATAAACTTTATCACCGATTTTTAAAGGTTCTATATCTATTTCTATAGAATCAGGTAAATTAACTGGTAGTGCTTTTATACGTAACTTACGATTATTCTTTCTTAAAACACCTCCATTTTTAACACCAATTGAGTTTCCATTAAGATTTACAGGAATGTTTAATGCAATTTCTTTATCTTCAAATAATTGATAAAAATCGATATGTAAAATTTTATCGGTAACTGGATGAAATTGTATATCCTGAAGTACAGCATTATAAGTTTCACCACTATCTAAGGCAATCACAACGGTATGCGCATTATGCGTATATACCAGTTTTGAGAATGCCAATTCATTTGCTGAAAAATGTGCTGGCTGATCTCCTCCGTATAATACGCAAGGTACCTGTCCAGCATTACGTAAGGCTTTTGTCGCTTTTTTGCCTACGATTTCTCTTTTAGATCCATTGATTGTAATTGATTTCATTTTTAAAATTTATGTTTAATTATTATTTACATTATAAATTTAGAACTGATTGATTTATTGTAATGCACATTAAGCATAACATGTGCAAATAAATCGGCACAGCTTAGCACTTCAATTTTACCACTTTCTTGTTTTAATGGGATTGAGTCAGTTACTATTAATTCTTTTAATTTAGAATTTTCAATCTTCTCATAAGCATTACCAGATAAAATTGGATGCGTACAAATTGCTCTTACACTTATTGCTCCTCTTTCTATCATTAAATCTGCTGCTTTTGCTAATGTTCCTGCAGTATCAACCATATCATCTACAATTACCACATTTTTACCTGTTACATCTCCTATTAATTCCATATGAGAAATAATATTGGCCTTTGCACGCTGTTTATAACATATTACAACATCACTTTGCAACGCTTTAGAATATGCATAAGCTCTTTTTGAACCTCCCATATCGGGTGAAGCAATTGTTAAATTATTCAGATTTAAACCTCTTAAATATGGTAAAAATATTGTTGATGCATATAAATGATCTACTGGTCTTTCGAAAAATCCTTGAATTTGATCTGCATGCAAATCCATTGTAATAATTCTTGTCGCTCCTGCTGTTTCCAACATTTTAGCAACCAATTTTGCTGCAATTGGAACTCTTGGCTTGTCTTTTCTGTCTTGTCTAGCCCATCCAAAATATGGCATTACTGCTGTAATATGTCTTGCTGATGCTCGCTTTGCTGCATCAATCATTAACAACATTTCCATTAAGTTATCTGAACTTGGATGTGTTGATCCAACAATAAAAATTCTCGCCCCACGAATTGACTCTTCAAACGAAGGTTGAAATTCTCCATCACTATATTTTGAAGTATTTACCCTTCCCAAATCAATTCCAAAAGATTTAGCTATTTTACCTGCCAATTCTTTACTCTGAGTACAAGGAAATATTTGTGGCTCTGGTCTTGTATAAGACATTATATCGTGCTGTTAAATAGTCGTTTATATCTCGTTTGCTAAAACGAGGTGCAAATTTAGAAATTTATTTGGACTCCAAAAGCATAAAAGACACTATTTTTTAGTAGTATAAAGTAATTTATTTTATAATTTTGCTTTCTCTTTTGCTCAAGTGGCGGAATTGGTAGACGCGCTGGATTCAAAATCCAGTTTCTTCGGAAGTGTGGGTTCGATTCCCACCTTGAGTACAAAACCTCTTTAAACAACAATTTGAAGAGGTTTTTTTGGCATATATTCTTTACAAAAATGTATATTCGTAATATACATTTAAATCAACTAAATGAGTTCAGAAATGAAAATAAAATTTATGAAAGCTGCTGTAAAAGTGGCATTAAATGGAATGAACAATAATGAAGGTGGCCCTTTTGGATGTGTTATAGTTAAAAATGATAAAATTATTGGAAGCGGCAACAATAAAGTAACTTCTACCAATGATCCAACATCTCATGCCGAAATAAATGCAATAAGAGAAGCTTGTAAAAACTTAAATTCATTTCAGTTAGATGGTTGCGAAATTTACACTTCTTGCGAACCTTGTCCTATGTGTTTAGGCGCTATTTATTGGGCAAGACCTGATAAAGTTTATTATGGCAGTAATAAAATTGATGCAGCTAATATTGGTTTTGATGACGAATTTATTTATAAAGAGATACCTCTCCCATATTCCCAAAGAAGTATCCCTTTTAAACAGTTAGGACGTGAGGTTGCTTTGGAAGCATTTACAAAATGGGAAGAAAAAGAAGATAAAATAGAATATTAAGCTTATTTTTAATTATTCTATGATGGAATTTATTCTCAATAATAAAACCATAATTACTAGCAAAAACTCAGGTATGACCTTGCTAGATTTCATAAGGTATGAACAACACCTTACAGGCACAAAAATTGGTTGTCGTGAAGGAGATTGTGGTGCTTGTACTGTATTAATAGGAACCTTACAGCCAGATAACACTATTACATATCAAAACATCACCTCTTGTATTTCTCCACTAGGAAATGCGCATGGAAAACACATTGTCACTATTGAAGGTGCTAATCTTCCAAATGAATTAAACGAGGTGCAAACATCAATAAAAGACAATCACGCATCTCAATGTGGTTTTTGCACACCAGGTTTTATAGTATCATTAACTGGTTTTGCTTTGTCTGAAAATGAAAAAAATTCTGAAAATGCTTTAGATTCAATTAGTGGAAACATTTGTAGATGTACAGGCTATAAATCTATTGAAAAAGCAGTTGATGACATTTGTGAAAAATTAGAATCTAAAACATTATTGCACGAATTGATTGATAACAGATTCGTTCCTCAATATTTTTCTAAAATACCTGAAAGATTGAAGCAATTAAAAACAAAAAGTAATCTCCAATCTGGAATAACTTATGTTTCTGGTGGAACAGATTTGTATGTGCAACAAGCTGATAATTTAATTGAAAATAAAGTGCATTTAATTTCAAACAATAACGCTTTAAAAGGAATTGAAATTAAAAACAATGTTTGTAAAATTGGAGCTGGAACAACTGTTACAGAGCTTTGGAATCACAATGAGTTAAATATTATTTTTCCAGATTTAAAAAAGCATCTCAAACTAGTGTCATCCGAGCAAATTCGTAATATGGCATCAATTGGTGGTAATTTTGTTAATGCTTCACCAATTGGTGATATGACCATCTTCTTTTTGGCACTTAATAGTAACATTGTAATCATAGATCACACTAAAGGAGAAAGAGTTCTTTCCCTTAAAGATTTTTACAAAGACTATAAAACTTTTGATTTAAAAGAGAATGAACTTATAAAATCGATTCAATTTGAATTACCTTCAGAACACACAAAATTCAATTTTGAAAAAGTTAGCAAGCGAACACATTTAGATATTGCAAGCGTGAATTCGGCAATAAGTTTCTCTTTAGACGATAACACTATTCAAAACGCTCATGTATCAATTGGAGGTGTTGCTGCAATTCCAAAGTATCTAAATAAAACTTCTGCATTTTTAAATGGAAAACCGTTAAGCCTACAACTAGTTTTGGAAACAAATGAAATGCTTCAAAAAGAAATTTCTCCAATTAGTGACGTTCGAGGCTCAAGTAGATATAAACAGTTATTAGCTCGACAATTATTTTTTGCACATTTTATCGAACTATTCCCAAAACAATTTAAACTAATCGATTTTGTACAATAGATAATGATGAAAAAAGAAATGGATATCGACATAAAACAAAGCATGAAGAACATTGATTCCTATACTCATGTACGTGGCGAATCCATTTATGTTGATGACGTAAATGTGAGAAAAGGCACATTATTTGGGGTTGTCTTTGATTCACCAAAAGCACATGGTATAATTAAAAATATCGACTATTCTAAAGCAGAAAAACTACAAGGTGTTGAACGTATTTTTACCTATAAAAATATTCCTGGTGAAAACCAAATAGGTGGCATTATCCCTGACGAACCATTATTTGCTGAAGGCGAAGTTCATTTTTGGGGACAACCTATTGCCTTGATTGTTGCTGAATCTGAATTTATTGCAAGACAAGCTAGACGATTAATTAGTATAGATATTGAAGAACTTCCAGTAATTACATCTTGTAAAGAAGCCAAAGAAAAGGGAAGTTTTATTAATGCTCCTCGTTCTTTCAATTTAGGTGATACAGATATAGCATTTGCAACTTGTGATTATATTTTTGAAGGGGAGACGTTTTCAAATGGTCAGGAACAATTATACTTAGAAACACAAGGTGCTTATGCCGAACCCTTAGAAAATGGATGTATAAAAATAACGTCTTCTACACAAGGACCAACAGCTGTTCAAAAAACTGCTGCAAAAGTTTTAGGCCTGGCAATGCATAAAATTGAAGTCGATGTTACTAGACTTGGCGGAGGATTTGGCGGTAAAGAAGATCAAGCGACACCTTGGGCAGTCATGGCTGCATTGGCAACATTTCATCTTAATCAGTCCGTAAAACTTATTTTAAATCGCCATGACGATTTAAGAATGACGGGTAAACGCCATCCTTACGAAAGCACATTTAAAATCGGCTTATCTAAAGATTTAAAAATCATCGCTTATGAAGTTGAATTTTTACAAAATTCTGGTGCTGCAGCCGATTTATCTCCTGCCATTGCAGAGCGAACTTTATTTCATGCCACCAATAGTTATTTTGTGCCGAATGTAAAAACTACAGTTTTAAGCTGTAAAACCAATTTGCCACCAAATACAGCTTTTAGAGGTTTTGGTGGACCTCAAGGTATGTTTGTTATAGAGTCAGCAATTACTAAAGTGGCTAACGAATTAGGTGTTTCAGCACAAAAAATTCAAGAAATTAACCTCTTACAAGAGAACGATGAATTCTACTATGGACAAATTGCAACTCAAGTTGAGGCTGGTAATTCTTGGCAATCAGCGAAATCTAATTTTAATTATGATGATTTAAAGCGAGAGGTTAAAGATTTCAATAACACAAATTCTGCATATAAAAAAGGCATCGCTTTAATGCCAATTACGTTTGGTATTTCATTTACAAATACACCTATGAATCATGCTCGTGCTTTGGTTCATATTTATCAAGATGGAAGCGTTGGCATAAGTACAGCAGCTGTTGAAATGGGACAAGGTGTCAACACAAAAATGCTTCAAATTGCAGCACAAGTATTTTCAATAGATTCTAAAAAAGTTAAAATTGAAACTACTAATACTACACGTGTAGCCAATACCTCACCAACAGCAGCAAGTTCTACAGCAGACCTAAATGGAAAAGCAGTTTTAAAAGCCTGTAATGCTTTACTTGAAAGACTTAAAGAAGTGGCTTCTGAAGAATTAAATGTTGACAAAGATTTTATAGAAATAAAAGATGAATCTGTTTGTGTGAATAATAAAAAAACAAATTTAACTTGGACAGAGCTTATTGCTAAAACCATGCTTAAACGTGTAGCATTAACAGAAAACGCACACTATGCAACACCAATTATTCAATTTGATAAAACTAAAGAAAAAGGACATCCATTTGCCTATCATGTGTATGGAACAGCAATTATTACAGCTACTGTAGATTGTACACGAGGTATTTATACTTTCGATTCTATAAAAATTGTACATGACTATGGAAAAAGCATGAGTAAAGGTATTGATCTTGGGCAAGTTGAAGGTGCTCTAGCACAAGGGGTTGGTTGGATGACTATGGAAGAAATCGTATATGGTAAAGATGGACGGTTATTATCGAACGCTTTATCTACTTATAAAGTTCCAGATATTTTTTCAATCGCAAAAACTATTGATGTTTTACCATTAGAAACCGAAGGAAATGATATGGCAATTTTAAAATCTAAAGCTGTTGGAGAACCACCTCTTATGTATGGTATTGGGGCCTATTTTGCAATTCAAAATGCAATAAAAGCCTTCAATCCAAACTACAAACTAAAATTTGATGCACCAATGACCCCCGAAAAAGTTCTAATGAGCCTTTATGAAAATTAATTGAAGTACACGAAATCAAATATTATTAATGGTGCAATAATTTATGCAATTGGAGACACTATTGCGGCCATTTTACTTAATGAATTTTTATGGTCTCGATTATTTGGTATCATACTAATTGGAGCAACTTTTTATGCATTCGAAATTCCAAACTATTTTAAATGGATTGATAAAAAAACTGAGGGAAGTATTGGAGTAAAACAAACTTTATCTAGAACAATATTAGCAATTTCTTATTTCAATCCACTATGGATTGCTCGGCATTTATTCTTTATTAAATTGGTTTCTTTAAATTTTGAAAGCATTCAATTAGATATATTTATGATTGCTTTTTGGTCTTTTATAATTAACATACCCATTTCATTTATTGCAAATTATATCATTCAAAATAAGATAAAATTACATTGGCGATTTTTGGCAAGTGCTATTTTTTCTGCTATAATGGCAATTTATTATGCTATGAGTGAAACTATATTTAGCTAAAATTATTTTTCGTAATGTTTCTGTAGTATTTGTGCAACTGCACTAATCGCTATTTCTTTTGGAAAATTACCACCAATATCTAAACCTATTGGGCAAACTACATTAGTCATTCCTTCCTTAATAGACAACTCATTAATAAGCATATTATTAAACCGAACACGTTTCGTTTTACTCCCAATAAGTCCTAAAAACTTAGTTTTATTTTGTAATGCCATAGCTATAATCTCAAAATCGATAGTATGGTCGTGCGTCATAACAAGCACATAACAATTTTGTCCCCAATTTACAGCGTCTTTAAATGTTTTAAAATCATTTGTATCAACAGTACAAGTTGCAACACTATTATCTAAATCTAAATTAGAAAGCCATTTGTTTCTTGAGTCGATTAAGGTAACCTGAAAAGGTGTATCCTTCAAAAGTTTCGATATTTCAACTCCAATATGTCCTGCTCCAAATAAAAAAAGTTCGGGAGATTGATTCATAGGCTCTATAATTAATTCAACTTTTCCGCCGCAACATTGTTCAAATTCTGGTCCTAAAGTATATGAAAGTTCGATAATTCTATTTTCATTTAATGCTGTTATCGATTCATCAATAGCTAAAAACTCTAACTTCCCTCCTCCAATAGTTCCGTATGTTTTTCTCTTTTTTGTAACAATCATACGAGAGGAGACAATACAAGGTGTAGAACCTAAACATTTAGTAACTGTAACTAAAGCAACAGGCTCTTTTTTATTTTTAAAATCATTTAATATTTTAATCCAATTTAACATTAACTATATAATTTTTAAAAGTAATATTTTTCTTCGAATTGTTAATTTCATACTATCAAGTAATTTATTAATACTTAGTTTTTCTATTTTTATAGGTTTACATGCATTTTTATTGTAAACTTTTATATATTTTACCGTCTTAATACGACAGTATTAGAACTTAACTCTAAAATTTAATAGATGTCTAAAACTTATTACGATCCAGCAGATTTAAGGAAATTTGGTAAAATTACAGAATGGAATGAAGAACTTGGCAACAAGTTTTTTGATTATTATGGTAAAGTATTTGAAGAAGGGAAACTTTCGGCACGCGAAAAGTCCTTAATTGCTCTCGCTGTTGCGCATACCGAACAATGTCCTTATTGCATTGACGCTTATACAAAAGATGGATTACAACGTGGTATTACCAAAGAAGAAATGATGGAAGCCTTACATGTTGGTGCTGCAATAAAAAGCGGAGCAACTCTTGTACTTGGAGTTCAAATGATGAATCAAGTTAATAAGCTAGAAATGTAAATTAATTAGTATCAAGAGCAAGCGAAATAGTGACCTTAGTCCTTCCCTATTGCACTTGATGAGACAATTTTTAAAATATAATAATTGACAACAAAATCATTACATAAGAGAGAAAGCGATTTAGCTAATAGCAATAGGCAATTGGAAATTCTATCAAACGGAATTTTTAAAAGTGGTGAGCTTCCAAAATTTGCAGATAAAATTACTGAAACAAATCAGTCTCCAATCCGTCCAAAAAAACTAGAAATTCTACAAATAAATTTAGGCTATATGTGTAACCAAGTTTGTGAACATTGTCATATAGATGCTGGTCCAGATCGTGAAGAGATTATGACAAGAGAAACCATGTTACAGTGTTTAGATGTAATTAAAAAAACCAAAGCACATACTTTAGATTTAACTGGAGGAGCTCCTGAAATGAATCCTGAATTTCGTTGGTTCGTTGAAGAAGCTTCTAAAGCAGGAATTAAAGATTTTATAGTCCGCTCTAACTTAACAATTATAAGAGCTAATAAAAAATACCACGGTTTACCAGAATTTTTTAAAACATATAACGTTCATGTTGTATCCTCGATGCCACATTGGACAAGAGGTAAAACTGACAAACAAAGAGGTGATGGTGTTTTCGATAAATCTATTAAAGCTTTACAAGAATTAAATGCTATAGGTTATGGAATGCCAAATAGTAATTTAAAATTGGATTTGGTTTATAATCCCTCAGGTGCATTCCTGCCTGGTGACCAAGCATCTTTAGAAAAAGAGTTTAAAAAATCTTTATTAGAAGATTTCGGTATTCATTTTCATAATTTATTTGCAATAACAAATTTACCAATAAGTAGATTTTTAGATTATTTAATAGCTTCCGAAAATTATGAAGACTATATGTATTCTTTGGTTGAGGCATATAATCCCTCAGCAGTTGCAAATGTAATGTGCACAAATACCATTTCGGTAAGTTGGGATGGTTGGTTATACGATTGCGATTTTAACCAAATATTAGATTTAAAAGTAGCTAGTAAGATAAAACATATTAAAGATTACAATGAAGAATTACTTCATAATAGAGACATCATTATCTCTCAACATTGTTATGGTTGCACAGCTGGAGCAGGAAGTAGCTGTCAAGGAAGTGTGGCTTAATTATTGTCAAAACAGGAATCTTAAACCATGAAACTAAATTTTTATTACTTACTAATATTCTTAATAGCATTTTCAACAAATGGACAAGAATCCCTTTCAGATTTACTAAAAGCTCATAATCAAAGAAGTATTCCATACATTTCAGTTCAAGAATTAGCAATGCCAAAAACTGAAGCCATTATTTTAGATGCTAGAGAAGTTAAAGAGTATAATGTAAGCCATTTAAAAAATGCAATTTATGTTGGTTACGACGAATTTAATATTGAAACCATACTAAAAACTTTAGACGATAAAAATCAGAAAATAGTAGTGTATTGCTCCTTAGGAATTCGTTCGGAAGACATTGGTGAAAAACTAAAAAAAGCAGGATACACAAATATTTTAAATCTTTATGGAGGTATTTTTGAATGGAAAAATAATAATTTCACAATATTTGATTTAGATGAAGAAGTAACCGAAAAAGTGCATGCATTTAATGAAGACTGGAGTAAATGGTTAAAAAAAGGGGAGAAAGTTTATGAGTGAAAATTTAGTTATGATTTTTACACGTAACCCAGAACTTGGTAAAGTAAAAACGCGACTTGCTAAGACAATAGGAGATAAATCGGCTCTAAAAATTTATACTTTTTTACTAAATCACACCAAAGACGTTACACAAAATTTAGATTGTGATAAAGCTGTCTATTATTCAGTAAAAGTTAGACAAAATGATATTTGGGATGCTACCATTTATCAAAAGCACTTACAACAAGGCAACGATTTAGGAGAAAAAATGTTCAATGCATTTAAAGACTCTTATTTTAAAGGCTATAAAAAAGTTGTAATAGTAGGAAGTGATTTATTAGACTTACAAGAAGAACATATTAAAAAAGCTTTTTTAGCATTAGAAAATAATGATGTTGTTATTGGGCCAGCACAAGATGGCGGTTATTATTTACTTGGATTCAACTCATTGCACTCTCAAATTTTTAAGAATAAAAAATGGGGGACCTCAACAGTGCTTCAAGACACATTACAAGATTTAAAAAAGATAAATGTACATTTGCTTAAGGAATTAAATGACATAGACGTTTACGATGATATTAAGAATATTGAAATACTAAAACAACTCATCAAAAAATGATTAAGCAAATAAACGAGACTGTAAAATATCTACAAAATAAAGGTTTTAATAGTCCTGAGATAGGAATAATATTAGGCACAGGATTAGGAAAACTTATAGAAGACATTAATATAATAAAAAAAGTAAGCTACAATCATATTCCAAACTTTCCTACTGCAACAGTAGAGTTTCATGAAGGCAAACTCATTTTTGGAATTTTAGAAGGTAAAAAAGTTGTAGTTATGCAAGGCCGCTTCCATATATATGAAGGTTACACATTGCAAGATGTGACATATCCTGTACGAATAATGAAAGCACTTGGCATTCATACATTATTAGTTTCTAATGCTGCAGGTGCAATAAACCTTGATTATAAAAAAGGTGAATTGATGCTTATTGACGATCATATTAATCTACAGGGAAGTTCACCATTAGCCTTTAAAGGTGTTGAACAGCTAGGTGAACGTTTTACCGATATGAGCGAGCCTTATAATAAAGACTTAAACACAACTTTTAAAAAAATTGCTAAAACCAATAATATTAAATTACACGAAGGTGTTTATGCTAGTGTAGTTGGCCCTCAGTTAGAAACACGAGCAGAATATAAAATGCTAAAAATAATTGGAGCAGATGCAGTTGGAATGAGTACCGTTCCAGAAATTATTGTTGCTAATCATTTACAAGTAAAAGCAGCTGCTGTGTCAGTTTTAACAGATGAATGCGACCCAAATAACTTAAAACCAGTAGATATTGCTGAAATTATTGCAATAGCAGGAAAAGCAGAACCTGATATGATAACACTTTTTAAAGAATTGATAAAGACCTTATAATATGAGTAATTATTTAGAAACCACACACGATGTATATAAAGAAGCAGCACTAACACCAGATGTTGGATTATGTTGTACAACAAATCCAATTTGGGAATTACCAGGTTTAAAAATCCCTAAAATCATGCAAGAAATGAATTATGGATGCGGAAGCACAGTTCATGCACGCGATTTAACTAACAATCCAAAAATGTTATATGTTGGTGTAGGAGGTGGAATGGAATTATTACAATTTGCTTATTTTAATCGTCAAAAAGGTGGTGTTATAGGTGTTGATGTTGTTGAGGAAATGTTAGAGGCATCTCGTAATAACTTTATCGAAGCCGAAGCTCAAAATTCTTGGTTTAAAAGCGATTTTGTAGCCCTTAAAAAAGGGGATGCTATGAATCTTCCTTTAGAAGATAATAGTATAGATGTAGCAGCACAAAACTGTTTATTTAATATTTTTAAAGCTGAAGATTTAAAGACAGCCATTGCCGAAATGTATCGTGTTTTAAAACCTCATGGACGATTAGTTATGAGTGATCCAACATGCGAACAGCCTATGAATGATAACTTACGTAACGACGACAGACTTAGAGCATTATGCCTAAGTGGGAGTCTCCCAATTGCCGATTATGTAAAAATGCTTACAGGTGCTGGATTTGGAACTATTGAGATAAGGGCTCGTAAGCCTTATAGAATTCTCGACCCAAAACACTATGATACAGATGAGTTAATCTACATCGAATCTATAGAAGTTGCAGCTATAAAAGACCCAATGCCAGCAGATGGTCCATGTATCTTTACAGGTAAAGCAGCTATCTACTTTGGCGAAGATGATTATTTAGATGATAAAGCAGGACACTTAATGCTAAAAAATCAACCTTTAGCTATTTGTGACAAAACTGCAGGGGCTTTAGCGTCTTTAAAAAGAGATGATATTTATATTAGTGAATCCACTTATCATTATGATGGTGGAGGTTGTTGTTAATTAATTAAGGTTTGTAATACTTTTTCGACATATTATCTAAATTGATAATTTTAATACAACAAAACCATGTTTAATAACATTCTATTGTTTTCCGTTCTATTACTAACTAATTCTTGTAATAGCTCAAAAAGTACCGTAAGTAATTCTTCAACAGAAAATCAAGAAATAGAAATTATTACTTCAGACGAGTTCACAAAAATTAAAGAAAAAGAAGAAAAATTCATAACTAAAGACACTTCTATTCTCTTAGAACAAAAAGCTACTGAAATTAAAAAAAACAATGGCTTTTCAGAAGAAACTCCTGTAGATATAATGGATAAAATTGAAGAAGATACTAAAGAAAAAATCGTTGAACCTATTACGATGCTTAAACATAATGTATGGAATAATTTACTTCAAAAACATGTATCTAATCAAGGTAATGTAAACTATAAAGGATTTAAAACAGACCATACTGCATTAAAAAATTATATAAAATCCCTCAGTGAAAACACACCAACAGAAACTTGGACTAAAGCAGAAAAAATGGCTTATTGGATTAACGCTTATAATGCATTAACAATAGATTTAATTGTAAAGCATTACCCAATAAAAAGTATAAAAGATATTAATAATCCATGGGAACAGAGACTATGGAAATTAGGAGATAAATGGTATAATCTTGAAGATATAGAACATCAAATTTTACGTAAAATGAACGAACCACGGATTCATTTCGGAATTGTTTGCGCATCAGTATCTTGTCCTAAATTACAAAATACAGCTTTTGAAGCTTCAAAACTTGAAGAGCAATTAACAACTGCAACTAAAGAGTTTTTAGCAGATACAAGAAAAAATAATTTATCTAAAAACAATATTAAAATCTCAAAAATATTTAAATGGTTTTCTTCCGATTTTAAAGAAAACGGTTCTTTAGTTGATTTTATAAATAAATATTCTGAAATTGTCATTTCGCAAAACGCAAGTAAAAGTTATAAAGACTATAACTGGAATTTGAATGAATAAAATTTCGATAATTATTCCTATTTTAAACGAAGCAGCTACTATTGGTAAATTGCTTCAATATTTACTTGATAATTCTTCTAAAAAAAATATTACAGAAATTATTGTTGTAGATGGTGGAAGTACGGATGGCTCACAAAAAATAGTATCAGAATTTACGAACACTCATCTTTTAAACTCAAAAAAAGGTCGTGCCAAACAAATGAATATTGGTGCTAAATCGGCTACTGGAAGTATTCTTTATTTCCTTCATGCAGATTCATGTCCTCCAAAACATTTTGACACTTATATTATTCAAGAAGTTGAAAATGGCAATGAAGCAGGTTGTTTTAAAATGAAATTCGATTTAAATCATTGGTGGTTAAAACTGGCTGGTTGGCTTACCCAATTTAATTGGAGAGCTTGTCGTGGTGGAGATCAAAGCCAGTTTATTACAAAATCATTATTTGAAGATATTGGAGGTTATAATGAAAACTATGTAATCTATGAAGACAATATTTTAATAAATGAGCTTTTTAAGCGAAAGCAATTTGTTGTAATACAAGAATGGTTAATTACCTCATCTAGATTATATGAAAAAGTTGGCATCTGGAAACTACAATATCACTTTTGGGCAATTTATGTAAAAAGATGGTTTGGTGCTTCGGCTGAAGAATTACACAATTATTATATAAAGCATATCACCTAATTAATCAAATAAACATCTCTAACAACTTTTTCAACAGGTTTGTTTTGTGGTGTAAATCTGTTATTACTTTCTCCTCCTGAGTTATCGTGATTATGATACCATTTCCAAATAAAACCACCTGCAAACCAATCCTCTTTCCAAAACTCTTCAAATAATGCTTTAGTAGCATTGGTTTGTGCTTCAAGATTTACTTTAGTAATATCTCTATCTGATTTCCAAGGCTCCTTTGCAGTAAAATCTACACTTCTATAACCAAATTCTGTAAACAATATAGGCTTATTAAACTGCTTAGAATAGGAAGTAATTAATGTTTTATGTTCTTGCCATCCTGTTTTACAATCTTCTACTGTTGGCGTTTTTATATTACTTACTGGAAAATAAGCATCAATGCCTAAATAATCCAAATCTTTCCAAAAAGGAGTGCGTTTAAATTCATCCCAATTTGCTGCATAGGTTAATTGCCCTTTATAAATGGTTTTAATCTCATTAATTAAATGAGTCCAATACTTTGGTCTATTAGCAATAAACTGTTCTAATTCTGTCCCTATACAAAATAATTCTACACCAACCTCTTGAGCTAATTGTGCATATTCGAGAATAAATTTTGAATATGAATCTTCTAATATTTTCCAATCATCCTCTGTTTTCATCTTAATATAACCTGTAAATTCTCCTCGCCACACCCAAATTTGAGGCTTAAGCATAATTTTAATCCGCTTTTCTTTTAAGGTTTCAATATATTGCTTTGCTCCTATTTTTGTTTCGCCATACCATTGTCTTTCAGTATTAAAAATAATTTCTGGATTAGACAAGTCTCTAATAAACCCAAAAGGCATAATGGCCGCATAATTAGCATTTAAACTTACTACTGGCTTAATATGCTCATGAGATATTGCATCTCTTGAAGCCACAAAACTAACACCATTAATCATTTGTTTTTTAGGTATTGTAGCAGCACAAGAAATAAGTAGCACACTTGTAAAAAATAAAACGAAAACTCTCATTAACTTAAAATAATTCTTAAATTTAGTCAAACTCATAATATTATTTTAAGGTTTTAACATATCCTTCGACAAAAACCAGAACTAAACCAACTAAATGGAGCATATAGTAATAATAGGCAACGGAATTTCAGGAGTTACTGCTGCAAGACATATTCGAAAACTTTCCAATAAAAAAATTACTATAGTTTCTGCCGAAACTGATTATTTCTTTTCTCGCACAGCACTTATGTATGTGTTTATGGGACACATGAAATTTGAGCACACGCAGCCATATGAAAATTGGTTTTGGGAAAAGAATCGCATCAATTTGAAGAAAGCCTATGTTCGTAATATAGATGTAACATCAAAAACCTTAAATTTTG
>Ga0209013_10002755_pt1 | contig 15834 bp, 9 predicted proteins | sample Cruoilmetagenom2_FD_187291 | JGI IMG/M metagenome (GOLD analysis project Ga0209013, IMG submission 187291) | Oil polluted marine microbial communities from Coal Oil Point, Santa Barbara, California, USA - Sample 2 (SPAdes) (version 2) | ecosystem: Environmental > Aquatic > Marine > Oil seeps ... | reverse complement strand
CTCTGCAACTGTAGCTTCTAAAGAGATGAAAGATTCTACTATCGCTGTTTCTTCTGATACAGCAAGTTCAGTAAAAACTGTTTCTAGCGACTCTGCTGACTCTGTGAAAACTGTTTCTACTGACTCTGCTGACTCTGTCAAAACTGTTTCTAGCGACTCTGCTGACTCTGTAAAAACTGTTTCTACTGACTCTGCTGACTCTGTGAAAACAATCTCTACTGACTCTAAAGATTCTGTAAACTCTGTTGCAACAAATGCAAGTGACTCTACAAAAACGATCTCTAGTGATACAAGAGCATCAGTAGAATCAACAGCTAGTAATACAAGTGATGCAGCGAAAACTGCTTCTAATGACCAGAGAGAATCTGTAAAATCTGTTTCAGAAAACCTAAACGATTCTGTTAAAACTATTAACGATTAATATCTCTAGATAGAGTGCTTCGCTCTCTATCTCTCTAAGCAACCTGATCCTGGGTTGCTTTTACTTCTCTTCCACACCACCTATTATTTTTTAATCCTATATTTCAACTTTTACTTTTAAGAGATGTTTAAAATAACTATTGATACCATCAATCATAATATATAAAAGTTTAAAAGGTTTCAGAATGAAAAAAATGATTACAACGTCTGTAGTATTTGCTGCTTTGTTAACAAGTGCACAAGCTGGCTTTAGCTTTGGAGACATGTTCGACGATATGAAAGACGTTGCTACCGCAATGACTGAAGATGCAAAAGATAGCGCTACGGCTATGAAAGACGGTGCAGAAGAAGTATCTAAAAGTAGTGAAAGAACCGTACGTTCTGTAAGTTCTGATGTTGAAGACGTTTCAGAGAAAGTTTCAGATGATATCGAAACTGCTACATCTGATACATTTACAGATGGTAGAGATGCAATGGAGTCCGTATCTGAAGATACGAAAGATTCTATTGCCGACACAAGTGAAGACCTTAAGGATGCAACAGATGCAGTTTCTACTGACATGGAAGATAGTGTTGAAGCCGTTTCTTCAGATGCATCAGACTCCATTGAAGATGTCTCAGATGATGCTAGGGATTCTATAGAAACTGTTTCTGAAGACACAAGTGATACGGTAGAAAACATTACCAGTGATTCTGTAGACTCTCTCAAAACCGTTTCGAATGATGCAAAGAAATCCACTGAAGATGTTTCAAATGACTCTAAAGATGCTGTAGATTCTGTTGCAAAAAATGTAGAAGACTCTGCTAAAAAAGTTTCTGATGATTCAAGTGATGCCATAGAATCAACTACAACCAATATCGATGAAACAACTGAAACTGTTTCAAATGACGTTAGAGATTCTATAGACGAAGTTGCATCAAATCTAAATGATTCTTTTAAAGACATCTCTCAAGGTAAAGACACCAAAGCCATCACTCAAGATGAATATACAGAACATATGAAAAAGAAAAACAAAACTACAAAGAAGTAACCTGCATTATATAAAACCCCATAAAAAGCAACCTATAAAAAAGGTTGCTTCCCCCTTCTTTCTCCATCATTATAACTATTCAATTTTAATTTACTTCAAGATAAGTCTATATTCTATAATATAAGTCAATATTATAAATTTCATAATAAACGTTAAGTTATATTTAACATAATAATTGATATCATATATTTATAAATACTTATAAAAGGGAATAAAAATGAAAAGAATGATTACAATATCTGTAGCAATGGCTGCATTGTTAGTGACAAGCGCGCAAGCTGATTTTGACTTTAACGATATGTTTAAAGATATGAAAGAGGCTGCTATCAGTATGAGTAAGGATGCAAAAGATTCTGTTAATACTATGAAAGACGGTGCAGTTGAAACAACACAAAGTGCTGAAAGAACTGTGACTAATGTAAGTGCGGATGCTAAAGATACTTCAATGAAAGTTTCTGATGACATTAAAACAGTGGAAGTAAATACAACTTCTGATATCAGTAAAGCAACTACTGATCTTTCAACTGATACTAAAGATTCACTTAGAACAACAACTTCTGATATGAAAGAGAGTGGTACAAATCTTAGTACTGACATGAAAGACTCTACAATTACTGTATCTAAAGATGCTAGAGATTCAGTAAAAACTGTCTCTAATGACTCAAGAGATTCTGTACAAACGGTTTCTAATGACTCAAGAGACTCTGTACAAACGGTTTCTAATGACTCAAGAGATTCTGTACAAACGGTTTCTAATGACATGAACAGTACAACAAGAACAATCTCTAATGACTCAAGAGATTCTATAGACAGAATAGCGTCAAATGCAAATGACTCTACAAAAACAATCTCTGGTGATTCAAGAGCTTCTGTTCAGTCAGTAAATGAAAATACGGCTGATTCAGTGAAAACTGCTTCTAATGACAATAGAGAATCAGTGAAGTCTGTTTCTGAGAATCTAAACGATTCTGTTAAAACAATCAATGATTAATTAATCATTGATTCTACCTGATAAGAAGGGTATTCCCTTCTTATTTTCCTCTTTAAACTTCCAGTCACTTTTGGTAGCGTTTCACTCTTCATCAACAAAAATCATAACTTCTATTTATTATATATATAAATTCTATGCTATCCTATATATATAATACTTGTTCAAAGGATTCATGTGAATACTGTAAAAAAACGAATACTCTATTTTGCTCTACTTCTGCCTGCTCTACTTTTTTCTACCGCCACACAAGAAAGCGCTTCTACAACAGCTATAAATGAAGATGCACTAGCTGTTTTCTATACCATAGATGGTGATGCACAGGAAAAGTATAATACGCTTGTAGAAAAGAAACTCAAAAGTATAGGTTTTCAACTTACCGACCCGCATAAAAGAGTCAATGACCAGTATGAAACCAAGTATGGTTCAACTATACTAGATGTACTCAGTTTTATGCCCGTAGTCAATGATGAAGTGATTTTACCACTCCTAAACATTGATCCTCGTATAGCAGGATTTGCTCCATTCAATATGCTCATACATAAAAAACTTGATGAAAATAAAACACATGTTGGACACCTTATGCCAAAAGTAATGTTAGAGATCTTGGGTATAGAAGACAAAGAAGTAAGAGAAAAATTTACTGCTACATTTAAATCACTGGATGCATTAATAGCGGAAGAGTTAGGTGGACAAAAATCGTATATGCCATATAAAAAACTTCCTGAACAAAGAATGATAAACTTCGAATATGAATTTGAAGCACCTGAAGACATGGACGATTTTATCAGTGAATTTCAAAATACATTTGAACTTGCTTTCATTGACAAAGGCTATCTTATCGCCGGTTATCATAACTTTATGGAAGCCACTGATGATTCCGAAGATATACTCTCAGGTTATGATGCTTTTTGGACCTATTCACTCTGTCATCTAAAGTTTTCTTATAACATGTTTGACAATGAAGGAGCACGTCCGGAAGCAGGCTTATTTGCCCCTTGCACAATGTATTTGTATATCAAAAAAGGAACCAATAAAATGGTTGTCGGAATGTTTAGATTACATAACTGGTCTGACACATTGGACATCACTGATAAAAAAAGACTTGAACTTGTAGAACAGCTCGACAGAGAAATACCAGAGATCCTAACAGCGTTTGGTATGGCTGCAGTATCAAATGTAAATCCACTGACACAAACACCAAAAGTCCTTTCAGTTCCGGCATCAAATGCTAAAAAAGCTACAACAGAAACTAAAACTGCTTCTAAAGAAGAGCCTAAAAAAGTTGAACAGCAAGTCATACAGAATGTGCCGGTTCCTGAAAATGCTTTAGCCGTTATGTATACACTCGAAGGCAATGTCGAAAAACCATATAATACCATTATTGAAAAAGAGTTAAAAACGATAGACTTTGAAGTAACAGATCCTCACCATAGAGTAAATGACCAGTATGAAGACAAGTATGGTTCAACTGTCTTAGATACACTCAGCTTTTTATCTGTCGTAAATGATAAGGACATCCTGCCACTTCTTAATATCGATCCACGTATCGCATCTACAGCTCCGTTTAATATGCTTATCTACAAGAAATTAGATGAAAATAAGACACATGTCGGTCATATCATGCCAACAGCATTCCTGGATATGATAGGAATAGAAGACCAAAAGGTAAGGGATATGTTTATAGCTTCCATTAAACCTCTTGATGAGAAAGTAGAAGCAGAATTCAGATCTAAAGGACTCAAGTATACAAAATCATACCAAACCTATAAAAAACTCCCGGAAAACCGTATGCATAACTTTGAATATGAGTTTGATGCACCTGAAGAATTAGATGAGTTTATTGAAGAGTTCCAAAACACATTTGAACTTGCTTTCATTGACAAAGGATATCTTATCGCTGGATACCACAATTTTATGGAAGGAAGAGAAGATGCTGAAGAGATCCTGGAAGGGTATGATGCATTCTGGACTTATTCACTTTGTCATTTAGAGTTTTCCTATAACATGTTTGACAACAAAGGTGCCCACCCGGAAGCAGGTCTTTTTGCGCCTTGTACCATGTATGTGTACAGCAAGAAAGGAAGCAATAAACTTGTTGTGGGTATGCTAAGACTTGAAAACTGGTCAACTACTTTAAATATATCTGATGAAAAAAGAGTAGGACTTGTCAATAAACTGGACAGAGAGATACCTGAGATTCTTACTGCATTTGGAATGAAAGCCACATCCAATACCAATACCCTACTGCAACCAGCTATTTATAAAACAGAAGATACACCAGTAGCCAAAGTAGATGTACTTAAAGTGCCAGCAGATGTACCTAATGTGCCAGCAGTCAAACCTGTGCCAGTAACCAAAACGGAATTAGATCCTAAAACAAAAGAAGAAAAAGTACAAACGATTCAAACCACAAGTGGTACTGTAGAAATTTGTATACCAACTGTACCAAAAGTTCCTCAGGCTTTCAACTCTCAAAAAAATGAAGATGCTTTAGATAGAAGTATTAAATTCTCGAAGCGTATACCGCCAAACTACATACCTCATAGATATGATAAGCAAAAGAAGATGAAACAAAGCACCAATACAAGAATCGGTGAAGTAAACCAAGGAAGAATTTCAGCGCATCTTCGTGGAGAATTCATGGATGTAAAAACGGTTGAAGAAAAACTCAAAACTGCAGGGTTTGAAGTCTTGACATCTGTTCCCGTCGATAAAAAGGCTACACTCGTCTCTGTAGTCTTTACAGATAAATCCTTAGTACGTATGGCAAGTAAAGCAAATAGAGGCTTTATAGCATCATTACGTGTACTTGTGGATACAAAAGAGAAAAAGATCAGTATTACAAACCCTCTTTACATGACAAAAGGATTTTTACAAACTGACTTTGATGAAAAATCAGCCAAGAAAATCTTAGTAAAACTTCTCGAGCAGTTTCCTGGTTTGAAAAATTCAAAAGATGTACTCAAATTCCAGCTCTTGCCAAAGTACCAATTTATGAACGGTATGCCTCATTATGAAGATATGATAGAAGTAGCCTCAGGAGATGATCTTTTAGAAAAGATCAAAGATAACGATAAAGTGCTCTTTACCCAGACTCTCGAAAATGGTTCAACACTGATTGGTATTCAACTCTCTAAAAGAACCAGTACGTTTACAAGAAGAATTGGTAGAAACAATGCCGCAATGCTTCCTTACCCAATCCTCATTGAAAATGGGAAAGCAAAGATACTTGATCCTAAATACTACATTGCTTATATGTATCCGATGTTAAAAATGACTGAGTTTATGACTATTGCTTCTATACCTGATGCGATGATAAAAGATTGTGAAAAAGTGTTCAAGAAAAAGAAGAAGAAAAAGAAGTAATAGTTTATACATAGGTACATACGATAAGTCGTATGTACTATAAAATGAAGTACCTTTGGAATATGACTTCAACGTCTGTCAGGCTTAGCCTGACAACGTCTTATTTAGCTTTCTCCAAATATTTACCCTCAACAGTATCCACTTTAATCATCTCACCTTCAAGTACATGAAAAGGTACTTGTACTACGGCACCACTTTCAAGAGTAGCCGGTTTTTTCCCACCTTGTGAATCACCCTTGAAGTTAGGTGGTGTTTCTACAATTTTAAGTACAACCGTTTGTGCTATCTCTACTGAAATAGCTTTGCCTCCGTGAAACAAAATTTCAGCTTCCATACCATCGATCATATAATCAAAAGTATCTTTGCCTACTTGCTCATGCGTAAGCCCTATTTGCTCAAAAGTTGTTGTATCCATAAACTGAAGCATTTCACCATCATCATAGAGATATTGCATCGTTTTTTGTTCAAGTTCCGGTACATCAAATTTATCACCTGCATGTACTGTTTTTTCAATCGTTTTACCTGTAGCAAGATTCTTGATCTTCATACGTACAAAAGCTGCACCTTTACCTGGTTTTACATGTTGAAAGTCTGTAACCTTATAAGGGTTTCCTGTAATTTCGAGTCTCGTACCTTTTTTGATATCACCCATTCCAATTGTAGCCATTTTAGCTCCTTAAAAATTATGAGTGATTATAGCGAATGCTTGGTAAAATGTTGTAGGGGCACCCTGAATGGGTGCCAAAAGAAGGTTACTTAGTAATAGATATATTGCGATCTTTCTCCGAATGATCAATTTTTTCAAAATCCATCGCTTTTGCATTATCCATCAGGACCGGAATAAAAAGAAGTGATACAAATACTGCTGCAACCGTACCTGAGATAAGCGCAACACCAAGCCCACCAAATACAGGATCTCCCGCTAGTAATGCAGAACCCAAAATAATCGCAACCGCAGTTAAAGCAATAGGTTTTGCCCTAGTTGCTGCAGCAATCGCAATAGCTCTACGTTTTTGTATACCTTCACTCTCCATCAAAGATTGAGCAAAGTCTATCAGAAGTAATGAGTTTCGTGAAGAAATTCCTATAAGTGCAATAAATCCAATAAGCGAAGTTGCTGTCAAGAAGAACGTTTCAGAGGTAAACCAATTGGCAACCCAGTGTCCTACGATCACACCAATAAGGGAGAGGAAAGAACCCAATAGAATAATTCCACTCAAAGCAAAACTCTTATAGTAGATAACCAACAGTAAGAAAATCAAAATTAATGCAGAGATAAATGCTGCCCCTAAATCTCTAAAAGTATCAAGTGTTACCTTCATCTCACCATCCCAACGGAGGAGAAATCTTTCATGTGTTTTTTTGTCTTCCAAGATCAAGTCAAACATATACGTAGAAAAATCTGCTTTAGAGATAATATAGTCCTTTTCAAATTTTTCAAACATCATATCACGTGCCTCTAAAAGTGGATAGACTTGTGACACCATATCTGTCTCAGCAATGACATTGGTCATACGCGAAAGATCTTTATGCATGATCATAGGATTTGACTTCACCTTACGAAGGTGAACGACTTCACTTAATGGTACCATCATCCCTCTCATATTCATTAAGTTCAGTGATGAAAGCTTACTTTGCAATTCTTCTTCATTTGATGAAGATAATTTTTTGCTGTTATTATCTAAAACCAAAAACATTGGTATTTGATCTGGAGCATTTTTAGAGTTTTTATGTGCAATCACCATACCTTCAAAAGCAAGATACAAGATATTATTTACCTGTTCTACACTCAATCCGCTTCTTGCTATCTTCTCTTTGTCAGGTATGAGTTCATATTTATCATAAATGTCATCTGCCATGATATCAATGTCTACAAGACCCTCAGTTTCTGCTAAAATATTTGCTACTCTAGTAGAAATACTTCTCACAGCATCTAAGTTCTCTCCATGTACTTCAACAACAATAGACGCCAAAGTAGGAGGACCTGACGGCTGTTCTACAAACTTGATATTTGTACCTTCTGTCAAGGGTAAACATGCTTTTTTGATCTCAGGTCGTAAACGTTGTACCATAAGAAATGATGGTTCGATACGATGATGTTTATCGGTTAGGTTTACTGAGATCTCTGCAACATTTTCAGTACGTTTCATACTCGCACCTTTTACAAGACCCGCATAATCAAGTGGAATACCCTGTCCCAAAAAGAGTTCAATATTCATCACTTCATTTTCTTTTTTCAAAACGTCGATCACACACCCACTTACTTCTTTTGTTTGTTCTATCGATGATCCCGAAGGCGTATCTACATAGATAGAAAAGGTGTTATCACTTTTTCCCGGCAACATTTTAGCCAATACCAATTTGGTAGGGAACATCAAGAGTGAAAGGAAAAATGCAGCAGCAGTTAAAACAATAACCAGTTTTTTCTTTGCCTTACTATCAAGAATAGTATAAATAAAACTTTCAAGATTTTTCATTATTTTGATCCTTCATCATCATGTTCTTCATGATGGTCACCATGCTCTGGCTTTTTCAATAGTTTTAAACTCAAATAAGGCGTAAAGATATAGGCTACAAACAGTGAAGCGATCAATGCCACCGGTACATTATATGGGATAGGTTTCATAAATGATCCCATCATCCCACCAACAAAGGCCATAGGTACCATCGTTAAGATGATGGCCAAAGTTGCTATATTGGTTGGTGCTCCGATCTCATCGGTTGCTTCAACTAAAAGTTCTCCCATCTCTCTATCCTCAACACCATGGCTATGTAAGTGTCTATGAATATTTTCAATTACAATAATTGCAGCATCTACCAGTAAGCCCAAAGAGAGTAGAAGTGCAAAAAGGGTGATCCTGTTCATTGTCTGACCTGTCATCCATGCCGTAAAAAGTGTGACTGCCAAAATTGCTGGTACCGTAAAGGTAACAATGACAGATTCTCTCCAACCCAAAGCAAAAACCAACATCAAGGCAATAATTACAATCGTAATAATAAGGTGATGCATCAACTCATTTACTGCTTCATTTGCGCGTTCCCCATAGTTTCTGGTCACGATATAACCCATACCCAGTCTTTCAAATTCTTTGTTATGTGCGCTTAAAACGGAGAGAACATCTTCTGCAACAAATACAGCATTCGTTCCGGCAAGCTTTGAAACAGTCAGGGTAATTTGACTTCTTTCATCATGTAATTTTGATTGACTATGTGATCCGCTCTCTTCTTCGGCATCAGCATCCTTGACTCTATCTTTAAAGAGTATCTTTGCTGTTTGGAAGTTTTGTATATCAAGTCCATCCTGAACGCTTGCAACATCTCTTAAGTAAATAGGTGATCCCATATACTGGGCTACAATAATATCACCTACATCTTTTACACTCTCGATGGCATTTTTCACACCAAAAATAACCAATTTGTTATCTGCAGTTCTCCCTTTTACATCAGGTACATCTACAGCAACAGACTGAACCGCTTGCATGATCTGTCCCAAGGAAAGGTGATAGGCAGAAAGTTTTCCCATGTCAACTTCAATATTATACTGTGCTTTACGCGCACCTTTCAGTGTTGTTTTTGCTACATTATCTACACCATTGATCTTTTGTTGTATTCTTCTCACTACATTAAAAAGTGCAACCTCATTCACCGTTTCTTGATCCTTAGGATAAAAAGAGACTGTCACAATAGGAATATCAATATCGATATCAAATGGTTTAACACTGGGTTGCATGACACCCTTAGGCATAGCATCCATATTTTGCATGACTTTGTCATAGAGTTTTAGATTTGAATCTTCTCTATCCTCACCAATATAATACATGACATTGACGATACCTACATTATCCATCGCCATACCATATACATGTTCTATACCACGTACTTCCCGAAGTTTACGTTCTAATGGTTTCACAATAATATTTTCTATCTCTTTAGGCGTGGCCCCTGGTAAAGCAACGATAACGGCCCCACCGGAAATAGCAATTTGAGGATCTTCTTCTCTTGGCATCGTATTAAGGGCAATATACCCTATAAGTAGCAGCATAGCTCCTAACACAATCGTCAGAGGACTATGCAAAAAACCTTTAGCAAGTCTCCCGGCTACGTTTATGATTTCATATTCTTTTTTATTTTCCATACTACCTACTTAATAATGATTTTGGCATACATACCAGGATACACAGAACGTCCTTGCAGATCAAACTCAATTTTGATTTTAAACTTATGCGTCATTGGATTTGAACTTGGAATAATTGAAGCGATAATACCCGTTGTTACAAAATCGATAGAAGGTATTTCAATATACACTTTTTTCTTCAAGTTAATATATTTGAGCTGCGTTTCAGATATCTCCGCGATAATTTTTAATCTACTTAAGTCAGTTAAAACCAATGCCGGCATACCTGGAATGGCCATTTCCCCTTCATTAAGGCGTTTATCTACAATAACCCCGTCATTGGGTGCAAGTATAGTTAAATAATTATACTGATTTAACACTTCATCTTTTTTTGCCAATGCTTGATTGACTTGTTTTTCAGAGATAGTCACCATATCTTTAAGGTTTTTTGCTGCAAGTTGCAACATCTCGAACTCATATTTAGAAACCATTTGTTTTTTATAAAGTCTTTCATGTCTTGCGAGGTTTGTCAGTACGTTATTGTACTGGTTCTTATTCATCTGGAGTGATATTCTCGCTTGAGATATAGCCAGGTCAACCTGTCTTTCTGCAGACTCGATCTCTTTTGAATCAATCTCATACAGAAGTTGTCCTTTTTTAACAATATCCCCTTCAGAGACTGCCATATTTTTCACATAACCCATATAGCGGCTGGTGAGCATTTTTTGGTTATCAGAGACCACTGAACCACTTAGGTTTATCGTTGTTTTTTCTAATGTATCTAACATTTTTTGCTTGGATGAAACAGAAGGATCACTTACACTTACTTCTTGAGCTCCTACAGATATCGTCATCAATACTACTACAATGAATCCAACAAACTTATTCATACATTTCCTCCTGCATTTAAAATACTGTTTAGTTCAAAGATCTTTGTATTGCGCTCATTCTTCACAGTAAGCAACTTTAGCAATACTTCAAGTTCTCTAGATTGTTTGATCAAAACATCCGAAATAGAGACAATCCCCTCTTTATAACGTGAACGGTAGTTTTCATATACTTTTTTTGCAAAACGTAATTGCTTTTTATAACTCTTTACATCTGCATTCTTACTTAAAATCTCTGTTTCGAGTTTTTTAACTTTCAAAGCAATACCTGATTTAGCCAACGCGACTTCATTTTCTACTTTGAGGTGATTAACTTTTGCTTTTTCAAGATTGGCAGAGTCAATACCACCATTAAATATATTCCACTTTAACTGCACTCCAACAGTATATGCGTCTTTCTCTTCAAACTCATTCCAAAATGTGTTATCTGCACTTCCATACTCTCCAAATGCACCAACAGTCGGTAAATAATTCGCTTCTTCAACCTTCAGTGCCATTTCAGTGATCTGTAATCCTAAAAGAGCTTTTTGTATATCTATATTATTACTTTCTACTTCTACAGTATCAATGCTTGGCATAGGTGCCATATCATTGACCTTTTTGATAGAATTGACCTCTTCATTCAATAAAAATGAAAGAAATTGATAGGCTAGATCTCTATTGAGTTTGGCTTGGTTATACATACTCTCTGCTTCAGCCTTACGAGCCTGAACTTCAAGGAGATCAATATCTTGTGCATACCCCTCTTCTCCCATACTTTTTACGATCGATTCTAAATGATCAATATTTTGAATGATCTTAGAAAGATTCAAAATATAGTTATCGACCAAAGAGATATCATAAAATGCTTTTTTTGTCTGAAATATTTTTTCATTGATGAGCTTTTGTGTATCCCACTGGCTCATACGATGTAAAGCATCCGTAATACGTCCATACTCTGACAACTTTCCACCGGTATATAGAGGCAAAATATAAGAGATTTTTGTCTGATAGTGGTTACGTGCCTTTGGATAATTTAGATTCGTTGGTTGTGTAGCTAAAAGCTCTGGAGCATTACCCGGTAATCCTGGGATCTGTGCTAAGAATTCATTAAAACCAAAGTCATTGAAAGTTGCTTCTCTGCTTTGTAATTTATAGCCGAACACATTCAGTGCATCGTTTGAACGCATACCCGTCACAGTCACATCTAACTTACCGTAGTGATTTCCTTTGGCTACAACTGCTTCATAAGCCTTCATCTGTTCATTAAAATGGGATATTTTTAATTCTAAATTATTGTTTTTCAGCATAGAAATAGCCTGGTTAATATCCAGGTTGTTTAACCCGGCAAATAACGGCCATGACAAAAGAAAAATGAGATATTTTTTCATAAGATACACTCCACTTACCCAAGATTAAATTATATTATAACCAAAGTCACACTCTACTATGTATCAGTAGAAAAGTATAATAAGTGATAATTATATCATTCATAACCTAATGTAATGATTAAGGACTTTGAACGTATTAAATGTTAACGAGATTAAAATAGTTAGAGAATATTGGATAAATAAAAAGTGGGTGAAAGAAACTAAGTGGAAAATCCACTTAGTTTTTAGAGTGTCGCGTGAGAAACGCTAATACATGCTTCCAATGAAGCAAGTTCTTCAAGAAGTTCTTTTTTAATTTGACCATCTACACGTACTACAGCAAGTGCTTGTTTCTTGCTGTCACGCCCTAGTCTAAAGTCAGAGATGTTCAAACCGTTTTCTGCCATAATTCTACCTACATCACCGATTACACCCGGAGTGTCTGTATTTCTAAAGAAGATCATCGTCCCTTTTGGTTCAACGTCCAAGATATAATCATCTATTTCAATAATACGTTGTTCACTGTCATCAAAAACAGTTCCATCTATAGAGATCGTACCCTCTGTAGTCGTAAGTTTTATACCAATTTTATTGGTAAATCCACTGTTATTTGGTTTCACTTCTTTAGCAATCTCAATACCACGTTCATCCGCAACAAACTCAGCATTTACATAGTTTACTTGATCACCCAAAGACTCAGTAAGTACACCTACAGTTGCAAAGGTACCCATAGATTCTAAATGATCAGCTACAGGACCTGCTGCCGTTACCCTAATAGACTTCACAGCACTTTTAGTGATCTGTGCAGACATATGACCTATCTTTTGTATAAGTTCCAGGTATGGTCTCACAAAATCAGGCAGTTCATGCTCTTTAATCGGTAAATTAAGTGCATTCGGGTATGAAATACCTTTTGCTGCTGCAATCGCATTTTCAGCTGCCTGAATCGCAATATTTTTTTGTGACTCTTTTGTATTTGCCCCAAGGTGAGGTGTCACAGTGACATTCTCAAGATCAAGAAGTGGATGGTCCGTCGCTGGTTCTTTGTTAAATACATCGATACCTGCCATTGCGATCTTACCAGAAGTAAGCCCTTCTAAAAGTGCATCTTCATTATAAAGACCACCTCTAGCACAGTTAATAAGGATCACGCCATCTTTCATCTTGGCTATTTCATCTTTACCTATCATACCAATCGTTTCACTGTTTTTAGGTGTGTGAATAGTAATGATGTCACACGCTAAGATATCTTCAAAATTCTTAGTATATGAAGCATCCATATCTGTTGCTTTACTTGAATCAATGTACGGGTCATATGCTATAACATCCATTTCAAATGCTTTAGCTCTTTTTCCTACACGTGAACCAATATTACCAAAACCGATCACACCAAGTTTTTTATCTTTGAGCTCAGTACCATACCAGTCCTGTCTTCTCCATACACGATCGAGTTTAAGGTTGTTATGTGCATAAGGAAATTTTCTTACACATGAAAGCAGATGCGTCATTGTAAGTTCAACCGCTGCGATAGTGTTCGCCGTAGGTACGTTCATAACAACAATACCTTGCTTACTAGATCCAGGGATATCAACATTATCCACACCTACACCAGCACGTACAACTGCTGTTACATTTTTAGCTACAGCTAAAAATGCATCATCAACATCTGTAGATGAACGCGTAATAGCAACGTCAGCTAAAGGGATGAACTCAGCAAGGAGCTTATCTTTAGGCTCATCTGCGGCATTGATAAATTCTATTTCACTATCATTAGCAAGAATATCCAAACCGTCTTGGTGGATATGGTCACAAACAACAATCGTCTTTTTTGACATCTTATAACCTTTATTTTTGTGAAAATTTAAGTACCATAAAGTACGGGAGGATACGACTAATCGTATGAACCACCTACTGAAGGCAACTCAATATAAAGTATCAAAAGTGAGAAAATGTGTTTAAGTACACATCCTCTCATTTTGACAATTTGAAGCTTACTCTAATAATTATCTTTTAAATTTATCGCCAAATGCATCACCAAGAGTCATGCTGTCATCTTGCTCTAAATTAAGCTGATCCATTGCTTCTCTTTCTTCTTGACGCTCAAGTCTTTTTACAGAAACTCTGATTCTATCAGTGTTACCATCGATAAAGCTGATCACACCTGTAATCTCTTGACCTTTTTCAATCTCATCAAATTTAAGTGGGTGAAGATCTTCTGTTCTGATAAGTGCATCAATGTTGTCTTCAAGTGAAATAAATACACCGAAGTCTTTTTTATCTTTTACAGTTCCTGTTACGATAGAACCATTTTTATGTGTCTCAGCGAATGCTTTTACCGGTGAAGCTTCAAGTGCTTTTTTGCTTAATGAAATTTTACCCGCATCTCTGTCAATCTTGATGATCTTCACTTCAACTTCGTCAGCAACTTTAAGTTCAGATTTTGCATTTTTTGACTTGTCCCAAGAAATTTCTTGATTATGAAGAAGACCTTCAACTGTACCAACTTTTACAAATGCACCAAAATCAGTAATTGATGTTACTGTACCAGTTACTGTATCACCAACTTTGTTTTCAGCTGTAAATGCATCCATAGGTTTTGGAAGAAGATTTTTAAGGCTCACTCTTAATCTTCTACCTTCTTTATCGATTTCAATAACTTCAACATTGATGTCTGAATTATTTTCTAGGTAATCTTTCGGGTGTTTAACATTTTTGTCCCAAGAGATTTCAGATACATGAAGGAATGCTTCAAGATCTTCACCAAGATCAACAAATACACCATAAGGTTCAATGTTAGAAACTGTAGCAGTTACTGTATCACCAACACCGATGATAGCATCAATGTCAGCCCAAGGATCAGGATTTGCATCTTTAATAGAGAGTGAAAGGTGTCTTTTCTTTTTATCATAGTCTAAAGCGATAACGTTTACTTCATCACCTTCAGCAAAGTATTTAGATGGGTTCACTGGACCTTTGTGAGAAATCTGTGAGTAGTGAACAAGACCGTCCATACCACCAACATCTACAAACATACCATAAGAAGTAATTTTCTTAATTGTACCAACTACCGGCTCTTTGTTCTCAAGAAGCTGAGCAACGATCTCATCTGTTTTAGCTTTATCACGCTCAATAAGTTCTTTTCTAGAAACAACTACTGAACCTTTATCTTTATCTACTTTTACGATAACCGCTTTTACTTTTTTACCTGTAGGATCAACTTTTGAAGAAAGGTAAGAGAGTGTACGTGGCATGAAGAATTCTAAACCATCACAGTCAACAACATAACCACCTTTGTTTGTTTTCGTTACAACACCTTCGATGATATACTCTTGCTCTTCATCATACTCAGCGATAAACTCATTTAATGCTACTCTGCTTAACGCAGCTTTATGAGATATACGACCTCTTCCCATATTAACAACATCTATAGTATCACCTACTGCAAATGCAAGATTACCTTCTTCATCTCTTAACTCATCAAGTGTAATTGTTGCATCTCTACCACCACCGATGTCGATTACAGCGATCTCATCTTTTTCATCTATCTTAACAACTGTACCTGCTACTAAATCACTTTTTGACTCTGACTTTTTGAACGATTCCTCGAGCATCGCCTCAAAATCTACTTCTTCTATTTCGATATCTTCGAACTTCATACCTATCCTTATGTGTGCCT
>Ga0209013_10002753_pt1 | contig 15843 bp, 12 predicted proteins | sample Cruoilmetagenom2_FD_187291 | JGI IMG/M metagenome (GOLD analysis project Ga0209013, IMG submission 187291) | Oil polluted marine microbial communities from Coal Oil Point, Santa Barbara, California, USA - Sample 2 (SPAdes) (version 2) | ecosystem: Environmental > Aquatic > Marine > Oil seeps ... | reverse complement strand
GCTTCTCGGGACTCCCTGGTATACTCCCCCGGAGCAGATAATGGGTGAGAAAATAGATTTCCGTTCCGATCTCTATTCTGTGGGTATAACATTTTATGAAATGGTGACGGGTAAAGTACCTTTTGATTCAGAGACCAATTCAGATTTTCAGGTTCAGAAGGCCCATCTGGAGACGCCCCCTCCCAGACCCTCTATCTTTAATCCGGAGGTTGGTTCTAAAATAGAAAAATTTATTCTCAAAGCTCTTCAGAAAAAACCCGAAAAAAGATTCCAAACGGCTTCAGAAATGCTGAAAGCAATTGAAGCGATCGAACACCGGATATCAGAGACTGTTGTTACACAAAGCGGGAATCAGAAGTTCACAAGGGTTGAGGCGGTCGGATCTCCGATAAAAAAGGGTAATAAACTCCTATTCGGATTTCTATCGGCCCTGTTAGTATGCCTCGCCGGCACTGCTTTATATTTATTTGTCCTAAAGGAGAAACCACCGGAATCAAAAGTTGTTGATCCCGCTTCTGCAGTTGCCAGTGTAGAAAAAGATGAACCTGTGGAGAAAGAGCCGATTTCAGCAGATAATAGCACTCAGATTTCTGACGATACTGAAGGTGAAATTATTAAAACTGAAGATAAAGTAAAGTTGGAACCAGTAAAGATAACCATTAAAAAACCGGAAAGAACAATAAGGAAGGATGCAAAAAAACCTGAGAATAAAAAACCGATTATTTCAAAAAAAGAAGAAATAAAAAAAGATTCAATTGATAACGCAGAAGATAATTTAAAACCGGAATTATCAGAAAACAAAAAAATTCCAAGAGATGCAATGACAGATGTTAACCTTGAAGCTGAATTTATCAGGCTTAGGAAACTTGTTGAACAGCGGAATTTTAAAGATGCTGAAAAAAATATTGCAGGGTTGATTGAATCCGGAGCGGGAAACCCTGATCTTTATTCGATTGCCGGGAGAATAAAATTCATTCAGGGAAAATATCCTGAAGCAGAGAAGAACTGGAAGAATGCTGTTGATAAAGGGGGTTCGGTGGTTCTCAGGTTTTATCATAAACACGGATTTTTTAATAAAGGGTGCTCAGGACAGATAATATTGAAAAAAGGGCTGTTAATATTTAATTCTGTAACGAAACGTCTTCATAGTTTTGCAGTGACATCAGAAATGATAAAAAGTGTAAAAAAAAGGAGAGGGAATTTCGGCATAGAGATCTCTTTTTTTGTCAAAGGGAAAGTCAAGAAACATGTGTTTGTATTAAGAAGAAAAAGCAGAAAAGGTGAGAAATTTGTTTCCAATTTTATTAATAAATACATTTTAGGGGTCCTATAATGTTCAAAAAATTTTTTAAGAGGTTTTCTGAAAAAAAGAAGTTTGAACCAATTATCGAAAGAAATAAGGAGTTCTTTAAAGGGGACACGCCTCCATCATTTCCCGAAGAAACCCTTGTAGAGAATGTCCCTCGCGAAAAAATCCCTGATCCGGGGGAGAAGAAAAATCTCTTCAATGAGATAGATGTCCTTATAAATGGTGAAAAAATTTCATCATACAGGGTTTCAGATGAAGGTATCAGTGTCGGCCGTGATCCTTCTAAAGTGGGAATAATAATTGCGGAGCCAATAATTTCAAAACTTCACTGTTCATTTTACAGGGCCGGAAATAAACTGAAAGTGATTGACCATAACTCCACCAACGGAATTTATCTGAAAGGGATCAAGGTCGTCGAACAGGTCCTGGATGACGGGGCCGTTATCTCTCTTGGGAAGAAAGGGACTGTCAAGCTGATCGTACACAATGTAAAGATGATCTGATGAAGAAATTAATTCCGTTTTTAATTCTTGTTTTTGTGTTTCCCATCATCTCGGCAGAACGGTCAGGCAGGGATGAGATATTTGAAAAGCATGTTTGGAAGCAGATATATGATGAGTATTCATTCGATCCCGGAATAATTGAAGTTTTAAAAACGAAAACTGACAAACTTATCACTGTCAAAATTTATTTTGCATTCTGGTGTGGGGATTCGGAAAACAATGTCCCCCCTTTAATGAGAATACTTGATGAGATGGGTGTAGAAAGGGCACAGGTGAATTATTTTAATGTGAACAGAAAACAATCCGGAGAGAAATACTATTTTGAAAAACTGAATGTGTTGAGGATACCTACTTTTATCTTCTTTAAAGATGGAAAAGAGATAGGGCGAATAGTCGAAAACCCGAAAAAAACACTTGAGGAGGATTTACTGGAGATCCTTTTCTAAGCCGGATCGATACCTTCAGCTTTTACGATCCTGATCTCTTCCTCTGTATTTAATTTGTCAAGCAATTCTATTATGGTTTTTCCCGTAATAGGATGGGTCTGTTCCGGAAGTATCTCCGCCAGTGGTGCAAGAACAAATTTTCTCTTCTCCAGCCTCGGATGAGGGATTGTCAATGCCGGTGTGTTTATGATCATATTGTCAGCAAAAATGATATCTATATCCAGCTCTCTTGGTCTCATATGGGAATTCACTAAAGATCTTCCAGCTTTTTTCTCAAATTCCTTTATACGGACAATCATAATCTCGGGATCAATCTCTGCCTCAAGAACTATTATGGAATTAAAAAAATTTTCAGTTCCGTCTTCCATCCCTACAGGTGAGGTTTCATAAATTGAGGATTCCATGATCACCGTCCCCAGATTTGACAGGTATTCGACACCTTTCCTGAGAAAGCTTCTTTTGTCCTCCAAATTACTACCCAATGCTAAAATGTATCTCATCCGATAAATTATCACATAAAACAGGGGAAATTCTAAATGTTGACAACATTGATTGTTTTATTATAATAGCCCATTGGAGGCAACATGGCCAGAGTAGAACCATTCAGAGGAGTAAGACCAAAAAAGGATCTGGCGGAAAAGGTAGGATCTCCGCCCTATGATGTTTTAAATTCGGAAGAAGCGAGAGAGTTTGCTTCAGGAAACGAATTTTCGTTTCTCCACATTGTAAAACCGGAGATCGATCTTCCTGTAGGGACTGATATTTATTCTGATCAGGTATATGATAAAGCAGCGGAAAATTTTTCCAGATTTATTAAAGAGGGAACACTGGTCCAGGACAATGAGAGATATTTTTATATTTACAAACAGGAATGGATGGGCCATGTTCAGACAGGTCTGGTCGCCGGGGCATCTGCCCAGGATTATATAGATGACAGAATAAAAAAGCACGAACTTACACGTGAAGATAAAGAGAAGGACAGGATGCGTCACATTAGAACACTTAATGCAAATACAGGCCCGGTGTTTCTTACTTTCAAGGATGAAGAAAATATTACCGACCTTATGGATAAGTGTATGGAAAATGAACCTGAATATGATTTCACAACTGATGACAAAGTTCACCACATTCTATATGTTGTTAAAGATGATAAGATGATAGATGCTATAAAGAATGCATTTTCAAAAATAGAAAATCTATATGTTGCGGACGGACATCATCGGTCTGCTTCCGGGACAAATATAAAACTTGAAAGGGAGAAAGCAAATCCTGCCCACACCGGTGATGAAGAGTACAATTTTTTTCTGTCAGTGATATTCCCTCATAACCAGATGAAGATACTCCCTTACAACAGAGTTTTGAAGGATCTGAGCGGAATGTGTAAAGCGGAACTCTTCCTGAAGTTATCAGAAAAGTTCTCATATGAAGAGACCGATCTGAAAGAGCCGGCAAAGAAAAAAGAATTCTGCATGTACATTGACGGTAAATGGTACCTTCTGAAAGCAAAAGAGGACAGTTATAATGCCGGCCATCCTGTGGAGTCACTTGATGCAGCCATCCTGCAGAGCAATGCACTTGATTTTGTATGGGGGATTTCCAATCCCCGAAAAGATAAGCGTGTCGATTTTGTTGGAGGCATAAGAGGGACTGGAGAGCTTGAGAAGCTGGTTGATAATAAGAAATTCAAAGTTGCTTTTTCATTATACCCCACTTCTATCGAAGAGTTGTTCGATGTAGCGGATTCGGGGAATATAATGCCTCCGAAATGTACCTGGTTCGAACCGAAATTAAGATCAGGCCTGATCACACATCTTCTCGACTGAAGAGCAGTATTAAATATTTATAGAAATATTCAGAACTTTTCCTCAGGATATTGATTTAATGATTATTCCCCCGGCTTCGCCACCCCCCTTAGCAAATGGGGTTAATATTTATCCCCAAATGTTGAATTTTTGTAAAATTATACAATTATTAATACTAATGAGACTATTTATCGGAATCCAGCTGTCAGACCCGGTAAAAACAAAATTATGCGAACTCTGTAGAGATCTGAAAAAAGATGCTCCAAAGATCCGGTGGATCAAAGAGGACAATATCCACGTCACCCTCAAGTTTCTTGGTGAAACGGACAAGAAAGATCAGATCATCGATATCTTGAAGAATAAAGTATCAACCCCGAAGTTCAGATTAGAATTCCAGGGTTTGGGGAGCTTCGGAAAGGGTCTTGATCTGAGAATCTTATGGGCCGGGATCGGGGCATGTGAAGAACTTGCAACTCTGTTCAATGAGATAGAATCGGCACTTGAATCACTGGAGTTTCCGAGAGAAACCCGCCGATTTTCTCCTCATATCACCCTGGGAAGAAACAAACAGGGAAGGATCAACGAAGCATTCAGTGAAAAGATCCACCGCTTGTCAGACCATGAGTTCGGAGTAGAGGATGTAACTTCATTCCAGTTGATCAGCAGCACACTAAAACTATCAGGCCCCACCTACAAGACCCTGGCAGATTTCAAACTTTCCAGCCACTGAAATATTAGTTTATGCAAAAAATGGAACAATAGCAGAACGATCTCCTATTTTTTCAGGATAGCGATGTATTCATCTCTACATTTTTCGGAACAAAAATGAAAAATTTCTCCTTCGGATTTTAATTTTAATGATGTTTTTTCCGGGACATATGTTCCGCAAACTGGATCCTTTTCCATTTTTTCCACAATACCGGATGAAGAAGAATTCTTCCCCTTCTTTTTTGAACTGAAAAGACTTTCACCTTTTATTACTACTTTATAAAAAAAATATCCAAAAAAAAGAAAAACCAGAAATGATATGATCCTTTTGATAAGAATTGCCATATTTTTTAACCTGCTGCTTTCACCAACTCTCCATTGTCGATCATCTCAACAATATATTCAAACAGAACATCCATTCTGGAATCCCTCTCAAGGAAGGGTACTCGCTCTCTGACCAGATTTTTTACATTTTCCAGTTTCGGAGAGGTTTTTTTATCATAAAAATCGAGGGCCTGAAGCGACGACATTAGTTCGATAGCAAGTATATATTTTACATTCCCAATGATCTCACCTGCTTTTCTCGCAGCAAAATTACCCATACTTACGTGGTCTTCCTGATTAGCTGATGTAGGAATGTTATCAACAGAAGCAGGATGGGCAAGGGTCCTGTTTTCCGAAGTTAGTGCAGTAGCGGTCACATGTGCGATCATAAAGCCGGAATTAAGCCCGTTATCATTGATAAGAAATGGGGGCAGATCCATATTTGTTGCCGGATTTATCACCCGGTCAATTCTCCTTTCAGATATGTTCCCGAGTTCGGTCATAGCGATTGCAAGAAAATCCATTACAAAAGCTACAGGTGCCCCGTGAAAGTTTCCCCCGGAAAGTATCTCTTTCCGCTCAGGAAAAATCATGGGATTTTCAGTAGCTGCATTTATTTCAATTTCGAGAACTCTTCTGACATGCTCTAGTGTATCCCTTACAGCTCCATGAACCTGGGGTATGCAGCGGACAGAGTAAGCATCCTGTACCTTGTTCTTCCCGCCATGAGAATTCCACAGAGGTGAATCTGAAATAAGATCCATCATATTTTTTGCTGTTTCGATCTGACCGGGATACGGCCTCACTTTCTGAATTTCTTCAAAGAAAGGTGAGGGATTACCTAACTGAGCTTCAAATGTTAAAGCACCGGCAATATCAGCTGTTCTAACAAGATTTTCGCTGGTAAGAAGATTAAATATTCCGATAGCAGTAAGAACCTGAGTACCGTTAATAAGAGCAAGTCCCTCTTTTTCAACAAGCTCCAGGGGAGAGATACCAATTTCAGTGAATACATCGGAAGTATCCCGGATCGCGCCTTCATATTTTACCTGCCCCTCTCCCAACAATGTCAGGGCAAGATGTGAAAGTGGAGCCAGATCACCGGAAGCACCGACAGAACCTTTTGCCGGTAGAATCGGCAATATATTCCTGTTAAGTAGTTCAAGAAGTAATTCTACAACTACAAGCCTGACACCGCTGTATCCTTTTGCAAGCACATTGGCTCTCAGCAGAATTGTCCCTCTTACAATATGATCAGGAAGAGGATCTCCCACTCCGGCCGTATGACTCTTTATCAGATTCCTCTGAAGCTGTTTCAGATCAGCACTGTTTATTTTTTTTGATGCGAGTGCGCCGAACCCGGTATTGATCCCATAATAAGCCTTGCCGGTCTTAATAAATTCTTCCAGAGTATCCCTGGAGAGTTTTATCCCCGCTTTCGCTTTTTCAGTTAACCCTACCTTTACCAGATCTTCAGATATCTGTCTGAACTCCTCAATTGTAAGTTTATTTCCATCAATTTCTATAAACATATTTTATTCCTCACAAGAAAAACAATCACCAGCCCGATGATGATCATTATAAATGCCACCAACCTTAACTGCTCCGTTTCCGTGTTTGCTATTTTTTTATAATACTCTTTCATCTTACCAGGTGAGATGATAATGGGTAGTGCTTCAATGATCATTATCGATCCCAGAATAATTAAAATAAGCCAGAAACTCATATTACTTCATGATCTCATGACGGGAAAATTCTCTGTCAATTTTAAACTCATCCCATTCAAAAGGATAAGTCCCATCTGTGATTATCTGAGCAAGATATTTACCGATTGCAGGGCCGAACATAAAACCATGGCCTGACATTCCAACTGCAACAAAGAATCCTTTTACCGGAGTCTTATCAATTATCGGACTTCCATCTGGTGTCATTGAATAACTGCCTCCCCAATGCCTGATAACATTAAGGTCCTTCAGCTTAGGGATCAGTCTGGAAGTCCTTTTGGACATTTCCAGAAGAAATTCTGAACTCGAGGATGTTTGTTTTCCCGGTTTGTTGGGGACAGGAGTATAACATCCGATTATCTGCCCGGTTGCCATCTGCTGAAAATAACATCCGTCCGGCCTGTAATCAACAACCATAGGATCAAACAAATGGTCATACCTGTCTGATATAAGCGCCTCATGTTCTTCAGGAAAGATCGGCAGCTCAACTCCGGCCATTCTCCCTACTTCAGCTCCCCACGGGCCTGCCGCATTAACAACAACCGGTGCCTCAATAAATTCACCATTCTCAAGTTCAACACCTGAGACAGTTCCTTCAGAAGTTTTTATTCCGGTTACTTCGGTGAAAATTCTCACAACAGAACCCCCTTTACGTATTCCGTTAATGTATCCTCGAAGGACCTTAAAAGGGTAAGCCTGGCCGTCTTCGGGAGAATAGATCCCACCTTTCAAACCATCTGAATTCATTCCCGGAACCAGTTCCAAACACTCATCCGGTGAAAGTTCTCTGACATTCAATCCCAGTTCTTTCTGATTTTTCATTACTTCCCTGAATGCCTTTAGTTTTTCTTCTGAATGGGCCAGGAAGAGGTATCCGCTGGCTAAAAACTCTACTGAAAAGTCGAAATCCTCCTCCATTTTCATGAAATGGGACATACTCTCCTGCATCAGTCTTATAGCAGCTTCTGTTGAGAACTGCATCCTGATACCGCCAATGCAGCGTCCGGTAGATCCGGACCCTGTATATTTTTTTTCAATAACTAATACCGTATTACCTTTTCGAGTCAGATGATAGCCGATAGAGAGGCCTATAATTCCGCCACCAATTATTACTGCATCGAATTTTGAGGACATCTCAGCCTACATTTTTTACAGATCCGAGTATATCGAGTGAGATCACGTGTCTCTGGATCTCGTTTGTCCCTTCATAAATCTGGAGAAGCTTGGCATCTCTCATCATTTTTTCAACCGGATATTCTTTCATATACCCGTATCCACCAAGGATCTGAACAGCATCTGTTGTTGTTTTCATAGCCACATCTGTGGCAACAACTTTAGCCATAGCCGATTCCTTTGATGCTTTGATATTATTATCAAGCATCCATGCAGATCTGTGAACGAGAAGTCTTGCAGCATCAATATCTGTGGCCATATCTGCCAATTTGAAAGCGTTATGCTGAAAAGCAGCAATAGGTTTACCAAACTGAACCCTGTTTTGAGCATACTTCAACGCTTCTTCATAAGCAGCCCTTGCAACTCCTACTCCGCCGGCTCCAACAGAAGGCCTCGCGAAATCAAGAGTTCTCAAAGCTATCAGGAACCCGAACCCCTCTTTGCGGAGGAGATTCTTGGCCGGTACACGGACATCATCAAAATATAATTCAGTGGTATTAGATGCCCTGTGTCCCATTTTATTTTCGTGTTTTCCAGCTGTAACTCCCGGGAGATCCATAGGGACTATGAATGCAGAGAGCCCTCTTGCTCCTCTGTCCCTATCTGTTGAGGCAAAAATAACACCGATCTTTGAAATACCTCCATTGGTTATAAATGTTTTTGATCCATTCAAAATATAATAATCACCGTCTTTTTTTGCAGTTGTCTTCATTGCTGAATTATCAGACCCAGCTTCTCTTTCTGTTAGCCCGAAACATGCATAGCTGATCTCTTTTGTAATTGGTTCAAGAAATTCCTTCTTCTGTTCATCGTTCCCGAAAAGAACAATCGGCATTGTAGCAAGGGTATTAGCCATGATAGAGGTATACATACCAGCACAGCCCCAGGCAAGTTCTTCACAGACAATTGCATTCTGGATATTGTTAAACTCAAGTCCCCCAAGATCAGAGGGAATATTTGATGTTAAGAAACCGATTTCAAAAGCTTTCTGCATAACTTCATGAGGAAACTCATTTTTTTCATCAAATTCAGCTGCGACAGGCCTTATCTCATTTTTTGCAAATTGATGTGTAAGTTCTTTTAATTCTAAAAGGTCTTCACTTAGTCCAAAATCCATACTAAATCTCCTATATCTTTATTGATTTTATATCGTTCAGTATTTCCTGAGCGCTCTGATATCTCTCTTCTCTCTTCTTTTTCATACACTTCTCAATGATGTAGATCAGTTTTTCCGGAATATCAGGAACTATACTTTTTATAGACGGTAGAGGTTCGAACAAATGCTGATAGAAAACATTTTCGCCTTTAAAAGGAACTCTTCCGGAAATTAGGTGAAAAAGGGTTGCTCCTGTAGAATAAATATCTGTTCTGTGATCCGCATTTATCCCCTGGATCTGCTCAGGAGACATATAATAAGGAGTCCCGGTCACAACTCCGGTCTCCCCTTTTTTCTGTTCACCTCTGATGATCGCAAGTCCGAAATCCATGATCTTTATCTCTTTTTGCTTTGTTATCATAATATTATGTGGTTTGATATCTCTGTGAATGATCCCCTTTCTGTGAGAATAATCAAGTGCCTTTAAAAGTTTGATTGCTACAAACAGGATCTGGGGAATTGTAAACTTATTCTTTCTTCGGAGAATTGTCATGAAATTCTCACCTTCAATAAACTCCATCGAAATAAAGTAATCTTCATTAATCTGACCGACATCATAAACAGTAACAATATTTGTATGTGATAATGATGCAGTCGACCTCGCTTCGGTGAAGAACCTTTCAAGATTCACTTTATCTTTTATAAGGCTTTTATTAAGGATCTTCAGTGCAACTATCCTCTGTAGGACGGTATCTTCCGCTTTAAAAACAACTCCCATTCCGCCTTCGCCGACCTTTCTTACTATCTTATATCTTCCCTGAGAATTATCTGAAACGAGGTCAATCTCTTTATATTTTTTTATCAGTTTTTCAACTTCCTTAATCTTCTGGTGAATATCCTTGAATGAATAGTCCTCCGTAAGGATCCCCTGGTATATATCATAAGCTTTTTTAAAGTTACCGAGATTCTCTTCCGACTGCCCGAGAAGGAAATACCACTCAAGGTTACTCTTGTTCATCGGCTGGTTCATCAATAATTTTTCGATCTTCTCAACCACAAGCTGTGGTTTATTATTGTTCAGAAAAATGCCGGCCATATGGGTAACAGCTTTCTCAAATCCTTCATCTTCCATCTGGACCTTCTGGAAATTAGCAAGAGCTCTTTTCTCATCATCAACTTTCTGGAATGAGATACCTGCATTATAATAATCACCGGATTTCTCAAATAACTCACCGGCTTTCTGATACTTTTTATATTTAAATGAAAGGTCTGCAGCCGTTCTCCAGTCCCTCCCCAGTTCAAACATTTTAGCAGCCTCTTCCTCATTTCCTGTTTTCAGATAATTATCGGCCGCAGCAAGGTAATTCTGGTTCATAAAATAGCAATGGGCAGCTTTATCAAACAATTTATTCCACTCGAATAATTCTGCTGCACGTATAAAATCATCCCCTTTAAGGAACCATTCTGCTGCATCCGCGGTATCTCCCCTGGCAAATGCCTCTTCTCCTCTCAACTGGAAAGCAGTTTTCGGATTCCCGATCTTCTCGTAAAGGGGGGCTGCCTTGAGAGGAAGCTGAGCTTTTTCAAACAGGTTCGCAGCATCTGAAAATTTTTCAAGCTTAACTGCAAGTTCAGCAGCTTTTTCATATTTGCTGTTTTTCAAAAGGAGTTCATATGCTCTCTCTGTTTCACCGACCTCGGCCCACATATCTGCAGCTTTGATCAGATCATCCTCAAGTTCGTTTGCACCTTTAACTCCAATGGATGAACCCGAAGTGGAATCGAACCATTTTTCAAAACAGAGGGCGGCTTTCTTTTTATTCCCGGATTTTTCATATATTATACCGGCTTTCTTGTAAAACCCTCTTTTCTCATATATCTGTGCAGCCTTCTCATACTTACCATGGTTGTAATACAATTCAGCTGCTTCCTGGTGACGGCTGTTATTCTCAAGAAGCATCCCTGCTGCATCTATATTTTTTCTTTTTGTGTAGAGTTTGACCAGACTGTCAAAATTTCCGGTTTTTTTATATACTTCAATAGCAAGGCTCTCTTTATTAAGTTTCTCATAAAGTTCCCCTATCTCATTGAACTGATGCCCGTCCTCATAGGTTTTTATTGCTTTTTTAAAATCACCGATATCTTCATATATCTTTCCGGCTTTGAGAAAATTGCCCTGTTTTATAGCTTTTTTTGCCTGGGAAGTAATGTAAGATTTTTTAAAGAAAATCGAATAAAAAGTATCTACCAGGGATTTGTCCTGAATATTAAGAACCTGAGAAACTTTAAGCCCCTCATATACGATCTTAAAGATCAAGAAAACTCCAAGTACAATAAGTCCGAATTTTATTATTGGATATTCCTTAATCAGATCTAATATCTTATCCATAGGTAAAAAAATTATATCAGACCTCCCCTGAAAAATCAATCCATCCGAGATAGAGGAAATTGACAATATTACTTTATCTAATTATAATTTTATGGGTTTAATACACCATTTTATTAGTATGGGAGCCGGATGGACATTCATATAGAGGATCTAAATAAAGTTTCGGGATTGATTTCGACTTTTTTCCCCGATTATCCTATAAAAAAAGGGGGATTCAGAAGTAACAACTCCGTAGAGCTTGTCAGGCTTATAACCCTCATAACAGATGCCCTTATCAAGAGTGAAAATTTCAGAAAAGGGCAGAATCTTGACCTCCCGAACGATTATGATTTTTTTACAGATGATATTATCGGAATCCTCAGGAACATAAGCTTTTATCTCCAGAGATTTGAAACCGGAATTTTCAAATTCACAAGAACTGAGAGACAGACCTTCCTTTTCATAATAGAAAACATCCAGGAATTTCTCCTCAATTCTGATCCAAATAAAAAAAAGAGCGTCCTGGAAAGTACTTTCCTGGATCATAAATTCTGGATAGAAAACTATTTTAAAATAATTGACCAGAAGATAACTGGGATGATCCTGAGAGGGAGAGATGACCTGGATACCAGCTTGCTCCCGTTGAGCCGGGAAGAAACAATCGGTGACGGGGAAATGTTCTTTTCCTCACGATCAACTGCATTCTCTCTTTCTCCATTCATCCTGACAAGAAATAGTAACACCGTGTTCCTTACCGGGGAGTCAGGAGGGAAGCTTGTTTACAGACAGCAGGGAAATAAAGATGAGATCACTCTTAATGAAAAAGATCTTACTGATCAGCTTTTCATTTTCAAACTCGCTAATCTTGATCTGTGGAGGAGTGGCACATCCCTGATCTATTCCAATACGGACAACGAATTGGGAAGAAACCTGAAGGATATCCATTCAGCTTATGAACTGTTCAAAAAGGGTATGCACGAAAAAAGTTACCTGAAACTTGATCCACACCTGATCTCTCTTGTTAAATATCCGTTGTTCAGTCTGATGCAGATCAAGAATATCTCAAGAAAAAATGACAGAGCGGAAATGAAGACTTCTCTTGAAGAGTTCATAAAGCTCAATCCGAACTATTACCAGGGATTTGAACTTCTCGGCCTTATCCATGAAAAAGAGGAGAACAGAGAATCTGCTATCGATTACTATGAAAGATCAGTAAAGTTAAAGCAGAACAAAGAGATCCTCAACCGGATAAAAAAATTGAAATCCAACATTGATAAAGACTCCGGTTCAAAGGAGACTGCTTCTTTAACAAATCCTTTTATCAATCTATCCAGGAAAGAATCCGCTTTCCCCGGAAAAATAATTGCAAGAAAAAAAGAGATAAAAGAGGTCATCGAGATACTCAATTCAGATTCCAGAAACAACCTTCTCCTGGTGGGAGATTCCGGAGTAGGAAAGACCGCTCTTATACGACTGCTCACACAGAAGATCACTAATAATGAGATCCCGGAATCAATGAGAGGAAAAAGCCTTATGGAAATAAACTTTGTCTCACTGGTCACAGGGACAAAATACAGAGGCCAGTTTGAAGAGAAAGTTGTAAAACTGCTTAATGAATTCAAATTAAAGAAAAATATTCTTGTTCTCGAAGATATACACCTTATGATGTCCCAGGGTGCCGCCAGGGGTACATCAATGGATCTGGTCAATATCCTGAAACAATTTATGAGAGATGGAGATATCCAGGTAATTGCCTCTACAAACTATGAAGAGTTCAAGAGTATTGTAGAGAGAGACAATTCCCTTATGGCTTTTTTCCAGAGGATGTTCATAAACCAGTTATCAGCTGAAAATACTATTGAAATTCTGAAAGATGCCGGTGAAAAAATATTTGAATCCGACAGAATAATAGTCAGTGATAACCTGATAGAACAGATCGTTGAGAACAGCAGAGGCAACATAATGGGGAGAAAATTTCCCGATGCGGCACTTCTGATCTTTGAGAGAATAATTTCAAAATCAAGATTGAAGAAGCAAGACGTGGTAGAAGTTTATAATGTTACCACCGAAGATATTTCCGAGGTCCTTTCCGATATCCTCAACCAGCCCGATCCGGGCCTCTCATTTACTCTGAAAGAGCGACTGTCAACTCTTGAGAAACGGATAAATGAAAAGATAGTTGGACAAAAAGAAGCCGTAAATAAAATGACATCGGGTATCATCGTTTCAAAGCTCGGGTACGATATAAAAGAAGAGAGGCCTGACGGAGTCTTTCTGTTTGTCGGACCGACAGGTGTCGGAAAATCGGAAACTGCACTTGTGTTATCAAAATATCTGTACGGCTCAGGTGATAACCTGGTAAGAATTGATATGTCTGAATATATGGAGCGTTTCACATATTCCCGTTTTGTCGGTGCTGCTCCGGGATATGTTGGCTACAATGATTCAACCCAGCTTACTGATAAGATAAGGCAGAATCCTTATTCGGTGATACTTCTCGATGAGATTGAAAAAGCGGATTATCAGCTTCTGAATATATTTTTACAGGTTTTCGATGCAGGGAGACTCACAGATGCAAGAGGTAATGTTATCGATTTTTCACACTCAACCATAATCATGACATCCAATATAGGGACAGAGCTTTTCTCGAAGAGCAGGCCTGGATATCAGCCGGGAGAAGAAAGAGATGTTACACAGACGTCATTAAAAAAAGCATTAAAGAGATATTTTTCCCCGGAGTTCCTCAACAGGATAGATGAAATTGTTGTATTCAGAAATCTTGATACCGGAGATATAAAAAAGATCATAGATCTACAACTGGAAGGAACCGTCAGAAAACTTCAGAAACAGGGAAAAATACTTAAAATATCTGAAAAACTGATAGATCACATGGTCTCGACCGGTTATTCTCGTGAATATGGTGCCAGGAATATTTCACGAACAATAAAGAACCTTCTACTTGAGAAAATAGCTCATCTTTCACTTAAATCCGAGTGGGATGACGGAAATCTGATAAACTGTACAATGAAGAATGGAAAAGTAGCAGCAGAAATATTGGCTGTTCCGAAGAATAACAGGGAGCGGAAAATTTCTGTGAACAAAAGTATAAAGGAAGAGGAGAAAGAAAAAAATGGATAAGATTCTTATTATAGATGACGAGAAAAATATACAGGTATCACTTGCATCAATTCTTGAAGATGAGGGCTTCAAGGTATATTTTGCATCCACCGGAGAGGACGGATATGAAAAATTCCTGAACCTGAGGCCTGACCTGATTTTTCTGGATATATGGTTACCGGGAATAGATGGCCTTGAAACAATGAAGAAAATACTGGGTGTTGACAGATTCCAGGTCATAATAATGATCTCCGGCCATGGTAACATCACTACCGCCGTTCAGGCTGTAAAAGACGGGGCTTATGATTTCCTTGAAAAACCGTTAAGCCTTGAAAAAGTACTTCTCTCTGTTAACAAGGGACTCGATTATAAAAAGGTCATCGATGAGAATAAAAGGCTTAAAGACATAATCAGTCAGAATACTGATGAACTTGAAGAAACCAAAAATCTGAAAAAAGAAAATACCGGGCAGATAAAATTTGAAGTGAAGGATCCCGGCCATCTGAGAAGACAGAGAACTGTCGGCAAAAGCAATATCTTTTACGGGATAGGACTCCATTCCGGTGAAAAAACAGGGATGTCGATCAGCCCCCTCCCCGTTGGTAAAGGGATCAGATTCGAGAATATATCATCATCAGGGTATATACCTGCAAGGATAGAATTCCTCGACAGGACAGACTATGCGACATCGATACAGAAAGACGGGCTTGAAGCAAAAACCATCGAACACTTCATGGCTGTCCTCCATGCGTTCGGGATCACCAACCTCACGGTCAAGATCACTAAGGAAGTTCCGATAGATGATGGTTCAGCAACTAACTTATGTCAGTTCCTTAAAGATTCTGAAATAGTTGAACAAGAAGAATTTATCCCGGAAATAGTCATAAAAGAACCAATCGTAATCGGAGAAGAGAGTGAGGACGGTCAGTATATAAAGATCGAACCTGCCGATGTTTTCACTGTAAAATATACAACTGTATACCCGGAACCACTGGGAAGAAGGAGTCATGAAATAGTCCTGAACTCTCCTGAAGATTTTGAGAACGAGATCGCTCCTGCAAGAACATACGGCTTTGTAAATGAGTTCAACAAATTATCAGAGCTCGGACTGGCAGAGGGCGGCAGGCTAAACAACTTTATACTCATAGATAACGGCAAAGTACTTAACACAGAGCTAAGGTTCGAAAATGAACTTGCCAGACATAAGATCCTTGATATCTTCGGTGACTTCTACCTGCTTGGCAGGCCTCTGCGGGGAAAAATCACAGCTCAG
>Ga0209013_10002752_pt1 | contig 15844 bp, 16 predicted proteins | sample Cruoilmetagenom2_FD_187291 | JGI IMG/M metagenome (GOLD analysis project Ga0209013, IMG submission 187291) | Oil polluted marine microbial communities from Coal Oil Point, Santa Barbara, California, USA - Sample 2 (SPAdes) (version 2) | ecosystem: Environmental > Aquatic > Marine > Oil seeps ... | reverse complement strand
TTTATTTATTTGTTTATTTATTTGTTTATTTGTTTATTTATTCATTCGAATTCTTCTTTAATCTATAAATTCTTCTTTGTTTTGCTCTTTCATATTCTAATTTTTCTTCTTCTGTTTCAAGTATTAATTCTGGTACTTGTGTAGGATTTTGATTTTCATCTAATGCAACAAAAACTAAATATGCTTCATTAGTTAATACTTTATTTCCTGTTCTTAAATTTTCAGAGTAAACATATATTTTCACTTCTATTGAACTTTTCCCAACCCATGTAATCTTTCCGTGTAATTGAACCATTTCACCTTGCCTAATAGGATGTTTAAAATCTAAATCATCTACTTGAATAGTAGCTACTACATTTCTAGCATGTCTAGTAGCTGCTAAAGCACCAGCTATATCTACCCAGTGCATCAATCTTCCACCTAATAAATTACCAAGTAAGTTTGTATCATTTGGCAATACTAATTCTGTCATATATATTTCTGTTTCTTTTGGAGTTTTTCCCTTCATGCTAGTCCTCTTTCATATCATATTTTTTTATTCTTTCTTTTATTAAAGTTTATCCTAATTTGAATTCATTTATTCCACTTATTACCGCCCACTTAATACATAATAAAACATTCAATTTAACTGGCTATTTTGTTTATTATTTACTCATGCCTTATTTAAAACATAGCCTTATTTTTAAACATAAAAGGTGATAACAATATATTATCACCTTTTATGTTTTATAGCATGATTAATTTGTTTTGCTTTTATAGATAGCTGTATTAATAAATAGGCTATTAGCATTATTATTACAAAAAGTATTACGCCATTGCAGATATTTACATATTTCCCGGGCAAACTTCTAGATAATTTGACTACACCAAAACACAAAAATATACAAGCTGATACATACTTTATAACCTTTGCTGGTATCTTTTTGCCTAATTTACTACCGACTATCATTCCAATTAAACTTGTAAACATCATTCCTGAGACAGTTCCCATTAATATTATTAAAGGGTATTTTGCATCTACAGATAATGTTACTGCAGCAAGTTGAGTTTTGTCTCCTAGTTCGCCAATAAAAAAAGCTGTTGCTACTGTTATTATAGGGCTAAATTTATATAATGCTTCGCATTCTTCGTCTTCTTCATTATAAAATGCACATAAACCAAAAATTATAAACATTATTCCTGCTATAACCTGTAATGATTTTAATGGTATAATACTAGGTAGATAAGTACCAAAAGCAATCGCTAACCCATGGTTTAAGAAAGAACCTATAAATACGCCTATTAACACTTTTTTCACTTTATATTTAGTAGAAAATAATAATGCTAGTAGTTGTGTTTTGTCCCCCATTTCAGCTAAAAAAATAAGTAAAAAAGCTTTTACATATTCTTGTAACATCTATCTCTCCCCTATATGTCATAGGCACAATAAAACAACAAGAAAGTGGCTATCGCCACATTTATTGTCGAGTAGGAAAGTACGGTTCCTTGCGAGCAAAACGCGAACTTTCCTACTCAATAAACAAAATAGCTCTGTTAAGCCTGATTTACTTATTATTTTATTATGCCTTATGTTTTTTTATTTTTTAAAAATGACTTAAATACACTTGTGTTTTTAACTAAATCTAAGTTATATACCACTCTTGGATTCTCTGGTAAATGTATAATATCAAGATTACATGCCTGTTCTATGTTTATTTCATGTTCTAAAGTTACTTTGTCTCCATTTATTCTTTCTACCTGTATCCAATAAATACGCTCCTTAGAACTTAAGATGTTTTTTAAATGCTTATAATTTCTTATTTTAACTCCATTTATAGTTTTTATAATATCTCCTGATTTTATACCTATGCAGTCTCCTGGGCCGCCTTCTATAACATTAATTACTCTGACTCCACTTGATGGTAATGTGTATATAGCTTTTTCTCTTATTTCATTTAATTGGTCATTCACTATAATTATCTCATGTAATAAAGGCATTAAAAGTATGCCTATTATTTTCAACCATATTTTATGAGTTGAAAGAATAGATATTACAATAAGAAAAATTGAATATCCAAATAACTTTATAGAAATTTTTTTGGTTTTTTTTTGTGGTGTTTGTGATATAGCTACATCACCATATCCTAATACAGCTATTATTGATATGAATGTGAATTTCGTTATTTCTCCTGCGATATTTGGTTTTAACAAGGGCCACCACTGAGGCATTTGTACCCCACTATGTGTAATTGTATTTAAACTAACGAGCATTATCAAAATTGCAAATGGTAATGGCCAAAATTTTTGCATTAAAAATCCTACTGCTATTTTACCCTTTTGTTTAATTACGATAGGCGTACTATTTCTAGCTCCAAATAAAAATATTAAAACAGACTCTATTAAATGTAATACGCCAACTAAAGCAATTAATCCACTAGGGTCTATATTAATCCCCCTTGTACATATACCCATATACACCAAAAAATTACTGATTAATACTATTATCCCAAGCAAAGCGGCCGAATACGAAAAACACATATATCTAGTATTTATAAGTGATAAAAATATAGCAATAGGTAATAGTAGCGTCAATATAGAAGATAGTGCTAATGGAAGGCCTAATAATACAACTATAAAACTGCCAAATATACCTGCAAATATTCCTTCCAATGTAGCTTCTATAACATTTTTTATAGCTTTAGTACTATTACTATTTACTAATTTATATAAAGCAAATTGATTATTTCTTCTGTACATCATATAAATAACAAATACTACTACCAAAAATGTTATATCTGTTACTGCTTCCGCTATCGTTAGTAACGTTGCATTCATTACATCTAATATTGGAAACATATCACTCTCCTATTTACTTATTTATATCTTCTTTTATAACCTCTATTGCCTTTAATAATTGTACATCCTCTTCTTCTTTAAGTCCTTGTTTATACTTTAACTCTTCTGGTAGTTCTACTTTATAATCCGGCTCAATCCCTTTACCGTGAATATAATTACCGCTAGGCGTATAATATTTTGCTATAGTAATTTTCATAGCAGATCCATCAGGCAAAGGTCTTATTTGTTGTACAAGCCCTTTTCCAAAACTTGTTGTTCCAACTAACTTACCCGCATTATAATCCTTTATAGCACCTGATAATACTTCTGATGCACTTGCACTATTTTCATTTATTAATATGACTATAGGTTTATTAAATTGCTTTTCATCGTCTGAGTTTATATATTCCTTTTTCCCATTTTTATCTTCGGTATAAACGATTACACCCTTAGGCAATAATTCATCTGCAATTTTAGAAACGATTTCTAAAGATCCACCAGGATTATTTCTCAAATCAATAATTAATCCTTTTTCATTTTGTGTTTCTAAATCATTTAACGCTTTCATAAATTGATCATATGTTACATCATCAAATCCTATAATCTGAAGATATCCAATATCATCCTTTAACATCCTATGTCCAACTGTAGGCACATTTATTATTTGACGTTCTAAAACAACATCAAATATTTTTACTTCTTCTTTATTTTTTCTAAGTATTGTTATTGTTACCTCTGTGCCCTCTTCACCTTTCATTTTTTTTACAACATCATCTAAAATTATACCTGATATATCTTCGTCATTTACTTTCATTATTTTATCTAATGGTTGTAAACCTGCTTTTTCACTCGGAGAGCCTTCAAATGGCGTTATAATTATTGGTAATTTGTCTTTTGGGTCCACAGAAACTAAAGCACCTATCCCTGCATATTTACCAGTTAAATCTTCAATTAGTTTTTTAAATTCTTCTTCATCATAGTATTGTGTATATGGATCTCCAACAGCTTGAACAAATCCTTTATAACCCCCTTCTAAAAGTCCATCGACTTCTATATCTTCTAAATAGAATTTATTAAGATATGCTGTTAACATATTTGTTTTATCTTCATACTGCTCCATTATGTCTTTATTATTTCTGCCTGCCCCGAAATTCAATATATTATTCACAGAAAATAATCCATTTACTATTATCATTAATAATATACCTAGTAAAAAACCTATAAATAAGGATTTTTTATTCTTCATATTTTACTCCCCTTTTTATCGTATATTTTATTATTATTTTAAAGCTTCTACCATTATACCATATTATGTTTTTAATTTTTTTATTAATTACGGCTAATTAGTTCTATATACAAAAAAACAGTGTTAAGTACTACTTAACTTAACACTGTTAGTATATGCACTTATTTCTTTAAATAATCTAAAGGTTGAACAGGCTTATTATTTATTAACACCCCAAAGTGAGAATGATTACCTGTAGATCTTCCTGTTGAGCCTATTTTTGCAACCTGCTGCCCTCTTTTAACTTCTTGTCCTACTTTAACAGTTACACTAGAGTTATGTCCATATAATGTTACTATTTTACTACCATGATCAATCATTACTGTGTTACCGTATCCACTTACCCAACCTGCACATATGACTTTACCATCGGCTGCTGCATTAACTCCCTTGCCATATCCTGCGGGAATGTCTATTCCCTTATGAAACCATCTTTCACCTGTAAAAGGATCATTTCTCCATCCAAATGGTGAGCTTAAACGGTAATAACCTGGTACTGGCCATTCAAATTTTCCACCTGAATATTTTCTACTATTTTCTATTCTTTTTATGATTTCATTTATTTCATTTTGGGCTTTCTCAAGATCGTTTATCTTTCCCTGCTGACTATTAATATCCTCTTGTACAGCTAGTAATGCTGATTTTTTTTTGTCTTTTGCAACCTTAATTGAATAATTTTGAGACTCTGTTTTTTCTTTCAGCTCAACTACCTGTGTTTTTTCTTGTATTAATTTACGTTCTTCTTCTTCTATTTCTTCTCTTGTTAATTTAAGATTTGCAAATATGTCTTTATCATGATTCATTATAGCTTTCATGTAGTCTAATCTATTAAATAGATCAGAAATATTTTTTGAACTAAGAATAATTTCTATATAACTAGATGTATTATTTTCATACATATACTTGATTCTTGAATTTAAATTTTTATATTGTTTATTTTCATCCTCTAATGCTTTTTCTATTTGCTTCTCTGTTTCTTCTATAGCTTGTTTTTTAATAATAATTTCATTATCTAATTTTAATAATTGATCTTCATAGACAATTATTTGTTCATCTAATTTATTAATATCACCATATATATTTTCTTTTTCACTTTTATTTTTCAAAATTTCATTTTGTGTTTCTTTAATTTGATCTCTTAATTCATTGTTTTTATCTTTATAATTATTTAATTCATCAGCATACACTGTTAGGCTACTTAATAATACTATAATTAATAAAAAACTTGTAATTTTTCTACCAATTCTCATATCCCTCTCCTAAACTTATACTTTTAAATATTTTCTAATAGATGTTTTACTTCCAATAATCCCAATTCCTAATCCTATAATTATAAATAAAGCAAAAAGTGTTGATTTTAATGAATTTATATCTATAAAATTAATCAAATTAGTTATACCTGGTATATTTTCATATATAAGATTAACTATGCCGGAAAACACGGGAATGAACACGAGCGTGACAAACAGCGCCGTTATAACCCCTATAAGTATTCCTTCTACTATAAAAGGTCCTCTTACAAAAGCATCAGTTGCTCCTATATACTTCATTATATTAATTTCATTTTTTCTCATGAATACAGTTAGTTTAATCGTATTATTCATAAGCAAAATAGCAATAAATATTAATATACTAATGATTGCTACACTAATATACCTAATTAATTTTCCAAATGACACCAAAATATCTACTGACTGTTTCGAATGATTTACTTTCCTTATTTCTGAAAATGTATCTAAGTATCCTATAATTTGATCTTGTTTATTAATATCATTTAATGTAATTTCAAATGAAGCTGAATTTTCTAAAGGATTGTCATCTCCTAAACCTTCTAGTAAAGCTTCATCTTCTCCTAAACTTTCTTTAAATGATTTCCACGCTTCTTCTGGCGTTACATATTTTACACTTTTGACTTCACTTCTATTTTCAAGTTTGTTAAGTACCCGCTGGATTTCATTTTCTTCTGTATCTTCTTTTATAAATGCAGTAATACCTATTGTTTCATCTATTTCTAATAATATGTAATCTATATTAGCAACAACACAGTATGCTATACCAAGTATAAATAAACAAGCCCCTATTGTAGCTATTGATGCTAATGACATTAATCTATTTCTAACTAAACCTCTTCCACCCTCTGTAAGCCAATATTTTAATGTTCTAATTCTCATATTAATACCTACCCTCTTGTTCATCTCTGATGATTTTACCATGTTTTAATTCTACTACTCTTCTTTTCATAACATTAACAATCTCTTTGTCATGAGTAGCAACAATTACGGTTGTACCTCTATGGTTTATATCATCTAACAGCTTCATAATTTCCCAAGAAGTTGATGGATCTAAATTACCTGTTGGCTCATCTGCAATCAATATTTGTGGATCATTTACAATTGCTCTAGCGAGCGCTACCCTTTGTTGTTCTCCTCCAGATAGTTGATCTGGATACATTCTTGCTTTTTTAGCTAGTCCAACCATTGATAAAGCTACTGGAACATTTCGTCTAATATCTTTAATACTTGATTCTGTTACTTCTAAAGCAAATGCAACATTTTCGTATATATTTTTTTTGGGTAACAACCTAAAATCTTGAAAAACAACCCCCATACTCCTTCTTAACTTAGGAATCTGTTTTCTTTTAAGCCCTACTATTTCATCCCCATTAATTTTAACTGAACCTTTTGAGGCTTCTAATTCTTTTAATAGTAGTTTTAGTAAAGTCGATTTACCAGAACCACTATTCCCCACTATAAAAGCAAACTCACCCTTATCAATTTTCAGATTAAATTTTTCTATCCCTATTACACCATTTTTATATATTTTAGTTACATCATTAAGTTCAATCATACAACACCCCCATAGTTTTTAATACGGTGATTTTTCTATAAAATCCATGTACTTAGCAACCATTAATGCTATTTTAAACGTTATTGCATCATCGAAATTTCTAATATCTAAACCTGTATTTTTTTGTAACTTATCAAGTCTATATACTAATGTATTTCTATGAATATATAACTGTCTTGACGTTTCAGACACGTTCAAACTATTTTCAAAAAATTTACCTATAGTATTAAGTGTTTCACCATCAAATTCTTTAATGGATTTATGTTGGAATATTTCTTTTATAAACATCTCACATAATGGTAATGGTAGTTGGTATATTAATCTACCTATTCCAAGATTACTATATTTTATAATATACTTTTCTGCATAGAATATTTTCCCTACCTCTAAAGCCATTTTTGCTTCTTTATATGAATTAGAAACCTCTTTTAAATCATTAACGACTGTTCCAACAGACACATAAACTTTACTCATTGCTTCACTATTTAATGTATCTAATATCATTTTAGCTTTTTTATCTATATACTCTTCTGAATCATTCTCACTAAGTTCTTTAACCAATATTATATTTTTTTCATCTACCGCTGTAATAAAATCTTTGACTTTAGCCGGAAATATATTTCTAACTATATCTAGTACATTTGTATCCTTTTCTGATTGTGTTTCTATAAGATATACTATTCTTCTTGCATTTGTCTCAATATGAAGTTTTTTAGATCTATTATATATGTCAACTAGTAATAAATTATCTAGAAGTAAGTTTTTAATAAAATTATCCTTATCAAATCGTTCCTTATATGCTACTAATAAATTCTTTATTTGAAATGATGTAATCTTACCAATTTTATATACATCTTCATCTTCACCCTTAACAGAAACTACATATTCTAAAGATTGTTCATCAAAAACTTTAAAAAATTGATACCCTTGAACTAGCATACTTTCTGCTTGAGAATTCACGAAATCTGAAACATCAAATATACTCTCGTCTATTCTACCAATTTCTGTAGTTGATATTATTCTACCTTCTGAGTCCATAACACTTATATCTCTTCTTGTAATTGATTTTAATCCATCTATCGTATTTTGTAATATTTGATTTGAAATCATTAAATTCACTCCTTTTATTATAATACTTTGTCCCTTAGGCCTAGCAAAAAAATTACGCCATTCAGCACTAGTTATTTTTTTACGATACCTTTATATATAATATAGCATATTTCTAAAAAAAAAAAAGAGAAAATGCAAAATTTCATACATTCTCCTTCTCTTTTTTATATATTTACATTTTTTACTAATTTAATATTGTAAGTTCTGTTTCTTTATCAAATACATGAATTTTATCTGTATCCATTGCTAATTTAACTTTGTCACCTGATTTAGCTTGACAACTTGGATTAACACGAGCTGTAATGTTATATCCTGCAAGTACTAAGTATAAGTTAATTTCTGCTCCTAATAACTCAGTAACATTTACTGTCGGCTCTATAATAGTATCTGGAGATGCTGCTAAATAATTATCCTCTGCATGTAAATCTTCTGGACGAATACCAAATATTACAGTTTTACCTACGTATCCACCATCAACTAATACTTTTGCTTTTGATTCATTAAGTTTAACTTGATAATCACCAAATGCTAAAACGATATTATTTCCAACTTTTTTAACAGCAGCTTCAATAAAGTTCATTTGTGGTGATCCTATAAATCCTGCAACAAATAAGTTTGTTGGTTTATCATATAAATCTTTTGGAGCTGCAACTTGTTGCATAATTCCATCTTTCATAACTACAATACGAGTACCAAGTGTCATTGCTTCTACTTGATCATGAGTTACATATATAATTGTTGTTTCTAATCTTTGGTGTAATTTTGAAATCTCAATTCTCATTTGAACTCTTAATTTTGCATCTAAGTTTGATAAAGGCTCATCCATTAAGAATACTTTTGGCTCACGAACTATTGCACGTCCCATAGCAACACGTTGTCTTTGTCCACCTGATAATGCTTTTGGTTTACGATCTAACAAATGCTCTATATCTAATACTTTTGCTGCTTCAGTAACTATTTTTTTGATTTTATCTTTAGGTACTTTCCTAAGTTTAAGTCCGAACGCCATGTTATCAAACACTGTCATATGTGGGTATAATGCATAGTTTTGGAAAACCATAGCTATATCTCTATCTTTAGGCGCAACATCGTTCATTAGTTTATCACCAATCCAAAGTTCTCCGTCTGTAATTTCTTCAAGACCTGCTATCATACGTAAAGTTGTTGATTTACCACATCCTGATGGACCAACAAATATGATAAACTCTTTATCTTCTACTTCTAAATTAAAGTCTTGAACTGCTACAAAACCATTTGGATATGCTTTTTTGATATTTTTAAGATTTAAACTTGCCATTCTAATTTCCCCCTTAGGAATATTTAATTTGTCCTTATTTATATTATTATAATACACTATTTACCTTCTTAGTACTATTGCCTTAATGACCAAATCAATTAATTAAGATTTGTAACAATTGTATATAGCTTTTCCTTCTTTTGTTTATACATTATATTCTTTAAATCCTTCTCCTAGAACTTCTCGTACATCTGCTACAATAACAAATGCGTTTTTGTCTATTTTTTTGACTAATTCTTTTAATTGAACAATTTCTTTTTTTGAAACGACACAAAATAAAACTTTTTTATTCTTATCGGTATACATACCTTTTCCTTCTAATCCTGTTACACCTCTATCTAATTGTTTCATAAGTTCTTTTGATATTTCATTATAATTATCTGAAATTATAAATGCTGCCTTTGAAAAAGTAATGCCCTCTAGTATGCCATCTATAACTTTTGCCGTTATAAATACTGCTATAATAGCAAACATAGCTTTTTCTATTCCGAACATAAACATCCCTAAAATTATAATTATTGAATCTAAACACAACATTATCTTAGCTATACTATAATGTTTTATATAATGTTGTATTATACTTGCTGCAAGATCTGTACCACCTGTTGTTGAATATGCCATAAAAACTAAACCGAGTCCAACTCCCGCAAATATTCCTCCAAATACACTTGATAATAGTAAGTCCATTGTCACTGCTGGAACATTTTTAGTTATAAAAAGAGCAAATGATAAAAACAGAGTTGCAAATAAAGTCTTACCTGCAAAATTTTTTCCTTTCAATGATATTCCCATAATAAGCAAAGGAATATTAAGTACTAAATTTGTAACGCCCAAGTCTATTCCTTTTCCAAACATTCCTTCTGTAACATGTTTAACGACTATCGCGAGTCCTGTAAAACCACCTGTAACCAAAGATTGTTTTTCAAAAAACATATTTATATCTAACGCTAATATAACAGTTCCTACTATTATTAGTAAATAATCTTTAAGTGTGTTTTTGTCAAATGTTTTATTCATTTATTTTCTCCTGCTATTTATGACCTTAATTAAATACAGTGGCAATTGTAACATTCTAATAAGTCTTGTAGGCTGAGCTATCAGTCTATAGAACCATTCTAATCCTAATTTTTGAAATATGACAGGAGCCCTTTTTGCTTTACCTGACATGCCATCAAAACTCCCTCCAACACCTATATTAACCTTTGTATTTAGTTCATTTCTATATTTGTATATGAATTTTTCTTGCCTTGGTGCTCCAAGACCTACTAGTAATATATCCGTTTGTTTTTTATTAATATCTGATATTATCTCACTAATTTCATCTTCTTTAAAATACCCATCTCTTACACCGCATATATTTATTCCTTTGTGCAACTTTTCCATATTTATAGCCGCTTGCTGTGCAACCCCTGGCGCCGCACCTACAAAATATATATTATAATTGTCATTCTTTATTTTGCCCAAAAAATTTTGTACCATATCATATCCTGCTACTCTTTCTTTCAACTTATTCTTTAGTATTTTCGAGCCAATTACTATACCTATACCATCAGGTACCACTAAATCTGCTTCATTAAGTATTTTTAAAAATTGTTCATCTTTATTAGCTTCCATAACGAATTCAGGATTAGGGGTGAAAACCATATGATATTTATCTTTTTTTAAAAAGCCTATTAATTTATTAACGGCTTCAGCCATTGTACAGTTGTCAAAATATACATTTAATATTTCCACTCTTTTATTCATAATGTTCTCCTTATTTATTATATACTTATTTATTTAAATCAATCATTAATTTACTTTTTTTTAACGTATCTATAGCAGCTTCACAAAAAAACAAACTTTCCTATTATACACAAGAAAAAGTAGGAGCTAACTCCTACTTTTTGATTAAAAGTTTTTCTAAATATTTATCATTTAGACCTGCTTTTTCTTTTAGCATTTTTGTTTTTGTCGCTATCTTTTCTTCATATGTCTTATAATTTAAATTTATATCGTCAAATATGTCTACTATACTATTTACATCTAAATCATCTATATTTTCTAATGCTGGCATATCTATTTCTTCTAAGTAAGCTTTAACTTTAGGATCATATATAATCCCAATCATTGGTTTGTTTTGTATAGCTGCATATATTAACATATGCAATCTCATACTTATTACAATTGATAAAAAGTTTACGACTCCAAGTATTTCAAATGATTGATAATTCTCTTTTAATGCATATCCTTTATTATTCATTTTTGATAAAATAGTATTACTAATATCTACGTCATTAGGATACTGCATTGGAATAAACAATACGTTATTCCCTTTTTCTATTAACTGATCACATAATTCAGATATTTTTTCTACATAATTTTCTTCATGTTTCCAGTTACGTATACATATCCCAATCAATGGTTTATCCATTGGTATGCATTCTTTCTCTAATATTTTCTCTGCTTCTTTTTCACCAATACTTTCTAATGTAAATACTGGATCTGCCGCAATATATATATCTGGCTTATTTACGCCTAATTTATCTAATACTAATTTTGAAGAACTTTCTCTTAACGTTATAAGGTTAACTTTGTTAATTACTTTTTTCACTAAATATCTATTTACACGTTTATTAACGGGTCCTATTCCATTTCCATATAGCATTACATCTTTTTTGTAAAATTTTGCTGTTAATATTATTGCTAAATAATACAGCAATGATCTACTACTAGTAAGGTCTTGTATTAAACTTCCACCCCCACTAATTAAAACGTCACTTTCCTTTAAAGCATTTCTTATTGCTTTATAATCAAACCTATAAATAGTATCAATATTATACATTTCTTTTGTTTTTTCTGGTATATACGATAATGCTATAATATCTATATCCTTATATAGTCTTTTTATATTTTTAATCATAGCAACTAGTATTGCTTCATCACCTGAATTATTATATCCATGATAACCTGAGATTACAACTTTTTTCATCTTTTTTACCTCATAATTATATTTTCACGCTACTCTACATCTTCAAAAAAATAACTAGTCTGTATACCAGTCTATTTTAATTCAGATGACTCATTCTAACATATAATGTTAGAATTTAAAATATTTTTCCCATTTTTTTGTCTGATTCATTGTTATATAATAATTATGTGGTATACTATCAAAGATAATATTTAATAATATACCTTTATAAAGGAGGGTTATAAGTGTTAAAAGTACTCCATTTAATAAGCGGAGGAGATGATGGCGGTGCCAAAACTCATGTTCTCTCATTAATTAAACAATTACAAAAACAAATTGATGTTACCTTAGTTTGTTTTATTAAAACTGAGTTTTATACTGACGCTATTAATATGGGCATTGATATAAAACTTTTTGAACAAAAACAACGTTATGATCTCTCAGTAGTTAAAAATCTAACTACTTTAATAAATGAAAATAATTATGACTTAGTTCATTGTCATGGTGCAAGGGCTAATTTTTTAGCTACTTTTTTTATGCATAAAATTAAAGTACCATCTGTAACTACTGTACATAGTGATTTTATACTTGATTTTCAGAATAGTTTTTATAAACAAATATTTTATAAAAATTTAAATGTGTATTCTTTAAAGAAGTTTAATTATTATATTGCAGTATCTGATGAATTTAAAAGAATGCTTATTTCTCGCAAATTTCCAGAAGATAAAATTTTTACAGTTTATAACGGCGTTGATTTTGATGAAACTTTACCAACTGTTAATAGACTAGATTTTCTAAAACAATATAATTTAGATCACTTAGATAATAAAATTATACTTGGTATTTTAGCAAGACTTCATCCTGTTAAAGGACATAAAATGCTATTTGAATCAATCGCCCCATTAATATCTTCTAATAAAGATATACATCTACTTTTAGCTGGTGATGGTGATGAAAAAGATTCCCTTATTAAACACGCTGAATTTTTAAACATTAGTGATAATATTCATTTTTTAGGATTTGTTAATAAACCTTTAGATGTTTTGAATGCTATAGATATAAACTTATTAACATCTTATAGTGAAAGTTTCCCTTATGTTTTACTTGAAGGAGCCCTCTTAAAAAAACCTACCGTTGCTTCTTCAGTTGGCGGCATCCCTATGCTTATTATTAATGAAGAAACTGGTTTGACTTTCAAAGCTGGATGTACTAGTGAATTAACGACTAAATTAAATTCTGTAATATGTTCACCTGAAAAGCAAAAAAAGCTTGGTGAAAACTTATATAAACATGCTAAGGAAAACTATTCTTTAGAAAACTTAGCAAATACACATATAAAAATTTACAAAGAAATTATTTCGAAAGGAAAATAAACATGAAAATAATAGATAACAAAGGAAAATTATTTGGTTTAATAAATATAATTGATTTAACTGTTTTACTTATTATAGTTTTATTAGTTGGATTTGGAGTTAGTAAAACATTAAATACTAATTCTACAATTATCAATAAGACACAAAAATTAGAATATAAAATAGAAATTAATAATGTAAGAGATATAACAGTTGATGCTATTGAAGTCGGTGAAACACTTAAAGAATTTAAGAAAAATATAGTTATAGGTAAGATTGTTTCAAAAGATGTAGAAAATGCTATGGATAATGTTAAAACTTCAGATGGTAGAATTATTAAAGCCGAAATTCCTGATAAATATAGAATTACGCTTACAATTGAATGTGATGCTAGTGTAACTAATACCTTAATATCTACAAACGGAGAAGAATTACTAGTAGGTAAAAGTCTTTTTATAAGAGGTTCTAAATTCTTTACTAGTGGTGTAATGGTTGGTGTAGATCAATAATACAGAATACGAATTGAGGGATATTATGATTTATTCAAGTAAATTTATTTCGTTTTTTATAACGTTGTATAAATTTTTAATTAATAGTTGTATATATAATTTTTTCAAAACTATGTTTTGTAATATTGCTGAATATTATAATAATAGTACCATTAATAAATTAAATTGTAGTTTCTTTAACTACAATTTTATAAAAAATTCATTTTTTCACAGAATAACTGCAGGAACTTGTAAAAGACTAGCTATCTATTTTGTTTGTAAATTGAACAAATGTATTTCTTCTTCTTTTTCAAATAGTTTTACAGTAAAGTTGTCTACTAAATTAAAATACTATTATATTTCTTTAAAAAATAAGCTGTTTGAAAACAGTTTTTGTTATAAAGTTGTTTATACATTTTGGAACAACGCCGAATAGGAGTGTTATTAATGACTATAGATTTATTTATTAAAATTATTGGGGCTATTTTAACTTTTTTACTTACTATGTCTAATCCTTTGACTGGCATATATATGCTTATTATAGCTATCCCATTTTTACAATCAAACGAATTGATATTATTATTTACTGTATTAATATCTTTTTCTTTTATATTTAACGCTATTCGACATAAAAAGGTAGCATATACAAAAACGGCTATTACATTCCCTATATTATTGTACCTAATCGTTCAAATAATTTGTACGATTACCTCTGTAACTCCAATGCTCAGTTTGCAAAATTTTCTTGTTAGTTTATTTAGTATTATTATGTTTTTTATAATAATAAATACGGTTACAACCAAGAGTATATTAGATAAATGTTTGAAAATGTTTATATTTATTGCTTTCGTTGCTTCTTGTTATGGTATATTGCAATATTTCACGGTAGGCGTTACTGATTTAACTTGGGTTGATTTAGAAACTAATCCTGACTTAACAACAAGAGTTGGCGGACCTTTCAATAACCCTAATATTTTCGCTGAATATTTAGAGTATATTTTACCAACTGCTCTTGTACTAATTTTTGTATATAAGAATAAAATAAATAAAATTCTTTTATCTATTATGTCAGCTACTATTTTAATATGTTTGGTTTTAACTTTCTCACGAGGAGGTTGGTTAGGTTTTGCTGCTGCTATTTTCTTTTTTGCTTTAGTTAAATTTACTAGATATATACCTATTTTAATTGCTGGTGGGATTGCTTGTATACCTTTTTTACCAAGCGTAATATTAACAAGATTACAGAGTATTGTTAACTTCCAAGATACCTCTAATTCTTATCGTATAAATGTATGGCAAGGAACTATAGAAATGATTAAAGATTTTCTTTTCACAGGAGTAGGATATGGATATTGGGCATATAAATCAGCTTATATTCACTACTCAGTTAATGCTACTAAAGTATGGCATTCTCATAATGTATATTTACAAATATTAGCTGAAACCGGAATATTTGGATTTATTTCATTTACTTTAGTTATAATTTCTTTATTTGTACTTATTATAAGTCACAATAAAAAAAGTAATGATATATATTCAAATTACGTCTCTTTAGCCTTACTTTGTGGAATAATTTCTTTACTTGTTCACGGCTTTGCTGAACATATACTGTATATGCCTAAATCAATTATTGAATTTTGGATGATACTTGGTTTTGCCATTGCAGCTATTAATATTAAAGATGATAAAAAACTCACATAA
>Ga0209013_10002751_pt1 | contig 15844 bp, 12 predicted proteins | sample Cruoilmetagenom2_FD_187291 | JGI IMG/M metagenome (GOLD analysis project Ga0209013, IMG submission 187291) | Oil polluted marine microbial communities from Coal Oil Point, Santa Barbara, California, USA - Sample 2 (SPAdes) (version 2) | ecosystem: Environmental > Aquatic > Marine > Oil seeps ... | reverse complement strand
CATGTGGCTGAAAGGGCCAGGCTGGATCCAGGGGATCCCTATGGTTCTCCGCCTTACTACGTGTATGAGATTCTTCCACAGAAGCTGGAAGCAGCCCGGGCCGGCGCTGCCGGTGTATTTTTCGGCGCTCCTCGCGAAGGCGACTCCCGCCCGCCTCTCCACTTTTGCTACATTGCGGGGGAACAGGGCGTCGCGGCAGGAGGGGGGATGCGCATTCAATTACCCGAAACATGGATACGTTCCTTGCGACAGATATCGGACCTCGAAGCATCCGGGTCTGTTGTTGTGGGTGCCGGCCCCGACGGGAGCAAGGTATCACCGGAGGTAATCCTTATTGAAGAGGGGGTAGAGATCTACCTTGCCGGTGGATTAAGAGAAGGGGAATTTATCACTGTGACCTGCGGGCCGGATACAATAGGCCGGGATTTTTCGCTGGAAGAAAGAGAGGGCGAAGAGACCTGTTTTTCCTTCTTCATCGACATGGCCGGAGATCGGGAATTTCAGGCTCTTCCATCCCCGGTTTGCATACAATGAGTTTATACAAAGCACTCCTCCCGTATCCGGTGTGATGCCCGTATGTTTTGCCCGTTTCCTGTGGAATGACAGCAACACCTCGGAACGGAGATACCGCGTAAAAGTCCATTCTTGTTGAATTTACCAGTCTTTTTATACTATAATGAGGCAAATTCAAAAACGTTACTTAGAAGAAAAAGCTTAACTTATGAAAAATCCCTGAGAATCTACGCATGTCCTCAATAATATACTTTTGGAGGATATGCAGGGATTTTTTAGTGGGATCATGGTTGAAATTGGCAGCGTAGAAAAAAATAAGGCCGGTGAAAGGTTCTTTTTTAATTCCGGTGGAAAGAATCTGTACGGAAATTTGCATTACGCTGCGGCACCATCCCGGAAGTTCGGCTGGGTTTTTTGTGATCCTTTTGCAGAAGAGAAACTCTGGGCTCAACGGATTCTCTTCAACCTGGCCCGCCGGTTTGCCGGCCATGGTTTTCCGGTTATCCGGTTTGATTATATGGGGCACGGAGACAGCGAGGGGATTTTTACGGATACAAGCCTGGCCAGCCGGATCGAGAATATTCTGAGTGCGATAGCGGTGATGAGAGAGAGGGGGGAAGTGGAACACATCGGGCTTTTTGGATTACGGCTTGGAGCCGCGCTGGCGCTCAAAGCGCTTCAGCGTGAAGCGTCTGCAGAGGCCGTGATTTTATGGGCGCCTGCTTTGAACATAACAGATTATATCTACGACTGTCTCCGGTCGAATCTGACCACTCAAATGGTCGTCCACCAGAAAGTCCTGGAGACGAGAGATAAGCTTGTCAGGCGGATGGTTGCCGGAGAAACCGTAAACATAGACGGTTACGAGCTTCCTGGCATTCTCTACAAAGAGGGAGAAGCACTTAACAGGGAAGGACTGGTACCTGAGAGACCGTGCAAATCTTTTGTTCTCGATATTGTCAGACGCCAGAGACCCTTCGGTCCGGATCTTCAGAAGTTTCAGGAACAATGGGAGACGCGGGGCGGAGAGATACAGGTATCACAGTCGGTTTTTGATCCCTTCTGGACCGAATTGAGAAATTACTATCCATCTGCACCGGAATTGAATGAAAAAACAGTTGCTTTTGCAGAGAACCTGACCGGTTGAACGCATACGGAGCATTGCATGATTACAGAAATGCCGGTTAGTTTCACGAACGGAAACGGGCAGATACTGACGGGAATTCTCCATGTACCCGGGGAAGGGCCCGGGCGGCATACAGGTATCAGCATTCTGAATCCCGGCATCAAAAACAGGGTTGCCCCGAACCGGCTGAACGTGAAACTGGCCAGAAAGCTATGCAGCCTGGGTTATCCAATTCTTCGTTTTGATCCCGAGGGCGTGGGAGAGAGCGGGGGCGAGCTTCCCCGGACATCCGTCCAGAACATCTGGGGTATCATTCAGCAGGGGCATTTTATCGGGGATATCCTGGCATCGAATCGATTCTTCAGGAATAAAACCGGCATTCAACAGATCCTGCTCGCCGGCATTTGCGGGGGGGCCATCAGCGCTCTCCTGGCATCGGAGCAGGACGACAATATTTCCGGGCTTATCCTCATCGATGTCCCTGTTTTTTTGGAAGGGGAGAGGGACTATGCCGCAACGATCGTTCCCGGTCGCTATGCGGACATGGTATTCATGCAATATGCATATAAATTTTTTATTCTCTCAGCCTGGCGGCGGTTCCTCACCCTGCAGACGGACTACAGAGCGCTTGCCAGGGCGTTCTGGGTGAAGCTTGGCGGGACAGGGCTGGCATCAAAGACCCCGGCGAAAAGCGGCGACAAAAAAATCAGCGGGCTCCCGTTCAATGAAAAGTTCATTCCCGCTTACCAGAAATTTGTGGACGGGCAGGGCAAAGTCCTCTTCGTTCTCGCGGAAAATGACGCGAGCACGGCTTATTTCGAAAATTTATTTGCAAAAGACTTTCTGAGCGAGGAGAATAAGGCGGGATGCGAACGCCTTAAAATCAACAATGCGAATCACATCTACGCTTTGAAAGAATGGCAGAAACAATTAATGAACGGCGTGTGTGACTGGGTCACGACACACTTTTCCGGTTAAGTGATTGTGAGGTTTTTATGATTACCGTTGGGATCGTCGGCTGTGGTTACTGGGGGCAGAATCTGGTCCGGAATTACCATCAGCTGAATATTGCTGATTTGAAGTATGTTTGCGATATCGACCAGAAGAGAATTAATTATGTCCGGGAGTTCTATCCGGCAGTGAAAACGACAGAAAATTTCCAGGATCTTCTCGACGACCCGGCGGTGGATGCGATTGTCGTCGCCCTTCCCGCGGGGATGCACTTTGCCTTTACGAAGCAGGCGCTCGAAGCAGGAAAGCATACGTTTGTAGAAAAGCCCCTCGCCACAACCCTGAAGGACGCGACGGCTCTGGTCGACCTGGCGCGGAAAAATAATCTCACCCTTATGGTGGGGCACACATTCGAATACAACGCGGCTGTGCAGGAGGTGAAAAAATATATCGACCGGGGGGATCTCGGGAAGATGTATTATCTCTACGCGCAGCGCCTGAATCTGGGAAGGGTGCGGGATGATATCAACGCCATGTGGAATCTTGCGCCCCACGATATTTCCATCATTCTGTACTGGCTTGGACAGGAACCGGTTTCTCTTCAGGCGTGGGGCATTACCTGTCTCCAAAAGGGGCTTGAAGACGTCGTTTTTCTTGTCATGAACTTTCCGGATGGCGTGAGTGCCCACATCCATACGAGCTGGCTGGATCCGAACAAGGTCAGGAAGATGACCGTGGTGGGAAGCAGGAAAATGATCGTTTACGATGATACCTCCTCTGAAGCCAGAATCCAGATTTTCGACAAGGGAATCGACAAAAAAAATATCGACGTAAACCTGGGCGAATACGACAGTTTCGCGAAATTTCAGCTGATCCAGCGCGCCGGGGATCTCCTGATTCCCAGGATTCACTTTACGGAGCCCCTGCGGGTCGAATGTTCACATTTTATTGAATGTATCGAGAAGGGAGAGACGCCCCGGACGGATGGAGAATCAGGCCTGAGAGTTGTGAAAATTCTGGAAGCAGCGGATGCGTCTTTAAAAAACAGCGGAAAGGTAATTGAACTATGAACAATCCGATCAACGAATTCATCTATATCTATCCTGACGTAAGAATCGGCAGCGGGCACCGGATCGAAATGTTCTCTATTATCGGAAAACCGGCAGAAGGTAATCAGGAAGAAAAACGGGCAACGGTCATCGGCGTCAACGCCGTGATTCGCTCCCATACGGTCATCTACGATGGGAACCGGATCGGCGACAATCTTCAGACCGGCCACCATGTCATGATCAGAGAAATGAATACCATCGGCGACAATGTCAGCATCGGTACAAAATCCGTGGTGGAGCATCATGTCACCATCGGAAACAATGTACGCCTGCATACAAGCGTTTTTGTTCCGGAATTCTCCACACTGGAGGATGGCTGCTGGCTCGGGCCCAACGTCACCGTCACAAACGTCCTGCATCCCCTCTGCCCCAAGGCCAAGGTCTGCGTGAAAGGAGCAACCATCAAGCGAAATGCCAGGATCGGCGCGAATGCGACGCTTCTACCGGATATCACCATCGGGGAGAATGCACTGGTAGGAAGCGGTTCGGTGGTGGTGAAGGATGTCGCGCCGAACACCGTGGTAGCCGGAGTTCCGGCGAGAGAGGTCAAGGAGATCAAAGACCTGACCTGTCCCTATAATCTGATAGACCATCCATATCCCGGTCACGGCGGATAAAAGACAGTAAAGGAGACGCAGCATGAAAATACCCTTTGTTGACCTGAAGTTGCAGTATCAACATCTGAAAGATGAGATGGTTCCGGTTGTGACGAAAGTGATGGAAGAGGCTGCTTTCATTGGAGGACGGGAATTAAGGGAACTGGAGGAAACTTTTGCCGCCTACTGCGGGGTCCCCCACGGTATTGCGGCATCATCCGGGACCACGGCGCTGCATCTGGCTCTGTTCGGAGTCGGGGTGAAACCCGGTGACGCGGTCGTCACGGTGCCGAATACCTTCATCGCCACCGCAGAGGCGATTTCCCATTGCGGAGCCGAGCCGGTATTCGTGGATGTCCGGGAAGATTCCCTCTGTATGGATCCCGGGGATCTGGAAAGATATATTGCCGGTTGCGAAAAACGGCCTGATGGGACCGTCGTGGATTCCCGGACCGGAAGGAAGGTCGCCGCGGTTCTGCCTGTGCACCTCTTCGGTCAAATGGTGGACATGAAAACGCTTCAGGAGGTCCTCAAAGGAAGTCAGGTTGCTGTAATTGAAGACTGCGCCCAGGCGCACGGCGCTGAACACAATGGGCAACGGGCAGGATCTTCTGGCGATGCCGCCGCTTTCAGTTTCTTCCCCGGCAAGAATTTAGGCGCTTATGGGGACGGAGGCATGGTGGTCACGAAAAGCGAAGACCTGGCCCGCAGGCTCAAAATGCTTTCGAATCATGGGCGGGCAAAGAAATATGAGCATGACCTAATCGGCTTCAATTACCGCATGGACAATTTGCAGGCAGCGGTTGTGCTCGTAAAGCTTCGCCATCTGGAAGCATGGAACGAGCTGCGACGCGCCCATGCTGCAACCTATAGAAGGCTCCTGCGGGAGTCTGAGCTTACGACAGAGAACGGGGGGCCGGTGATGCTGCCGGAGGAATGCCCGGCCTGCCGGCATGTGTATCACCTGTTTGTCATCAGGATCAGCGACAGGGACAACCTGCAGAGGCATCTTTCGGAGCAGGGAATCGCAACAGGAATTCATTACCCCGTTCCCTTGCATATCCAGCCCGCGTATCAAAGTCTTGGTGGAAAACGCGGCCAATTCCCGGTAAGTGAGAAAGCTGCCGCGCAGATGCTTTCGCTTCCCATGTTTCCTGAATTGACCGAAGCGCAGATCTCCTTTGTGGTAGAGGCGATCTGTGATTATTATAAGAACAAATAAGAGGTCTCTTAAGCGTGCCGGTTGCGGGGCCCCAGGGAAAGTCCGAAAAAAAACCCTTTAGAATCCTTTACCTGGCCCAGCAGTTTGCGCCTGAAATGGGCGCGGCTGCGGTCAGGGCGTCCGAATTTGCCCGTAGCTGGGCGGCAGAAGGCCATAAAATAAGGGTCCTGACCGGATTTCCATCCTATCTCACGGATGGGATCTCCGCCGGCTATCGCAACAGGCTTATTTCCAGGGAACAGAAGGAGGGGTATGAAATCATCCGGACCTTCACCCTTACGTATAAGCCGGACAGTATTGTTAAGCGCTTTTTAAGCCAGATATTCTATGCCCTGAGCAGCATTATCGTGGGGATATTCTCACCCAAATGCGATATCGTTCTTTCCACCTCGCCGCCCTTCACCGCCTTCTTCACCGGCTACCTTATCAGCGTGTTTAAGCGGTGCAATTTTGTTACGGAAATCCGCGATCTTTTCCCGGCATCCGCGGTCGCTTTCGGTGTCCTGAAGGAAGGCCCGCTGGTCAGGATTCTGACAGCTATGGAAAATTTTTTCTACCGGCGTTCCGCACTGGTTGTGGGAGTTACACAGGGCATCATAAACGATATCGGGAAGCGGGGCTTGAAGAATATTCATCTCAGGCTGATTACGAATGGCGTGAATACAGATATATTCAGGAAGACAGAAGCGCGTCCCCGCATCAGAGAAAGTTACGGGCTGGAATCCTGCTTTGTGATGATTTATACAGGCATTCTGGGAAGAGCCCAGAACCTGGGCCTTCTCATGGAAGCGGCCGAGCGCTTGAGAGAAAGGAAGGATATTGTATTGATGCTGGTGGGGGAGGGCGTGGAGAGGTTCCGTCTGCTCCAGCTAAAAGAGGAGAAAAAGCTGGACAATGTGATTTTTGTCGAGAGCCAGCCGGTCTCCAGGATCCCCGATTTACTATCCGCCGCTGACGCAGGTTTTGCTTCACGCAGGATGGTGAGGATCACCAGGGGAGCGCTTCCGGTGAAGATGTTCGAGTACATGTCGTGTGAACTGCCGGTCATTTTCAATGGTACCGGTGAAGCAGAAGAGGTCCTCAAAGCGGCTGAGGCCGGTATCAGTGTAACCACGGAAAATCCGGACGACCTTGCTGAAGCGGTTATTAAGCTGGCGGAGGATCCCGCACTGAGACGGAGGATGGGAATGAAAGGACGGGCCCATGTGGAGCGGTTCTTTTCCCGCCAGCATCTGGCCGAAGCCTATGCCGGGCTTCTCAAGGACCTGATCCATTAAAATCAGCCGGACAATCATGGATAAACGAATCAGAATACTATATATCATCGGAACACTTCGCACAGGAGGTGCGGAGAGACATCTCGTTCAACTTCTACGGGGTATCGATAGAGGCACGTTCGATCCCGAGGTCTGTTGTATAAAGAAGGTGGGAGGATTCGTCCCCCTGGTGACAGATACGGGCATTCCGGTCCTCGATCTGGGGATTGACCGATATTACAGTTTCAGGGCGATCCGGAAATTCTTTTCTCTGGTGAGGTTCATCCGGAACAGGAATTTCCAGATCGTGCATACGTTCCTCTTTCACACCAACATATTCGGTTCCCTCGCCGCATTTCTCGCCAGGAAGCCGAAAATCGTGATCAGTATCCGGAACATGAATATTTTCTTTACCGCCAGGCATATTTACGCCATCCGGCTGATTGGATTTCTGGTGGACAAGGTGACGGTGGTCAGCGACCATGTGAAGGATCTTGTTTTGAGACGGGAGAAACTCAAACCGGAGAAAGTCGTGACGATTTACAACGGGGTCGATATCGCCGATTTGCAATGTCAGGTGAATAAGGAGAAAAAGAGGGAAGAGATCGGCCTCGACACGGGTGGTCCGGTTCTGGGATGTGTGGCCAGCCTGCATGCCCGGAAAGGACACCGGTACCTGATCCAGGCTCTTGGGGGAGCCGTTCAAACCTATCCGGATCTTTCCCTGCTCCTGATCGGTGATGGGGCGGAGAGAGCCGAAATCGAGAAGCAGGTGCAGGCGCTGGACCTGGCCCGGCAGGTCAAATTTCTGGGCCGGCGGAGCGATGTTCCCGAGCTTCTGGAACTGATGGATATTTTTGTTCTCCCCTCCCTGGAAGAGGGGATGTCCAATGCGCTGCTGGAGGCTGCAGCGAAAGGGAAACCTGTTGTGGCAACGGATGTGGGCGGCAATGCGGAAATGGTAGTGCATGCTGAAACGGGCCTGGTGGTTCCTGCCCGGGACGTGGATGCCCTCCGGGATGCTATCCTCGCCTTACTCCGGGACAGGCAAAAAGCATCCGCCATGGGGGAAAAGGGGAGAGAGAGAATGCTTCGATTCTTTTCTCTCAAGAACATCATTGAACAGAACCAGGCACTGTACCGGGAGCTTCTCGGGACTGACATCGCGGACACGGGGAAATAAAATGTCAACCGGAAGAACCATCGTTAGAAATGTTTTTTCCAACTGGTTCGGCCTCGGCTACCAGGTGCTGCTGGCCATTTTTATTACTCCCTTCATGGTACACCGGCTCGGAAATACGGGTTACGGCATATGGATTCTGGTCGGGTCTTTCATCGGATACTTCGGACTGATGGACCTGGGCGTGCGGACTTCCATTGTGAAATACTGCGCCCAGTATGATGCGGGAAAAGAGGAAAAGAAGTTTAATGAAATCGTCAATTCAACCCTTGTTTTTTATCTGGCGGTCGGCCTGCTGGTTTTCCTGCTGTGTTTCGGTAGCAGCTTCTTTTTCCCGGAATTGTTTGTTAAGGATACGGCGTACCGTGAAGAAGCCAGGCTGATCCTGATCATTATGGGGCTCAACCTGTTTCTCGGTTTTCCTTTCGAGGTCTTCGGCGGGATCCTGAGCGGCCTCCAGCGTTATGACCTTCAGAACATGGCCAGGGTCATTGCAGCAACGGTAAGAAGCGCAGCCGTCATCATTTTTCTCCTGCACGGATACGGGCTTTTGACCCTCTCCCTGATTATGCTTTTTTCCAACATCGGCTTCAACGCCATGGAGACCTTCTTTGTGTTTCGCGTCTATCCGAATCTTAAACTGGGCCGTCAATTCGTAAAGCTCAAAGCTTTGAAGCAGGCGTTATCTTACAGTATCTTCAGCTTTATCCTTTTTCTGGGCTCCCGCATCGCCTATCACACAGATGCCCTGGTGATCGGCGCTTTCATGTCGGAACAGTACGTCACGTACTATGCCATCGGGGGGAATTTAATCGAATACCTCAGGCGATTGATCAACTCCATGGTTTTTGTTTTTACACCGGCGATCAGCGCCAGTGAAGCCAGAGGGAACAGGGAGGAAGTAGCCGATATTCTCATGCGGGGAGCGAAGTACGCGATGCTGATCATCATGCCCATAGGCTTAACCCTGATGATTATGGGCAAGGCATTTATCGGGATCTGGATGGGGGAGGAATACATGGATCCGAGCGGCACCGTTTTGATGATTCTGATGTTTTCCCATTTCTTTGCCCTGTCCCAGTATTCTGCAAGATCGGCATTGTTCGGCCTGGAGAAGCACCGGGTGCCCGCTCTGGCAGAGGGAATGACTGCTTTGGCCAACCTCGGTCTGAGCCTTATCCTGGTGCGGCCATACGGCATCTACGGTGTGGCGCTGGGCACTACAATTCCCCTGCTGGTCCTTAAGGCCATTTTTTATCCCGTCTATACATGCCGGGCGATGAAGCTGTCTTTCTGGAAATATACCCGGCAGGTTTTTACTGTGCCGGTTCTGACATCCATCCCTTTCGGGCTGATTTTATATTTATTCTCCCGGTTTTTATACCCGACGAGCTTTCCCGCCTTCCTGCTGGAAGTAGCGACTGCGGGACTTGTATTTCTTGGCATTGTCTGGGCGGTGGGTCTGGATCAGGAGGAAAGAAGGACCTGGAACAGGGTCCTCGGAAGCCTTATGCGTAAACTGCATCTATCGCGTTAACAATGAATGGAGAAAAATACGGCGGAAAAAGAGAGAGATAAAAGATGAAAAATCGCGCATGGCTCTATGAATATCTCAAAAGATCCCTTTTGCCGGGTGAAAAAGCGGATTTCAGCCGCCGCCCCGTCCATGTGCTCTTCCTCTGCACGGACCATTTCGAACCCGGCACCGGAGGCGTGACCAAGGAAAAAGCGGACTGGCGAATCGAAAAGTGGGAGAGGGAATATACTGCCATGTCCTCGCGACACCGGGATTTCGAGGGAAGACCGCCGAGACACGGCTGGTTCTATCCGCCCCATTATTATGACTGCAATTATTTTAATCGATTGAACCGTCTGTGTTTCGAAGGAAGAGGCGAAATGGAACTGCATCTCCACCATGATCACGATACGCCCGGGTCGCTCACCCGTCTTCTGGAGAAAACCCTGTCTGATTACAATAAGCTGGGCATGCTGATAACCCTCGGCGAAAAACCTGAGGTTCGCTATGCGTTCATCCATGGCATGTGGTCCCTGGATAACGCACTGGGGCCAGAATACTGCGGTGTCAATGAAGAACTCATCATCCTGTCCAGGACCGGCTGCTTTGCGGATTTCACATTCCCCTCGGGCGGGTTTGCACAGCCTGTGCAGGTAAACAGCATTTACTATGCCCGGGATGACCCGGAAGCTCCCAAATCTTATGACCGGGGGAAACCCGTGCGGGCTCATGGACAGCCCTGGGGGGATCTGCTCATGTTCCAGGGACCCCTGTGCGTCGATTTTTCTCCGCTATTCCGTTTGAAGAAACCCGGAATCGATATGGCAGGCGTGAACAGGAAGGAACCGGGAACCCCGGAGAGGGTGGATGCATGGATTCGCACCGGGGTACACGTGCATGGCAGGCCGGACTGGATTTTTGTTAAAATAGCCACCCATTCCGCCCAGGAGGAAAACCACGATACCATCATCGGGGACCGAGCGGACAGAATGTATTCCTATCTGGAGGAGAAGTATAACGACGGGGAAAATTTTTGTCTCCATTATGTCACTGCCAGGGAAGCCTATAATATCGTAAAAGCGGCGGAAGCCGGAATGAGCGGGAATCCATACGATTACCGGGATTATCTAATCCCGCCGTACGCAAACACGGCCGTACATACTGAATCACTCTACAGGCTGGGCCGGTATACGCCGGACGCCTGTGAGCTGGATGTTCTCGACGGAGAGGGGGACGTTACTTTCCTGTTCAATTCCATTCCTGTGACCCGCGTCCAGGCAAGGGATCTGAAGCGTTTCACCTTTCACCACGAGGAGGAAGCGCACCGGTTCCTGTTCAGACTGCAGGGAGCGGAAGGGGCGGCATTAACCGTGAAGACGCCCGCGGGGGTAGATCCCGGGGCCTGTGAATTCATGAATGCAACCCTCGAGGAGAAAAGCGGGGACAGTGTAACGGTTTCCATACACGCGGACGGTCCCGGGCGGGTTTGCGAAGCTTCCATCACATACAAGAAATGCGGGCTAGCTTATTCCGTCTTATAAACCGTTACCTTGCGGCTCAACTGTCCATCCGGGAGCATGCTGCAGTAGCTCATTTCCGCCAGGGTGAAGTCGTATTTCTGAACCACCGGGGCCAGCTTGGCCAGAAGCGTAAGAACGGATTTCACAATAGCGGTCTCTTTGTTTTCCGCCGGGATAAAAGCACCGGCAAAGGACAGGCCGGCCAGAATGCTCGCCATCTCCGCAGCCGAGTTTTCCTTATCCTTGAAAGATACGCTGGAAATACCGGAGGACGGCAGTTTGCCGCATTGTTTCAGTTTTTCATTGTCCTTGATATTTTTTGCTTTCCCGTCCTTGACCGCCATGATCGATTCTACGGCTCCGGGAGAGGTTGCCAGCAGGAAATGGTTGTCCACAAAGCCATAAACGGGCTGGATAAAAGGAATCGTGGCCAGGGAGATGGATCTGAGCTGGTACTTTTCAAACTGTGCCAGGGGAGTGATCTCAAGCTTGGGACCGTTTTCCGATCCGGCAAGCAGGCCCATGAGCATGCCCGTCAGCTTTTCGATGGTGGCCGATCCCTTTTCCCTGTCTGACACACCCATGAGAAACACCGCGTCTCCGCCGCCAAAGGGAGAGGGGTTCAGGGCAGGTATGGAGATGGAGATATAGGAGCCGTCCATCCAGGAAAGGATGTCTTCCTCGATTTTTATGCCGATGGCTTCTTCCTGTGCGGCCACCTTGGCTACGATTTCAGCGCCATTCGGCACCTTTTCCGTGACATATTGTCTGATGAACCCGTAAAGTTCGGCCAGGGATATGCCGGGAGACGCTTTGAAGCCGGTAGCGTTTGCGGGAACGAATTTCTGGTAATCCTTGACCGTACCGGGGCGGAAAAAGATCTGGTGCAGGGTTTTTTCTTTATCTTCCTCGTTGTAAAGAAGCAGGGTTTCCTCGTAGCTCTTGTTCTTATCCATGTACGTGATGCTTGTCAGGCACTGGTAAACGCCGAACTGATCGATGATATCGCTTATCAACATAATTTTTGCCGCTGCTTCGGGGTCCTTTGCGGCTGCCACGGACACGAATCCCATGAGCCCCTTATAGCCTTCCATCATGTTTTTGAAGTTGAAAAAAACTATTTCATCTTCCCAGGCATGGAGTTTTTTCTGGGACTTCACGAGGAGGGGATTGGCCAGAATGCTACCCTCTACTTTGTTTTCCTTGTATCTCCGGAGGGCCGTTTTCAGGAACCCCGTGGAGGAACTGAGCCAGAGGGTATCATCAATGGTCGCCATGTTGAGCGCCTGCGGTATGCCACAGCACGACAGGCTGGTCACCCTGGCCCCCATGAACTCTTCGTCCTTGATGAGAATGGCCTCGTTCAACAACTTGATCTCTTCCATGATCTTTCGGATGCCTTCCATGACGGGCGGTATTTTTTCCTTATCCATCCTGGAAATAAACAGATGGGGCGGGCTGGGAACCTCCATTTTCTGGGTATAAACAGATTCATGTTCAATCAGATGGCTCCATTGCACGCCGTAGATCAATCCCTGAATTTTATGGATCACCTGGCCGGCCTTATCCTTTTCCTCCCCTTCGAACTGGCCGAGGAGCAGGTTAATGGCCTCTTCTATGACACCGGAATCTCTGAAAGCCTGCTTGATGGCATCATATTTTGGCTTTAAAAAGTCTCTTTCCGGATTGTGCTTTCCATGGATGTAGAGAAAAACATCGTCCGGAACGGCCCTTCCAAGTTCGGAACCGGCGGCTGCGGCCCCGCAGAAAAGAACCACCAGCAGAATCGGAAGCATGGATCTTAAAAGTGACCTTTTCATTATTATCCTCCTTACCCACACCTGTATGACACAGTTTGCCCTCTGGTTTTATATAGTTTCATTTCCATACTACCAGATACGTGAAGCCCGGGAAAAAGTTTCGACACGGCATAATTATATATATGGCAGGCTGCACTCCCAAATCCACCGTCAAAATTATAGAACACTTGATAATAAGGAATTCGTGAAATTAGGCGGTGGATTTAGGGCACGGCCTCTTTATTGAAAAAATCTAAAAATTCTGATATAATTCTATAAACGACAAAAACTGACAAAACAAATATAAAATATAGGTCAGGAGAATCATGTCTGCAACAAAAAAGGCTACCGAGCAGGAAACACAGAAGAAATTCATCGAAAAAATCGTCGATTCTCTTCCCCATGGACTCTATGTAATCGACAGGAATTTTACCATTGTGGCCTGGAATACGCAGCGGGAGACCGGAGAGTTCGGCATTCCGAAAGAGGAGGTTCTGGGGAAGAATGTTTTTAAAGTGTTCAATCTCCAGGTGTCGTCCCTCCTCAAAGTGGAATTCGACCGGGTATTTGAAACCGGAAAGCCCCTGCCCCCCATGCGGTGTGAATCATGGCGCTCCGGAAAAAAGAAGGTCTATCTGATCAGCAAGATTCCCATGAGCCTGGAACAGGGTGAGACCACCCATGTGATCACCCTGGGGCAGGATATCACCCGGGAAGAGAGCGTCCAGAAGGAGCTGGAAGCAAAGGCCAAGCTCGCCGCGGTCGGGCTTCTTGCCTCCGGTGTGGCCCATGAAATCAACAATCCCCTGAGCCTTGTTTCCACGTGCGCCGAAGCCCTGTATTATCGCGTCAAAGAAGCGCTCCGGGGGGAGGATCTCGAACTGTCCGTTTTCAAGGAGTATCTCGAAACCATCGGAAACGAGGTGGATAGATGCAGGAAAATCACCACGGGGCTTCTGGATTTCAGCACCCCCCGCCAATCGGAATCTTCCCAGATGGATATGCACAAGGCACTCAGGGAGGTCCTGTATCTGCTGAGGTACCATGAAAGATTTAGAAGAATCAGAGTGAAGTTCGTCCCCGCTCCCGGCTTTCCCCCGTTTCAGGGGAACTCGGACCAGTTGAAGCAGGTCTTGATCGGCCTCATCCTGAACGCCATGGACAGCATGGAGGAGACCGAGCATCCTCTCCTGGAAATCACAACGGACATCGAAACGGTCAGGGATGTGGATTGCCTTGTCGTCCGATTCAAGGATAACGGATGCGGAATCCCCTCCGAACTGATGGACCGGCTCTTTGATCCCTTTTTTACTACCAAAGACGCAGGCAAAGGAGTCGGTCTCGGGTTGTCCATTTGCTGGGGCATTGTCCGGAGCCACGGCGGCACGATCGATGTGAATTCCACTCCGGAAGAAGGGAGCGTCTTCAAAATACTGCTCCCCCTGCAATCCTCCACAGATCTTTACGACGCAGAGGAATACATGACCCACGTAACCGCCCGTTGATCATCATCTGAAAAGGAACCGGAAAAACATGGCTCTTGCTGCTGAGAAAAGAGCAAAAACAGAAGAGAAGGAAGGAGAGCGGCTCCCCGGAAGGATTCTCGTGGTGGATGATGAAAAATCGCTCGCCGGTATATTAAGACGGGAACTCCAGCGATTCGGGCACACGGTGGATATCTGTTTCGGCGGGAGAGAGGCCCTCGCCATGCTGAATTTGAAGGGTTACGGCGTGATGATTCTCGATCTCAAAATGCCGGATATCAACGGCATACAGGTTTTGCAAAAGATTAAAAAGGTTCCTGATCCCCCGGAGGTGATCATTCTTACAGGGCACGCAACAGTCGAAAATGCGCTGGCCGCCATGAAACTGGGCGCCTTCGAGTATCTCAGGAAGCCCTTCAAGTTGAGCAGTTTAAATCTTGTTATCGGAAAGGCTCTGGCTAAAAGAGCTGCCTATGAAGACGACCGGCTCATTCAGAACAGAGTGGAAGAGGCGGAGATTGTTTACCGTTCCGGAAAGATGGCCCGGGTCATGGACCTGATTCCTAAAATCGCATCTTCCGATTCCACCGTACTGGTTATCGGAGAGAGCGGCACCGGCAAAGAGCTGATCGCCTGTGAAATTCATAAAAACTCCCTGCGGGCGTCAGGACCCATGATTGATATCAACTGCAGCGCCATCCAGGACACCCTGCTCGAAAGTGAATTGTTCGGCTTTGAAAAAGGCGCCTTCACCGGGGCGGACACGTGCAAACCAGGTCTTTTTGAATTGGCGGACTCAGGGACGATTTTCCTGGATGAAGTGGGAGATTTGAGCCTGCGGCTCCAGGCAAAAATACTCCGCGCTCTCGAGAGCAAATCCTTTTTCAGGGTAGGCGGCACCCGGAATATTTCGGTGAATGTCCGGGTGGTGGCCGCCACTAACAAAGACTTAAAAGCGCTCATCCAGAAGACGCTGTTCCGGGAGGATCTTTACTACCGCCTTTCCACCATTGTGATGCATCTTCCCGCGCTGAGAGAAAGGAAGGATGATATCCCTGTGCTCTGTGAATATTTTCTCAGTCAGCTCATGCCCGAAAGGCCCTTTATCATCTCGGCGAAAGCCATGTCCCTGCTCCACAGTTACGATTGGCCGGGCAATGTGAGAGAATTGAAAAATGTTATGGAAAGGGCGATTCTGGTTTGCCGCGGCAACGTGATTGAGCCGGCAGATCTCTGTCCCGACATCAGCGCGTCGGCCCTGGGCAAAACAGCCGGGGTGGAGGAGGGAGAAAGCCAGATGGTGTGCCTCCGGGATCTGGAGAAGCAACAGATCATAAAGGTACTCGACGCGGTCGACTGGCACCGGGGCGAGGCAGCCCGCCTGCTCGGTATTTCACCTAAAACGCTCTATAGAAAGATCCGGGAATTCCGCCTTCAGTCCCCTCAACCTTCAGAAGTTAAATGATCCCCCTCTTTCGATGCAGGTTTAACCCGCATTTCTCACCAGCTATCTGCTGCAACGCCGAATCTGCACGCATCTACTTCGTTGCGCTCGCTCGGCCTCCTCGGGGA
>Ga0209013_10002750_pt1 | contig 15845 bp, 15 predicted proteins | sample Cruoilmetagenom2_FD_187291 | JGI IMG/M metagenome (GOLD analysis project Ga0209013, IMG submission 187291) | Oil polluted marine microbial communities from Coal Oil Point, Santa Barbara, California, USA - Sample 2 (SPAdes) (version 2) | ecosystem: Environmental > Aquatic > Marine > Oil seeps ... | reverse complement strand
TTCTGAGGCAGTTGACAGGAATATATGTATATTGTAAACTATGAAACATAATTGAATATAACCTCACTTAGTGTAGTGAGGTAGAGGCGCGATATTTAACAGTCCTTAGTGGAGTTTGAGAAGCTACGATGCTAGGGAGAAGGAAATGTCGCCGAAGTTTGTAATATTACTCGTTATTACTTGCTGGGTCTGTAGTTAATAATTGCAGGACTGTCCACTATAAACATCCCGGTTTATAATGGTGTGCTATCTCATTTGGGAAAAGTAGAGGACCTGGGCAACTATACATATTGCGACCTGAGTTCATCTCAGGTCTTTTTTTGTACAAGTTGTCTTTTTTTATAGGCAAGAACATATATTGATAAAAAGGGAGAAATTAGAATGAAAAAAAGATTAGCATTTTTAACGATATTTGCATCTATTACATTGTTATTAGCGGCATGTGGAACGGCTGATAAAGAGACTTCGGGATCTTCAACAGCTAAAGATACGGCTGATACATTTACAGTAGGCTTAGAAGCAGGTTATGCACCTTTTAACTGGACTCAACTAGACGATTCCAATGGTGGAGTGAAGATTGATGGAAACGCAGAGTATGCTGGTGGATATGATGTGGAAATTGCTAAACGTATTGCGGATGGATTAGGAAAGGAACTAGTTATCGTTAAAACAGAGTGGGATGGGCTAGTGCCATCATTGCAATCAGACAAAATTGATGCAATTATAGCGGGAATGTCACCTACAGAAGAGCGTAAAGAAACAATCGACTTTTCGGAAAACTACTATACTTCCAACTTTGTTATGGTAGTGAAAAAAGGTGGAGCTTTTGAAGGGGCTACTTCTATTCAAGACTTTAGTGGTGCTAAAATTACAGGTCAGTTAAATACTTCTCACTATGGTGTAATTGATCAAATCAAAGATGTGCAAAAACAACCAGCATCTGATAATTTCTCTGCAATGCGTGTAGCATTAGAATCTGGAGTTATTGATGGTTATGTGTCTGAACGCCCAGAAGGAATTAGTGCTTCTTCCGCTAATGCCAACTTTGCAATGGTTGAATTTACGGATGGATTTAAAGCGGCAGAAGAGGATACAGCAGTAGCAGTAGGCTTGAAAAAAGATAGTAAATTAACAGAAGATATTAATAAAATTTTAGCGGAAATTTCTGAAGAAGAAAGACAAGAAATTATGGATGCTGCTATTAATAACCAACCAGCGGCAGAATAAGGGTGAAGTGATACCGGCTGCATCTTTTTGCAGTCGGTTTTTATATGGAATATATACTTTCTAATTATTAACTACCTAGCTCCAGACGCCAGCAGCGTCTGCGGCTTTTCTAAGAAAGGAGGGAAATGTATGAGCATTGAATATATTATTTCGATGATTACTAATAACTGGCCGATGTTCCTTCGTGGAGCAGGAATGACATTATTAATATCAATTATTGGTACAATTTTTGGAGCAGTTATTGGCTTGCTAGCAGGGGTTATTCGTACAATTCCTAAACCTGAAAGAAAAATGAAACGTATTTTGTTAAAAGTAGTAAATCTAATACTTTCTGCATATATTGAGTTTTTTAGAGGAACTCCGATGATCGTACAGGCCATGGTAATATTCTATGGATCTGCGCTTGCTTTTGGGATAGATATGGACCGTACAACAGCAGCAATATTCATCGTTTCGATCAACACGGGTGCATATATGGCAGAAATTGTACGGGGCGGTGTTATTTCCATTGATAAGGGGCAATTCGAAGCTGCACAAGCAATTGGTATGAATCATGTTCAAACAATGTGGAGTGTTGTTCTACCTCAAGTCATCCGAAATATTTTACCAGCAACAGGCAATCAATTTATCATTAATATTAAAGATACGTCTGTCTTGAATGTAATAGGTGTTACGGAACTATATTTTCAAGCGAAAACAGTTGCAGGTATAAGCTTTAAATACTTTGAACCATTCTTTATAGCATGTATTTTGTATTTCGTCATGACGTTTACAGTAACATTAATATTACGATATATAGAGAGAAGATTAGACGGCCCGGAAAACTACAGTATGATTGGTCAGCCGCCACCGCAACTTATGTTACCTAAAAATAATGCAAATATCGATTAAACGAAGGAGGAGAAATCTATGGGAAATGTCATCGAAGTTCAACATTTAAGTAAATCCTTCGGAAATCATGAGGTCTTAAGAGACATAGATTTTTCAGTGAACAAAGGAGAGGTTATTTGCATCATCGGTTCCTCTGGATCAGGAAAATCTACTTTACTTCGTTGTATAAATTTGTTGGAAAAGCCTAGTGGCGGTCAAATTATTTATCGTGGAGAGAATATTTTAGATGAAAAACATGATATCCATGCCTACCGAAAAAAGTTAGGAATGGTTTTTCAACAGTTCAACTTATTTAATAACCATAATGCGTTAAACAATTGTATGGTAGGTCAAGTAAAGGTATTAAAACGTTCTAAAGAGGATGCCGAAAAGATTGCGTTAAAATACTTAAAAGTAGTGGGAATGGATCATTATGTAAATGCCAAGCCTAAGCAACTATCAGGTGGTCAAAAGCAACGTGTCGCTATAGCAAGAGCACTTTCCATGGAACCGGATGTCATGTTATTTGATGAACCTACCTCCGCACTGGATCCAGAAATGGTTGGAGAGGTATTAAAAGTGATGAAAGAGTTAGCAAGTACGGGACTTACAATGTTAATAGTGACACATGAAATGGAGTTTGCTAAAGAAGTAGCCGATCGGGTTGTTTTTATGGATAAAGGCGTAATTGCTGAGGAGGGACCTCCAGAACAAATTTTCAACAACCCGAGGGAAGAAAGAACTAAAACATTTTTAAAACGAACATTAAGCTAATAACAGTATGGAGGAATCGAAAGGTGGACCTTTTCAATCTGATAAAAAAAGAACGAGAATACTGGCTTGTGGATCAACATAAAGTATCCCATATTCCAAATATAGATTATTTAGTTGCGTTCGATCAATTATTAACAGAGTGGAAAGAACAAAAAGTAGCATATCTATCCCTTCTGATGGATGAAGAAAATGAGGATTGGCTTTTAAAGCGTCGGTTCAAAAAAGTGTCGTCTATTGTAGAGTACACAAAGACACTACAAGGACCATTTAAAAATACTAGTGATTTTCAAGTAGATGCTCTCTCTGAGAGTCAAGTTACGGATTCTGACTTTGCTAGATTGTATGATGCATGTAGGAGTGGCTCAGCGAACAAGAATAAGCTGTTTTCTATCAGTCAAATAATGGAGTCATTAGAACTTGAATTAGGTACTAATTGGCGAGATCAATGTTTTATCTTTTCTCAAAATGGCAGGAACTACGGTATTAGTATTCCTCATATTGAACAAGGCACGACAGAAGAAGGTAGAATGTTTTACTTTGGGGTAGTTCCAGAGCAACGTCAAAAAGGATATGGAAAGATATTTCATGCTATTTCTTTAGAGCTTTTGAAAACATTAGGTGCCAAGATATATGTAGGGAGTACAGACACAGGAAATGCCCCTATGAGACGGATTTTTGAAACAAATGGATGTATATTACGAGATATAAAGGGGATTTACCGAATAGACATGAAAAAAGTGGATGAACTCAGAAGATGAGTCCTCCACTTTTATTTTAGTTTTTGGAAATTGCTTCTATAGAAGCGGCAACTTTAGAAATGATTAATTCATTACCTAAAAGTGGAGATTCTTTAGAAGCTTCAGGAGAGCCAGACTCGGGACGTTTATGCGATTCTTTGAAGAGATCACTGTCTTTCCATGCTTGGAAGTTTTCTTCTTTCTCCCAGTACATATTTACATTCATTTCATCATATTCAGTTGGTCCTTGAGTAATAGCGACCTCTACTTTGATGAAGCCTTCCATTTCTTGAAGGGGGCTTGGTTTTGTGAAATTTGGAGCCATTTTTTCTGCGAATCCTGGTTTAGTTTTGATGCGATTCGTTACAATAATCATTGTACATTCTCCTTTCTTATTAGATAAAGTTAGTATAGCATTCCTTTTTTCTTATTCCTACAAAGAGCATTTACCTCTATTGTTCTACTGCTTCCTCTTGATAAACTGGGACCCACCCCTCTGTTGTTACAAATATGCGTACAGCAACAACTTTACGGTCCTCTGATAATGTGAAGTAATGTGTAATATTCTCAGGCACAGATATCAAATCACCAGGTGAAAGATGAACTTCAAAGTAGCGTTCATCCTTGCCTTGTATGATGAAGACACCGTGACCACTTACAATATAACGAACTTCATCGTCGGTATGAAGGTGTTTGCGTTCGAAATTTTTTAACAGTTCGTCTAAGTTTGGGTTCGAATCTGAAAGAGAGATAATATCGGCCGCTTGATAGCCACGGCGACTAGAGATATCATCTATTTCAATTTGGAAGGCTTGGAGAATCTCTTGCTTTTCTCCGTCGCTTAAGTCAAATTTTTCACGAAGGTTTTCTGGTAGTTTGTTAATATCCCAATGCTCATAAATTACTTCTTGGTTCTCTAAAAATGCTGCTACCTCTTTTTGCTCTTTAATTGTTTCATTTGTTCCTTGAATTTTAATAATAGCCATTAACAATCTTCCTTTCTATTTTGAGTGTATTTGATGTAGTGCTAATTGATACTGAAATAAAAATTCGCAAGCTTCAAGTAATTTTTTTGCCTCAAATCCATCTTTTCCCCAAACAGTTATTCCGTGATTTCGAATGAGTATAACTCCCTTGTCTGCAGAAATATACGGTGTAAACTCTTCTGCAAGCTTTGGTATATGGGCGTAGTTAGGGATAATGGGTATCGATAGTATGGCATCCTCTTCCCACATTCCAAAAGCTTTAATAAGTTCAATACCTTGAAAATCCACTGAACCTTTGTCACCATATAATTCGGAAATAACGTTATTTGCAACTGTATGGATGTGTAAGCTACAACCTGCATTTGTTTCGCGATATATTGCACAGTGTAATAATGTTTCGGCTGATGGAGTTAAATGTGTATTTTCGACTGGGTTTCCATCTGCATCAACAAGTAAAAAATCCTCGGCTGTTCTCTTTTTTTTATCTTTTCCGCTTGCTGTCACTAAGAACTCCATAGGATTATCATGTACTTTAATAGCAAGATTACCGCTCGTCCCCATAAACCAATCCCGTACGGCTAATTCATCTTTTATGTCTGCAAGTTCTTCCCATTTATCTTGTAAAGTCATATTTCCACACCTAACTTTGCGTCAATAATTTTTATCACATCGTGGAAGTTCTCAAAAGGTTCATAGGGAATATTCAATTCATCGCATTTTTCGATTAAGAAATCCCTCGCAATAACGACATTACCTAATTTTGCTGCTTCAAGATCAGTGATGGAATCCCCAATCACAACGCTCACAGCATCTTGGTCAAGAAGGGTACGAATAATAGAGGGTTTACAGCAACCACAGCCTTGGTTAGTACATTGATCATCACAGCTATATGGAAACTCAATGTGAATTGTATCCTTGGAAAATTCGGATGTATTACAATAGACTCCTGTAAATGGCCCGAATGGTTCTAGTAGCTTGTGGACAAAAAAGTCTATGCCGCCACTTACGATGTAGAGTGGTATGTTGTGTTTTTTTGCATAGGAGACAAATTCACTAAACCCATCACGGATGACTGCCTGCTTAAGCACAAAAGAGATAATGTCATCTTTTGACTCAACAGGAAGGAGTGTGAACATTTTTGCTACACCATCTTGTATGGAAATTCGTTGTCCTAAAATATCATCTTTAATCGATGTCCATTCTGGTGGAGCAAACTCTTTCATGATTGCCATAATGTTATCCTGATTGGTAATAGTTCCATCGAAGTCACAAAAAACTACAAGATTACTCATATTATCACCTCCATAATTCAAGTGCTGTGTTTAATTCACTCTGGGTTTTAGCTGCTTCTTCTAATGGAATACCTTCCAAAACAGCCGATACTGCCTGTCTAAAAGCCAAACCTCCTCCGGTTGCACCGGCCGGATGACCGTGTACTCCACCCCCGGCATTAATGATGCTGTCGATTCCATAGTCATTCATTAACAGTGGTACGAGACCAGGGTGAATGCCTGCAGAAGGCACCGGAAAGCTTTGTTTTACTTCACTAGGCTTTGTTAGTTCTTTCCCTAAAGAAAGAGCTACAGATTTTTCAAGTGCAACACTGCCATAAGGAGAAGGGAATAATGAAAAATCTGCTCCTGCATAGCGGGTAAGTTTACCAAGAACAAGTGCCGTGGAAACTCCATAAAATCCTGAGGACGTGAATGCTCCACTATAAGCCGGATGAGCCATGAGTGGTAATTGAATCTCTTCGTCCTCTGCTAACTCCTGAAGAACGTCTAAACCGTATGCATGAACATTAAATAAGAGTGCATCTGCTCCAAGTTCCCGTGCTTTTTTGGCCTTGTCCTTTAGTTTGAATGTACGTCCCGACAAATTTACTGCGTATAGAGTACGATGACCAGTTTCTTCATACACTTGTCTTAATACCTCTCGACCAGTAGTGATACGTGTTTCAAAAGAAGTAAGTGGATTGTCAAATAGGATTTCGTCATCTTTTACAAGGTCAACTCCACCAAGTGCTTGTTGCTTCAGTTGTTGCGCTAGGTACTCGATATCTCTTCCAATGACACCTTTGAAGATACTCATGATGAGTGGACGTTCATAAACTCCCAATCTTTCTCGGATACCTTGAATGCCGAAGCGAGGGCCAGGGAAATGGGATAATATATTTGTGTCAAATTCTAAATCCAATAATTTTACTTCTCCATCCAGAGATAGTTTGCCGAAAACGGTAGTTAAAATTGCTGGTATATCTGCTGAAAAATTTGCGGCAGGATAGAATACTTTAATTTCTCCTTTAATTCTTTCCGGATGAATGGGGTGAAGAATATTTTCAAATTCAGTAACCGATCGTACAGTTCCTTTATGTTTTTTTAGCTGTTCCTGTTCTAAAAAAGCTAAATTGGTCCAAGAACCAATAGTCAATCCAAGAGCAATATCATCCGCTTTTTTTTCAAAAGAACCAGACTTTCCGTATAGTTGATAGTGCGCAGTAATTCCACTCATTTTTTCACTCCTAATATTAGAAAAGCGTAAGTGCCTAGGCGCTAGAGCTAGACAGATAATATAAAAAACCTCTTCAAATAAGAAGAGGTTAATAGCTTAACAACTTCTTATCTCTCAGCCATTTGACTGCAAGAATTAGCACCGTGTTCATAATTGAATCGGTTGCCGGGTATCATAGGGCTTGTCCCTCCACCTGCTCTAAATAAGAAAAAATATTCAGTTTGTATTTAATAAATTATATTGATTATTCCATGCATTAAAAATTCTGTCAACAAGAAATTGAAAAATTATCATTATTCAAAATTGTATTGACATAGCTTTTTCTAATATGCTAGGATTCTAAACAAACATCATAGTTGTACCGCACTCTTATCAAGAGCAGGCAGAGGGATAATGGCCCGATGACGCCCAGCAACCGACCGTAATACCGTTGTGAGACGGGGCGCTTTATGCGCCGGAATGTAAAATTCCGTAAGGCACGGTGCTAATTCCATCAGAAAGTTTACTTTCTGAGAGATAAGAGGTTCAGAATCTCTTATTCTAAGCCTCTTTCTTTTGGAAAGAGGTTTTTTATTTTGTAAATGAGAGGACGATCATAATGGCGGTAGTAGCAATGAAAGAATATGAATCATTAACTAAAGAAACGGTAATTTCACTGGCGATAGAGTTATCATTATTTTCTAGCGAAGCTCCATTAGTTTGCGAAGAGATTGGTGATGGAAATCTAAATTATGTATTCCGTGTAACAGATGGATCCGGTGAGAAAGGCATTATTATTAAACAGGCCTTACCCTATGCAAAGGTCATCGGGGAGAGCTGGCCACTTACTTTGAAAAGGGCAAAGATCGAAGCTAGTGCATTACAAAAACATGGAGAATACGCAGTTGGATTAGTCCCAAAAGTTTATGCAACTGATGAAAGCTTAGCAATCACAATCATGGAAGATCTGTCTCATCTTGAAATAGTTCGTGAGGGCTTGATAAAAGGAAAGTCCTATCCTAAATTATCAACCGATATTGGCGAATATCTAGCCTTAACACTTTTCAATACTTCTGACTTTGCACTCCACCCCTTTGAAAAAAAGTCACTTGTTGTAGAATTTTCTAACCCCGAGCTATGTAAGATCACAGAAGACTTAATCTTTACAGATCCTTTTTTTGATCATGAAACAAATGACTTTGAACCAGCATTACAAGCAGAAGTGGAAGCTATTTGGAATAACAACTTGTTGAAATTGGAAGTAGCCAAGCTAAAAAGAAGTTTTTTGACGGAAGCCGAAGCTTTGTTACATGGGGATCTTCATACCGGAAGTATATTTGCGAGTGAAGCGGAAACGAAAGTAATTGACCCGGAATTTGCATTTTACGGCCCAATTGGATTTGATATTGGCTTATTTTTGGGGAACTTAATAGTTCAATCCTTTACGCGTCAAGATGACCAACGGGATGCTATACATACCCATATACAGAATACGTGGAACACATTTTGCGCTAAATTTTCAGAGTGTTGGAAAAAAGGAAAGTCCGATTTATATAAAGGTATAGAAGGCTATGAGGCATTTGTGCTAGAAAAAATATTCCATGATTCCGTAGGGTTTGCAGGCTGTGAGCTAATTCGTAGAACGATTGGACTAGCACATGTGAAAGACTTAGATAGTATTGAAAACCATGAGCAACGAATTTTAACCAAAAAACAAACGCTTAAAGCTGGAGAAAGACTAATAGTGAGTCGTCATGAAATAAACTCAATAGATGCTGTAATTGAGCTGTTAGGAGAAATTCAATAATGAATGTTCCATTATCGATTAAGTGGGAAGGTAAGCGGTTAATAATTTTAGATCAACAGAAACTTCCCCATGAAATTATCTATATAACACTAGAAAATATGAAAGAAGTTCACGATGCAATTATTACTCTGAAAGTTCGTGGAGCTCCAGCCATTGGAATTACGGCAGCGTATGGATTAGCTATTGAGGCGCAGAGTTATCAAACAAATTCAATGATAGATTTTCTAGAATACTTAAAAAGAGATGCAGCATACTTGGGTGAATCTCGACCTACTGCTGTCAACTTGGTTTGGGCACTTGACCGTTTGTTGAAAGCAGCGAGTCCAATAGATAGTGTTTCGGATGCAAAGCAGATTCTAATTGAAGAAGCAAAAATAATTCACAAGGAAGATGAGGAGTCCTGTCAAAGTATCGGCGAGTTTGCACTCTCTCTACTTGAAGATAAAACGAAGGTAATGACGATTTGTAATGCTGGTTCTATAGCCACCGCTAAGTATGGTACTGCTTTAGCTCCTTTTCATCTAGGGAAGGAACGTGGAAAAGAATTTGAAGTGTTTGCATGTGAAACTCGACCTGTCTTTCAGGGCGCCCGTTTAACAGCATGGGAACTGCAACAATCAGGTGTCGATGTGACGCTCATAACAGATAGTATGGCTGCACATACGATAGGCGCAAAGGGAATAGAAGCAATTATCGTTGGAGCAGATCGGATAGCAAAAAATGGAGACACAGCAAACAAAATAGGAACCCTAAACTTAGCAATTCTTGCATCTGTATTTGGAATTCCATTTTATGTGGCTGCACCGTCCTCTACATTCGATTTGTCCATAAATAATGGAGAAGAAATTCCAATAGAGGAAAGGAAAGTAGAGGAAATTATTAATATTAACGGCAAAGCTATTACCCCATCAAACACAAAAGTATTTAACCCTGCGTTTGATGTGACACCAGCTAAATATATCACCGCCATAATTACAGAAATAGGTATTATTTATCCAAACTATCTTGAAAATATTTCAACTCAAATAGTCGATTCAATTGAAAAAGGAGAAGGATTATGAAAACAAATAAGTACTGGTTAATATTTACGATTTTAGTAATAGCGGTTTTACTCGCTGCATGTCAGCCAAAAGCTGAAGGAGAAACAACTAAGTCATCTAGCTCTAACGGTGATGCCAAGGCTAAAGAAAATCCGTTAGCCGGCAAGAAAATTGCATTAGTTATGCAACAAAATTTAGGGACATTTTCAGCTCAATATATTGAAGGGGTAAAGGAGCAAGTAGAGAATTTTGGTGGAACAGTAACGGTGTTTACTTCTGAAGGAGATTTATCTAAAATGGCGTCCAATTTGGATGCCGCTGTGAATCAAGGAGTTGACGGTATTTTAATAGATCATGGCACAAAAGAATCACTGAACCAAGGAGTTGAGAATGCGGTTGCAAAGGGAATTCCGGTTGTCGCATTTGATGCGGGAGTAGAAGTTGAGGGAGTAACCTCTTTAGAACAAGGCGATGAAAAAATGGCTCAAATGACGCTAGAAAAACTAGCGGAAGATTCAAATGGGAAAGCCAATATCGTGAAAATATGGGTAGCGGGTTTTGCTCCAATGGAAAGACGACAAGTAGCATATGAGAATTTTCTAGGAGAGAATCCAGGGATAAAAGAAATTGCCACATTCGGTGCAGCAACGCAAAATACAGCTTTAGATACCCAGTCACAAATGGAAGCGGTATTAAAGCAGTATCCCAACAAAGGTGAAATCACCGCTGTTTGGGCTGCTTGGGACGAGTTTGCCAAAGGTGCAGTTCGGGCGATAGAGCAAGCGGGACGTACAGATATTAAGGTATATAGTATCGATATGAGTGATGAAGATTTACAGATGATTCAAAATGAGAATAGTCCCTGGGTTGCCTCGGCAGCAGTGGATCCTAAGGATATCGGCCGTATTCAAGTTCGTTATTTATATCAAAAAATAAGCGGAGGCAATGTAGAAGAAAAAGTAGTATTAGAACCAGTTTTTGTAGAAGCATCTAAATTGCCGAAAGAAACAGTAACAACTAATGAACTCAGTGATCATATTGAAGGTTGGGGAGCAAGTGATCAAGGTTACACAGATGAATTAAAAGGATTAGAGGAAAACAGATAACTTAAAAGAATTTAAGCTGTCCTGTTTAATGGGACAGCTTTTTTCAGAAAGGAGCAATCGATGCTGAATCCTTTTCTTTCCATGAAAGCTATAGATAAATCATTTGGAAATGTAAATGCTCTGAAAAATGCTGAATTTGAACTTAAAAAAGGCGAGGTTCACGCTTTACTTGGGGTAAATGGCGCAGGGAAAAGCACGCTTATGAAAGTACTCTCTGGTGTGTATGAGCAAGATGTGGGAGAAATTTTGTTAGAAGGAGAAAGAATACGTATACGTTCGCCTAAAGTCGCAAAGGATTTTGGAATTTATTGTGTATATCAAGAGGTAGATACTGCCATCGTTGCGGAACTCTCGGTTGCAGAGAATATATTGCTGGATAAGATTGTTGCTGGTTCTAATATGTTCATCTCCAAAAAGAAACTGAATAGGGAAGCACGGAATGCCCTGAAGCAGTTACAGGTAGTCAATATTTCAGTAGAAATACCTGCATTTATGCTCTCTCTAGCAGAAAAACAGTTGGTATTGATAGCGCGAGCACTTGTAAGTTCTGCAAAGGTTATTATCTTCGATGAACCGACGGCACCTCTATCCCTAAATGAATCTACCAAGTTATTTTCAGTTATTAAAAAGCTAAAAGCGACAGGAGTAGGGTGCATATTCATATCACATCGACTACCAGAAGTATTTGAGATTTGCGATCGGATGACCGTTATGGCAGAAGGTACGTTAGTTGGGACCTATAATACTTCTGAGACTAACCAAGAAGAGATTGTTGAAGCTATGCTAGGAACTTCTTATAGCAAAGATTTTCCTGCTCGTAAACATGTATTAGGAAATACATTACTTCGTGTTAAAAATATATCAAGAGGAGAAAAGGTAAGGGATATTTCTTTTCAAGTGTCTGAAGGAGAAATTGTTGGGATTGTCGGTCTTGTAGGGGCGGGGAAAACAGAGTTAGCTAAAACGTTATTCGGATATTCTCCATATACAGAAGGAAGTATGGAAATTCTAGGAAACACTTTAAAAATAAAGCATCCCAAAGACGCGATAAAAGCCGGTCTAGTTCTTATTCCAGAAGAAAGACGAAAAGAAGGGCTATTTGTTCAAGAATCATTACGAACCAATGCATCTTTTCCTAATTTACAAAATTTTTCTCGTCTCTTATTTATGGATAAAAAGAAAGAAAAGTCCTTTGCAAAAGAGATTATTGAACGATTACAAATTAAAACAAGTAGTACTGAGACACCACTTGTGTATTTGAGCGGAGGAAATCAGCAAAAGGTTGCTATCGGCAAATGGACTTCGCTTGATTCCTCTCTTTATTTGTTCGACGAGCCAACAAAAGGCGTCGATATTGGTGCAAAAACTGATATTTATAGGATGATTCGTGAGTTTGCTGAAAAAGGGAAGGGTTGTCTTTACTTTTCAAGTGAAATTCATGAAGTTCTAGGGATTTCTGATCGCATTTTAGTTATGTATGATGGTCATATCGTGAAGGAACTATCACGGAAAGAAGCGACCCAGGAAAGGATTTTGCTTTATGCAAGCGGCGGTAAAGAGGAATAAGTTGCAAGAACGAGGTACAAATTTTTTGTTTAAGTTTGGAGCTATTGCGTTACTTATTTGTATTATTATTTATTTTAGTTCAATAAGCGATGCCTTTTTTACATATGCAAATTTCACAGATATTCTGCGATCTATTTCAATCGTTACCCTATTAGCATTGGGAGTGACCTTCACACTTGTAGTAGGAGGTTTTGATTTAAGTGTAGGTTCAACTATGTCGCTATCTACAGTTGTGACAGCCTCTCTGATGGTTTGGTACGAGATGCCTCTATGGCTTGTATTGATTGTACCTATTGTAGTTGGAGTATTAGTGGGTTTGTTGAATAGTTTCCTTATTGTAATTATAGGTATACCTGATTTGCTAGCAACATTAAGTACGATGTATATCGTTGCGGGCTTCCATCGAACTTATACAGAAGGTTATTCTATTTACAATAATATGCCCCTTACTTCGGGTGGAACTGCTCCAGGGCAATTCTCAGAGGCATTTCTTTGGATTGGTCAAGGTAGATTACTTGGTTTACCTGTACCTGTTTGGATTATGTTAATACTCGTTGTAGTAGCTTATATTGTTCTCAATCATACACGGTGGGGTCGTATTTTATATATGACAGGTGGTAATGAGGAAGCGGCAATATTGTCAGGAGTGAACACACGCAAAGTGAAGTTCATTGCGTACATCATTTCTGGTATTTTTGCTTCATTGGCTGGAGTATTATTTACTGCAAGGGTCGGGTCAGGTCAAATTGATGCCGGTACCCCACTTTTAATGGAGGCGGTTGCTGCAGTTTTCGTGGGCTATTCGGTATTAGGAATTGGGAAGCCTAATGCGTTAGGCACTTTTTTTGGAGCAGCGGTAATTGGCATCCTACTTAACGGGCTAACAATTTTGAATTTGCCTTACTATGCATTTGATATTATTAAAGGAACAGTATTAGTTTTGGCGTTGGCAGCAACTTACGTTTATGCGAAGAAACGTTTTTCACGGGCTTAGCAAGAAGAAGATCTTCCTAACCAAATAAGATTTTTTCAAAAAAATTAAAATAAAATGGAATCATCGTTGAAATTTAAGATAATCTACTTCATTATGAAAGGTAGAGAATCTCTAATGTTCTGACTAAGAGATAATACACTAGATGAAGGAAGTAGTTTATGTCCGAGGAAAATATTACACGTTTATATGTCAACGATAAAGAAATTATATTAATCGGTACAGCACATGTATCAAGACAGAGTGCGGAACAGGTAAAGGAAGTTATCGATAGAGAACAACCAGATTCTGTTTGTATTGAATTGGATGAGCAAAGATACCAATCTATTATAGATAATAATAAGTGGAGGCAGACGGATATCTTTAAGGTTATTAAGGATAAGAAAGCTACTCTATTATTAATGAACTTGGCGATTTCATCATTCCAAAATCGGATGGCTAAACAGTTTGATATTAAACCTGGCCAAGAAATGATACAAGGTATTGCAAGTGCAAATGAGAACGGGGCTGAGATAGTATTAGCGGACCGTAATATTCAAACTACTTTTTCACGTATATGGCATAATCTTGGCTGGACTGGAAAATCTCAATTACTTACTTCGGTTTTCTTTAGTATTTTCAGTAAGGATACAATATCGGAAGAAGAAATGGAGAATATGAAATCAAAGGATACGTTAAATGCTGTACTAGCTGAGTTTACGGAAACCTTTCCAAAGTTAAAAACACCTTTAATCGATGAGCGTGATCAGTACTTGGCTCAAAAAATTAAGGAAGCACCAGGTAAGAAAATTATAGCCGTTTTAGGGGCTGCACATGTCCCTGGTATTACAAAGGAAATTCATAAGGAGCAAGATTTAGCAAAGCTTTCGGCTATTCCGCCTAAGTCAATTGTTCCTAAAATAATCGGTTGGGCTATTCCAATTCTAATTGTGGCATTAATAGTGATTACATTCTTTACAAATCCTTCTGCTGGTTTTGACCAAGCACTCAGTTGGATTCTATGGACGGGTTCTATGGCTGCAGTAGGAGCAGCGGTAGCGTTAGGACACCCATTGGCAATTCTAGCTGCATTTGTCACAGCACCAGTTACAGCGCTTCATCCTATCTTAGCGTCAGGTTGGTTTTCTGGGCTTGCCCAAGCATATATCAAACGTCCAACGATAGCTGATTTTGAAAAGTTATCAGAAGATGTCTTTACGATCAAAGGGTTTTGGAGAAACAAAGTTACGAGGGTATTACTTGTTGTTGTATTAACTAACTTATTTGGATCGCTTGGGACATTTATAGGTGGGGCAGATGTTATACGAGTATTTTTCAAAAATTTCTAAGTAGCTTATCCCTTGTGAAGCAAAGTGCTGAACAGGGGATTTTTTAAAATTCTAAGCTATTAGAACATAAAAGGAGTGTAAAATTTGGAGTGTAATAATTGCCAAGTAAATGAGTTGAAAATTGAGTTCAAGGTAGAAGGAGATACAAACATTCCCCTACTAGCTGGTGTATTAGAGCATTTGAAACGCCGGGACATTTTAGTAGATGCAAAAAGGAATACGTTTATTGTTAAAGAATCAGATGTGAGAGATTTTATAGACTTCAGCCACGATCATATGGACGCCTCTCAAATTACATACAGAATTTCAAAACAGCCATGGGAGCCTATGGAAAAAATAGATGAAGTATTAGACGTTAAATGGATTGATGAAGTTATCAAAAAACAACTTATGATTTGTCATTATCAACCAATCGTAGATATAGAGGAGCAAGTATTTGCTTATGAATTACTAGCTAGATTTCCAAAGGAAGATGGTTCTATGATTTATCCAAATGAAATATTTTCCGCTGCTAAGGCAAGAGGAAGGCTATACTCTTTAGATCGAGCATGTCGAATGACCGCAGTAAAACATGCAACAAGTCTTAAAGGAAAGAAAGCATTTATTAACTTTATACCTACCTCTATTTATTCACCTGAATTTTGTTTGAAATCTACGACTGCATTAGCAGAAGAATTAGGTATAGATCCAGTTCAACTAGTATTTGAAGTAGTAGAAACGGAAAAAGTAGAAGACATAGAGCATTTAAAAAGAATTCTTACCTTTTATAAAGAAAAAGGTTTTGAATATGCACTAGATGATGTAGGAGAAGGATATAGTACGATGGAAATGCTGGCAGATATAAAACCAAATTATATGAAGTTAGATATGAAATATGTGCAAGGAATTTCCAATGATCTAAATAAACAAGCAGTTGCACAAAA
>Ga0209013_10002749_pt1 | contig 15847 bp, 12 predicted proteins | sample Cruoilmetagenom2_FD_187291 | JGI IMG/M metagenome (GOLD analysis project Ga0209013, IMG submission 187291) | Oil polluted marine microbial communities from Coal Oil Point, Santa Barbara, California, USA - Sample 2 (SPAdes) (version 2) | ecosystem: Environmental > Aquatic > Marine > Oil seeps ... | reverse complement strand
AATTAGACAACCTTCGATGTGCATTGTGGCGAATTGCTTAAGTAATCAGCGGCACTGGTGCTGGATTTTATTCTAAATACTTTCCGCTGATTACCTAGGTTCGTACGTTCTCGGAAAGCACTAAATATCGAACCGAAACGCTAATTTTGTGGTAACTATTAATAGTTCGGCCGCAAATTTGCGCTTTATTTCAACATTCCCACCCATATAATCAAATTATTAATGCAGCATTAAAAAACTTGACAGGGTGTGGTAGAATTAAGTGTTTGGTTGTTCACGTTTTAAACCGGGGTTGGCAACGTAAGGTTGGCCACTAAGAGAGGTTATGAATAAAATCGTCAACGAACGTTTATTAGAAGTCATAGATGACGAAGGTACAAAGTTTACCGCCCTCGCTCGTCTTATAGAACTGGGTCGTGAGCGAGGCTACGTCACGCTGGACGACATCCTGCATTTCTTTCCGCAAGCAGAGCAGGAGCTGGATCAGCTTGAGGAGGCGTTTGCCGCGCTGCTCAACGCGGGTATACCCTATGTTGAAGAAGTGGTGTCAGACGAACCCGCAGATGAGGAATTGGCGGCCGAAGAGGCTGAAAGTGAAGACATCCTCGAAACACAGCTCGAAGAGGACATCCTGGCTAATATCGATGTCGATGATACCATCGGGCTGTATATAAAAGAAGCTTCTCGTGTCCCGCTGCTCAAAGTAGAGCAAGAACTGGAACTGGCTCAAAGAATTGAGTTAGGACGCATGGCTCGCGAAGAACTGGTGCTCGGCAACGTCAGCGTTCACCGCCGGGATGAACTGCAGCGGCTGATCTATGACGGATGGCAGGCGCGGGAGCACCTGATTGTCGCCAACTCACGTTTGGTGATCAGTGTGGCGAAAAAGTATATGGGACGCGGCGTTCCCTTCCTGGACCTCATTCAAGAAGGAAACATCGGCCTCATGCGCGCGGCCAAAAAGTTCGATTATCACCGCGGATATAAATTCAGCACCTACGCCACCTGGTGGATTCGCCAGGCAGTCACCCGCGCCCTCTCGGATCAAAGCCGCACCATCCGCGTTCCCGTACACATGGGTGACCAGATCAGCCGCATGCTGCGCGTCCAACACCAGCTCAAACAAGAGCTCAGCCGGGATCCATCTGTAGAGGAACTGGCCGTATCGCTGGACGTCCACCCCAAGAAGGTGGAGCACATGATACAGGTAGCAAGGCGGCCTATCTCGTTACAAATGCCGATCGGGGATGAAGAAGATGATGTCCTGGGTGACTTTATTGAGGACCAGGAAACGCCCGCACCAGACGAGACTGCCTCACAGAATCTGCTGCGCGAGCAACTGGATGGTATATTGGACTTGCTGCCGCCGCGTGAAGCACGCATCCTGGCGCTGCGCTACGGCTTGGTCGACGGGCAAGTGCTGACGTTAAATGAAGTGGGTCGTAAAATGGGCGTGACGCGCGAACGCGTACGCCAGATCGAAGCGCAAGCCCTCAACCGGTTGCGCAGGTACGGCATCCAGCGCCAGCTGAGAGCATACATCGAATAAATCTCAATCTATCAACCTATCACGATAGACCGGTAAAAGTCTTCGGCTTGTTTCATCACCAGCCGGTAGTCCGCGCGCTCAGCGACCAGGCGTTGGTTGATTTTTTCTGCCCGGGAACGTAAATCATCTTGCTGTAGTGCCAGAGTGACCGCATCGGCGATACCATCTGGGTCACCTGTATCTACCAGCAGACCGTTTACACCCGGCGTGATCCACTCCCGCAGCGACTCGATATCCCCTACCACCGGAAAACATCCACACGCCATGGCCTCGAGCAGGGTGTTAGGCGTGCCATCATGGGTGCTTGGCGACACAACTACCTTTGCTTGGCGGTATAGTGCGGCCATCTGAGTTGGTGTTTGATGAGGCAGCAGGGAGACGCTGGATTTTAGATTGAACTCATCGACCCATCGCTCCGCTTGAACTTCACTTGCCATGTTGGGGCAAATAAACCGCGTGTTGGGTCGACGCGACAACACCTGGGGGATAGCCTGGAAGAAAATATCGTTCCGGACGTAAGCGCGCATACCACGAGGGTTGATGACCGTGTCGGGTAGATTCTCTGATTCGCTATCATCTGGATGTACGCCGGGATTGAATAGGTCAAGTCGTATCCCGCCCCCTCCAGGCAGCACAACGTGGGGTCGCTCGCTTGGAAACCCCCAGGCTGCCGCCAAGCGCACGTCACGATAACAGTCCGTATGCAGCGCATCTGCGCGCTGCAGCGTCAGGCGCGTGTATTTCCCCATCCGTCCGGTCGAAGGAGCGTGGAGCGTAAAATCGTTACCCCATACTGAGACCAACAAGGGTTCCTTAATTTCAGCCAGAGCTGCCAGCATGCCCTCATACGGAATACGCATTGCGTGCACTAAATCAGGCCGTATCTGCTCGATTACCTCAAACAGACGCTTAGCCGCCTTGGGGAGCGTGTAGGGCGCCAACCTCTGGCGAACTGATGTACGAAGGTGGGCGGGGAGCTTTCCTCTCAATCCACCCAATGCCCTGGATGGTTCATTTCCGCTTCCGGCTGCTTGACTGAACGCAGCCGGAAGAATATTCAGTGTCGTAAGCGCCAGGTCTGGGCTGCAGTCGTAGGTAGAGACCAGGTGTACAGCGTACCCCTGATCCACGAAATATTGGATCCAATTCAGTGCAATTGGAGATCGACCGTCAGCGATAAATAGTAATCTCATCGGTATTCTGACTGTACGGAGGTCAGTACACGCACAAAAGCCTCCACCATCGCCTCTAGGTTGAATTCATCCATCACAAGCCGGTAAGAAGCTGCCCCCATATCGCGTAAGCGCGTTGGGTCAGAGAGCGCCTCAAGCAGGATGTTTTTCAACGCTTGCGAATCACCGGCAGGTATCATCCAGCCGTTGTCAGCACGCACTAAATCTTCCTGGGTGCCATCACCCTGCGCCACAATGATGGGGAGACCAAATGCCATCGCTTGCTGCACTGCCAGTCCGCCGGTGCCCGGTAGGACGAAGAGATCCGCTTGCCTAAATTGAGCCTCCAGGTCCGATCCAAACTTCGCGCCCAGGAACTCCGCCCTCGAATATACCTCTTGTGCATTCTTCTCGAACTCTTCCCTGGCCGGTCCATCACCGACGATCGATAAACTGGGCTGGAGAGATTCTGGTAGAGCGGCGCATGCGTTCAGCAGTACATCGATCCGCTTGCGAGACTGCAATCGCCCCACAAATAGCAGTTTCGGCTGGCCATCGAATGTAGATGATCGCTCTGGTAACGGATTCGTCGGGCGAGGGCTGACGGCATTCGCCGCCACGAAGACACGCTCGGGTGGCATACCGAGCGACCGGTATTCCTGCGCACCACGATGGCTGTATGCGATCACGGCATCAAAAGAACGCAGGAGCCTTAAGCGGCGTCGCCTTCTCCAACCCCCCAGCAGACCACTCTGTGGCGGTGCGCCCAATCCCCAGCCGATCACACTTTTTTTACGATCGCGCATCCATCGAATTGCATCATTTGTGCTCAGGTATCTAGGGTTGGCCTCGACAATTAAAACATCAGGCTGCCACTCCTCCAGCCATTCCAGTATGCCGCCCTGCCTGCACGTATAAAATGGAGAGCCCGGATCCATAAAATGATTGTTCCGAGCGCGGAAGTACCGTGCCACCCGCAAACCTTCGCTCTTTTTGATGTTCTCCTGCGGCAGGGGATCCCCGGCAAACACACTTAAACCCTCTGCACATGCGTCCGCCAGAGCATCGAAGAATGGCACGCGGTACGCAGGTAGCACCCGCTGCTGCAAGGCAACCTTGCCGGAAAACTTGGATTGACCCATGCCACAATTATACAGGGCAAATATGGAATGTGTAATGACTGGCAATACTACACAATCCGTATTTCGATGATGCCGTTTAATTCTATCGAAGTGCGACTAGATAAGCTTTCCAATCCAATTCATCGACTGACGGAACCACAGGATATCCTGACTCCATGCGGCATACTCGGTAGCCAACGGAGGTCAGCATGTCCCAGGCAGCGCTGGCTGCTTGCGGACCGTGCAGTTCGAGCAAAACCGTCGGGTTAGTATCCACTAACAGGCGACGCATACCCGGAAGCGCCAATACCTCACCACCCTCGATATCCAGCTTAATCATCTGGGGTGGCGGATACCCCAAGTCGTATACAAACTCATCCAGTGAGACGCCTTCAACTGTGATGGTATGTTCGTAAGTCAGGTTCTTCCGTCCTGCGGAACCATCTACCTTTCCAGTTCCACCGGATGGACCGACTTGAAAGCGAGTGGGAGCCCCGCGATTGACGACCGCTTTCGGGATAATCTCAACCCGCGAGTCAAGCCCGTTTAGGGTCACATTCTCTCGCAGGCGTTCCTGGTTAGATGGCAGGGCTTCAAAAGCAAATACGCGGCCGTTTTCACCCACACTTAAAGCCATCAACAAGGTAACAAATCCTACGTTGGCGCCCACGTCGTACACTGTCATACCTGGTTCGACCAACTCTGCGACCGCCTCCTGAAGCGCCAGTTCGTATGTTCCCAACCAGTATTCCTTCTCCACTTGCAGGTCCAACCTCATACGCATGCCAGCCAGCTGCCCAGAGGTCAATACGACATCGGTCAATCCGCTTGGAACGACCCGATTCAGTCGCCCTCTTATCAAGTTTGCGAGAGGCGGGTAGCGGTACAGGGCTCGTTTCATACGGGCGGGAAAATATTTGGCAGCCAGCTGCGCGGCATTCATACCTAATTTGTTCATTCCCATTCATCCAACCAGTGCGTGCAGATAAGCCTCCACCATCATATCGAGGCCAAATTCCGCTTCTGCCCTGGTGCGAGCCGCTCTTCGAAACCTCGGCTGGTCTTCCATGATCTCCCGCGCAGCGGTAACCAATGCCTGGACATCCGGCGGTTCCAGGCGCCAGACGTCACTTCCGTAAGGCACAACTCGCCCAGCATCACCCTTGACGAGTTCAGACAGCGCACCGGTATCAAAAGCGACCACCGGGAGACCGCAAGCCTGGGCTTCAATAACAGAATTCGGGCAGGCTGCGTTGACATCCGCAGAATAAAGTATATGCGCTGACCGATCAATTTCTGGTATCTGTGTTTGCGACACTTCTCCCTGCCAGATCAGTTTTAGATTGGAAGGCATTGAATTCAACGATACGCGTCGCTCCCACTTCTCTCGCACATCAGGAGAGACGCGTCCAACCACCTGGAGCTCGACCATTTCGGACCGCCTCCGATCATTGCTATCTACCAGACCCTGTGCCAACTGCAGTGCTGCATCAAGTCCCATTTCATAGCCCCCCATAAGGCTGCCCTCGACCATCAATATTCGCACGCTATCATCTGGGCGTTGATTCGGACCTTCGGGTGAGTACAAGTTCAAATCGACGCCGTTATAAACAATACTGTTTGGAACCTGCGTGTCACCCCGCACCCGCTCCCACCAGCTCTTCGAAAATTGACTCTGGTACACAATCCGATCGGCGACCCTCGAGCGGATAACGCTCAATATCAAGTTGCCATATTCTGAGCGCAGGTAATGCCGCACCCCTGTTCGCAACTTTCCATGGTCGGTCCTGACTCGGTGCACCCAGTTCATCCCGTTCAGTCTCTGAACAATACGCGCACCCCGTTTTCGCGCCTCTCTCAGCTTCCACAGCCCACGGGTGCCCCCAATAACCAGGACAGCTTCGTACGGCTCATCTTTGAGGTCATAGGTCACATCCACACCGCGCGCTGAAAGTCCCTGGGCAAGTTTCGCCTGGAAGGATACCATTCCGCCGATCCCGCTCAAGTGGGGTACGAGGCAAATTCGCGTATCGTTTAAATTAGTCATAGGATTTAGCTCACCAATCCAGACTCACCCCTCGCGTTTCCCTACACAACTGGCAGGTATTCCCGCCCAGATCTGCGACTCACCAGTGGAAGATAATAAGACAGCGTTTGCGCCCACAATTGTGCCCCTGGACACCCTCAGTTCACCTTCTTTGCCCAACACCTTCACCCCCGGTGACAGGATGACGTCATCCTCTATCACGATCCGCGTAAAATGGGATTCTTCCGCTGGGCGATAAATATCCGCCCTTCCTAAGGTCACACCAGGATAGATCTTCACCCGATCACCAATCACGCTGTTCGGATGGATCACAACACCAAAACCACCATGTGCCAGCTCAAAATCCGAACCAATAAGCACGCTCTGTGGAATCTCCACACCCAGCAGCTTTAACAGATAATAGCCCAGTCGACCCATCAGCAGCCAATTTCGAGAGTAGACTAACTTAGTAGGCAGATCACGCGCCATGAGAGGAACCCCCCGTATCAGTTACCACATCATCATACGCCAGGATTGCGTTGACGATGCGGCCGGCAGCATGTCCGTCACCGTATGGGTTTACAGCGCGCGCCATCTCTGCATAGGCTTCTGGATCATCCAGCAGCCGGCAAGCTTCAGACACAATGCGCTGCGAATCGCTGCCCACCAACCGGACCGTACCCGCTTGAACACCTTCGGGGCGTTCGGTGACTTCACGCAGTACGAGCACCGGCACTCCTAAGCCGGGTGCCTCCTCTTGTAGACCGCCAGAGTCGGTCAAAATCAACACAGCACGTTTCATGAGATGCACGAGCTGCATATAATCCAATGGAGGCAGCAGTGTGATATTCGGAACCTGGCCCAGCCTGCCGTAAACCGTCTCTTGAACGTTGGGGTTTAAATGAACCGGGTAAACGATACGTATGCGGTCCTGGTAAATTTCCGCCAGTTGATACAATGCATGGCAAATATCTTCCAATGGCTGGCCAAAGTTTTCCCGGCGATGGGCAGTGACCAAAATGAGGCTAGGTGAGACAGCTCCGCTTTTTTGTTCATCAAGCCCCAGGCGAAGCATTAGTTCACTGACATCTTTTGTCGGAGGTCGAGCGGCGATCATTTTGAGCGCGTCGATCACTGGATTGCCCGTCACGATCACCCGCTCACCAGGAACCCCTTCATTGAGCAGGTTTTGTCGCGACCAATGTGTGGGTGCAAAGTGCAGGTCAGCAATGACACCAGCTACTCGACGGTTGATTTCTTCAGGGTATGGCTGCCATTTGTCACCCGATCGCAGACCGGCCTCTACGTGACCCACACGGATGCGCCGGTAGAAGGCCGTAAGTGACGCCGTTACGACCGTGGTCGTATCTCCCTGTACCAAAACCCAATCAGGCTGGATTCTTTCAAGCACAGGATCGAGATGTGTCAATACAGCCGCCGCCATTTCCACCAGTGTTTGATCTGGGTGCATCAAGTCCAAATCAACATCAGGCACGATGTCAAAGATATCCAACACCTGGTCGAGCATCTGCCTGTGCTGTGCGGTCACACAGACCAGGGATTCTACGCCTGGCGTGGCGGACAGCGCCTGGACTACCGGCGCCATCTTGACAGCCTCCGGACGGGTACCAAATACCGATAAGACCCTTATATTATGGGGCATATTGCCTTCGTGCTATGAGGGGGCTGTAAATATTGTGAAAGACCTGTGACAACAATTGCTCTCTCCAAATCCTAATTATTGCCCACACCGAGGCGGATCATTTTGAATCCCGCACGTTCCCAATCCGGAGAAGCCCAGGCATTTACCAAATCGACTACCAGACGGGTGCGGCTGAACTTCGCTAACTGGTCCGGCGTCAGTTCAAGGAATGGTATATGCCCCACCAGGCACAATACTATGTCTGCATCTTCCACAGCTTCCTCCAAGGAGGCGGCGCAATTTAATCCATTACCCTGTTTTTGCTTCAGGTATGGCTCATACGCTGTAACTATGGCTCCATCTTCGGATAATTTTTGCGCGACTGATAACGCAGGGCTGCCACGCAGGTCATCCACGTCCGGTTTATAAGAAAGACCCAGCACGGCCACTTTAACTCTTTGAAGAGATTTCACACCCTGCTCTTCCTTTAATGCATCCAGTATCAGGTCCACCACGTGCTGCGGCTGCTGGTCATTCAAGCGGCGCGCGGTGTGGATAAGCTCTGTGATATCAGGAGCCGATTCGACCAAGAACCACGGATCCACACCGATGCAATGTCCGCCAACACCGGGTCCAGGCCGTAAGACATTCACTCGCGGATGGTGGTTGGCGATTTCAATGGCCTGCCAGACATCAATTCCAAATCGCTCCGCTAGATGCGAGAATTCATTGGCCAGCGCGATGTTCACGTCTCGATACGTGTTTTCCATCAGCTTTACCATTTCTGCGGTCGTGGCATCGGTAAGGATAATTTCACCCCGCACAAACATCTTGTACAGGTCGCGGCCAGCTTCTGCTGAACGTTGGTCAATCCCACCGATAACGCGCGCGTTTTCTATAAGTTCACGCAAAATTTGTCCGGGTAAGACTCGTTCTGGTGAATAGGCCAGGCTGAAATCATCTCCTGCTTTCAGACCTGACTCTTCCAGTATTTCTACCAATAAATCTTTCGTTGTACGAGGAGGGGATGTCGATTCAAGCACCACCAGATTCCCAGGAGATATACAAGGCACGATCGATTTTGCGGCCGCTTCGACATAGCTCAAATCGGCAAATTTATCTCCGAAAAACGGTGTAGGCACGGCAATGATGTATGCATCAGCTGGTTCGGGTCGCTCGCTGATCCTCAAACTACCTGAACCCAGCGCGGCCTGCACAAGCGTTCGCAACCCCGGTTCGTGAATGTGCAGCCCACCGGTACGCAGTGTTTCGATGACACGCTGGTTCACATCCACACCAACCACTTCCAAACCATGAGTGGCAAAAGTGCTGGCAGTGGGCAATCCGATATATCCAAGCCCAAGAACACATATCTTTTGAAACTTCACAAACTCACCCTCCGATACATCCAGGGATCATTCACCGATCAAACACACATTTCACAACGCTATCCAATTATCCCATAGTTTGCTGGAATTTGCTGAATAGCCCGTTTCAAAGTCCTCAAAAAAGGGTCTTGACACAGAACACATGTTCGTGTTATTATTCATAGCACAAGTGATCGAATTATTAATTTATGGCATAAATACTACACAGAAAGTTATTTAACGAGTGCTAAAAACCAGTATTTGCAGCAGTCATAAAAGAAAATTGGAGAGTCAATCATGATGGCGAGACGAAGAAAAAAAGGCCTCAGTGAGCGTCAAAAGAAAATCCTTGAAGTGTTGGAAGCGTTTCAAAATGACGTCGGCTACCCGCCCTCAATCAGGGAAATTTGTGACCAGGCGAATATTTCCTCTACATCGGTGGTCAACTACTATCTTGACCAATTGAAAGAGATGGGGATCATTGAACGCGACAGCCGTGTCTCGAGAGGCATTCGGTTAGTAAAGCCTCTTTCGGAGGTGTTGGGCACAACAGCTGCCAGGACAATGGCGGTCACTACTTCGGTTGCCGAATCAGCCACACAATCCGTAGAAGAACTGGCTAAGACCGTGGAAGATTTTCTTCGCATCCCGATCGCCGGACGAATTGTGGCCGGTGAACCGGTACCGGTCCCAGCCTCCGATTTTCCATATTTCGACTCGGAACACTGGGTGGACGTGGCAAGCAGCCAGCTGCCGGGACGGCAGAGCTCACGCGGAGACTTATTCGCCCTGGAGGTGGATGGCGACTCAATGATCGACGCCATGGTGAACGATGGCGACATAGTAATTATGGAGCCAGCGCTTGAAGCCCGCAACGGCGAGATGGTAGCAGTGTGGCTGGACGACAAAGAAGAGACCACATTGAAGTACTTTTACCTGGAAAACGGTAAAGTGCGCCTGCAGCCCGCTAACCCGACCCTGGATCCGATCTTCATCGATGATCCAAGCCACGTGAGGATCGCGGGCAAAGTGGTGATGGTGATCCGCCAGGTGAAGGGCATGGCCCTGTAATCCATAAATTTTTCAATTCAAGACCGCCTCTGTAACATACTGAGGCGGTCTTTACGCGTTAAGAAGGGAATGACTGCTAGAGAATTAAGAATACCAAATTCGTGAATTTTTTCCATTCGTATTGATTCGTGTTAAAATTATCAGGTGTCAAAAATCTATTGATCGCTTTATTTATTAACGCAATCGGTTTTCCGTAAAAGTGGGCTAGATAAGGAGTTTCACCCATGAAATGTGAATCTCTAAAAATAACGGTTGCTTCTCTTGTTGTCACAATAATACTTGGCATTAATTCGGGTCCGGCACGCGGCGCTTCCACGACCGCGGTTCTGGGCGGCGGCATCGCCATTAACGAAATCCTGATCGACCCAACAGGAGATACAACAAGCTTTGACACAGACAACAGCGGGGCAGCAGATGATCTGGATGAGTTCCTGGAGCTGTACAACGACTCATCATCCACAATTGACATCAGCGGCTGGGAGTTGTGGGATTCCGGGGTCATGCTTTGGTACACATTCCCGGGCGCTCCCGACAGTGGAACGACCACCCTGGCGCCGGACGCCTACGTTGTAGTGGTCGCAGGAGTGCAGTCCGGGGGCAGCCTACCGGATATGACAAATCCAAACAGCATCTCTTTTAACGCCGGGAATGGCAGTCCAGCCATGAACAACTCCGGCGATAATGTAGTGCTTTACGACCCGGCCGAGAACGAGTACATACAGCTTCTATATAATGGTGACGCCGCCGATGATCCCACCAGCAGCTACACGGGCTTTTCATCTACAGCGGTCCGCGTAGGCTCTGTTGAGGACTTCGGATCCGACGAGGACGGCAAATCGCTCACCCGATACCCTTCTGGGGATACGAACGTGGTTGTGCACAACTCCATCCCCGGGGCAGGGGACGCCAGCCCGACCAGCGTCATGTTGTATTCACTGGGCCAGAGTAGGAAATTGGCGCCTTTGAACGTATTTCTGGGGGTGCTGTTAGCGGCGCTTGGTTTGGCAGGGTTGGGATTTTTCTTCTTAAGAAAACGCCCCCAGGAGCCATAACCACAAGCGCACAATAAAGCCTTTTTCAGCATTAACCTGGCCGGGGTCAGGATTGTCTTGATCAATCCAATCACCCGCAGTGTCCGTATCTTGATCGGCGGGATCCCGCTCCAGGGAATGACCTTGCGTTACGTCAGGCACAGGAGGCTCGAACGCCCAGGTAGAACTCCCCCATGAGATGCTGTCAAGCAGATCATCGCTGGCGTCCAGCAGCAGCACTTCGTCACCAGTGTTGCTCAGGCCAACACTGCCTCCTGCCCAATCACTGTACTTGCTCAAGTCTTGAACAGCGGCATCAGAATTCACCAATTCATATTGTGGTTTAAATCCATAAACGGATTCAAATTCAACGGCCTGATTAGCGATCACCATCACACTTCCGGATTCAATCAGCGCCCCATCAGGAAACTGGTACATACCCTCCCCCTCCCCTTCGGTCTCCTCATCCCCGACTTTAATACCGGTCAGAATTATAGTGCTTCCTCCGGCGTTGTGCAGTTCGATCCATTCTGACCCCAGTTCAGAACCAGTCGGATCGTACAGCACTTCACTGATCAGAAGTCGGCCGCTCTCTGGTGTGGGTTGCTTGGTTGGCGTATGCGTGGTTGTCGGGGTGGAGGTGACTGTCGGAGTAAGCGTGATGGTTATTGTGGGCGTTCCAGTCGTCGTTGGAGACCCCGTGGGAGGCGGCGTGGGAGTGATAGCCGGCGGGTCGACTGCAGCGGGCATGGGCGATGCCTGGTCCACCCAGTCCCCAGCGCTGTCAGTGTCCACGTACACTGGGCGGCGCTCCAGGGAATGCCCTTGATCAACGTCAGGCGCTGCGGGGTAAAAGGCCCAGGACGAATCGCCCCAAGATAACGTGTCAACAACATTGTCGGTCGCATCTAGCACCAGCAGTTCGTCCCCCGAGTTGCTGAGATAAATACTTCCCGATGACCAGTCGCTATATTTCACCAGGTTGGGAACATCAGGGTCGCTCTCAACCAGTTCGTAGTGCGGTTTAAATCCATGGTCGTTCAGGAAGGCAGCAGACCGGTTTGCTATAACGATCACGCCTCCTGATACCAGCTGCGCACCATCAGGAAATCGGAACATGCCTTCGCTTCCATTTGAAGCCTCTTCATCCCCAACTTTATAATCCGCCAGATCAAGCGCAGAACCGCCGCCGTTATAAAGCTCTATCCACTCCGCGTCAGGTTCATTACTGGAAGGATCAAACTGGACCTCACTTATCAGCAGAAGCGCCTCGACCGGGGTCGCCTCAGGTGTCGCCGTGGGTGTGGAAGTGACCGTGGGGGTGATAGTCGATGTTGCAGTGAATTCCAGCGTCACGGTTCCTGTGCCAGTGGTGCTTGGGGTCACTTGGGGCTCGCCATGGACCACAGACCAGGGTTCGGGTTGAGCCTGATCCACCCAATCCAAGGCGCTGTCAGTATCCTGTTCCACCGGGCTGCGTTCCAGGGAATGACCATCTGCTACCTTGGGCACAGTGGGATCGAAGAAATGGGACGAGTTCCCGTAGGCAAGATTGTCTACAATTTCATCCTTTTCGTTTAATATTACGAGTTCATCGCCGCTGTTGTTGAACTCGATGTTGCCGCCTGCCCAGGCGGTATACTTCAGCATATTCGGGACCATTGGATCGGACTCGCGCATCTCATAATCCGGTAAACTGCCGTAAAAGCCCTGGAAAACGATCCCCGACGAAGCCACGATGATCACCTCCCCTGGCTCTATGACCGCGCCGGGCGGAAACTGCAGCATGCCTTCAGCCTCACCGATTGTCTCCTCGTCACCAAACTTATATTTCGCCAGGTCCACGTCTCTCTGACCGATGTTGTAAAATTCCACCCACTCCGCATCTGGCTCCTTCCCGGCGGGGTTGTACACCACTTCACTGATCACCAGCTTTCCTGGCGGCGGCCAGCTGAACAGGATCATGGGCAAGTATTTACGCACCAAAGGCTCGCCCATACCAACCGCAAATGGTGTAAACGACACAACCGCCAAAAACAGGGAGATAATTATGATATCCCTTCGGATTAATGGCTTCATCTCAAAACTATTGGTAAATGACAGAATTGGTCCATGTTTAAAAATCCTACCATGAGCGGGTCGTGATCCGAACTGCGGTAATAAGAGCCATCCACTGTTTCAAAGATGTTCGGGAAATCAGCGTTGATGTGAGCAATAGAAAATTGCGCCGGGATTAGCGATCGTCTCATACTGACCAGGATATGGTCCAGAGCCTGGGAGCGGCCTTTGAATATATAAGTATAACGTTCCATCGGGGATACCCGCACCATCTGGTTGGTGACATAGTCTTCAAGCATTAACAGCGGGATTGAATCCGGGTGATCGTTTAAATCTCCCAGCACAATCAGCATGGCACTTGGATCCTGTCCCAGGATTTCCTCCAACAGCCTTGTAACAAACTGCGCTTGCTCGATACGCCTCGGTAATGTGTACTGTGTGGTCTCACTGTCCTCAAGCTTGGACTTAAAATGGGCCGCGACCAGCCAGACCTCCATCACAGAGTCTATGCTATCTTTAGGATTGCCGCCATCTGCCGCACAATCGTTCTCACATACTTTCAACTGTATCACCAGCGGCGGCCGCGAGAACAGTCGGTTGCCTTCCAGGTTCCCATCGTTATCCGTGTCGCATGTGACGGTGTTTACGGGGTTTGAAATATCGCGATTTCCATCCGGACCCAGACCGTCGACCAGAGTCGTGCACCCTTGCCTGGTTTCATAACCAAGCACCTGCACACGATCCAACCGATACAACAGCGCCACATCCAGGCCGCGACGATCTGGCCCATCCTGCCACACGATTTGATATTCAGCGATTATTTCCGGGCGGTTTACAAGGGATTGAAGGACATCCCGGTTCTCGGCCTCTTGTAAGGCGATGATCTCAGGCTCCTCCAGCACATCGTGGATCGCTCGGGCTCGCTTACCAAGCCGCCGCTGGTATTCTGATGCCGACAGAACGGGATCATCGGTATCCGGATCGTCAGTGGTGTCAAACAGGTTGGCCAGATTAATGGTAGCAACTCTGAACTCAGGATAAACCGGTAATGTGGCATGCACAGCCATTTGATCCGCCGTTGGCAGACCACCTTTTTCAAGCCGAGGGTAGACACTCGGCTGAGAGAACAACTGCATGCAAAACTCTCCACCCTCGTAATCCTGCACACCTGACAATTCGTGTACGCTGTCGCCGACTTTGACCTCTGGGTCTATCTCGAAGCGACCATAGTCTCCCACACAGATTATCTCACCAGTGCCGCGTGGATCATTTTGGAAAACGCGCTCAACCCCCAGGTCCGCTCGTACCAGCCAGGAACGATCATTGTAATCCGTGGGACCAATTGTTAGTCCCTCTGCCAAACTGACCCGCATGCCTTCCAATGACTCGAAGTATTCGCTGGATTCGTCATCCTTATAAGGAGGGTTGAGATCGACTGGCTTAGGTAAGGTGTTTCCGGAGGAGAGCACGCTCACATCGTCCGGGCTGGCTGCCAGCTCCGTCAGACCGAAGTACTCCTCGACCTTAGCGACCACCTCCACCCGGTCACCCTGATTTACGATATCCAGGCGTTCATCCAGGTAGACAAAGATACCATCCGATGTATTTTGATTCCAATCGCAGTTTTCATCCTGCATAAAGAAACCACGTCTGGCTGAGTCATCCAAATCGCCGTGAACCACACCCTGAGTGCGGACGATCTTCCCTTGATGAGGGGAATGGAAACCGGTCCCCTGGATGCCGCAGATGGGCGTGAGTGATTCCATCAGATTTTGAGATACATAGGGGAGCAGCAGAAATGCCAGGCCCAGGCAGCCGAAGAATGCACGAAGTCGGATTTTAAAACCTGGCAATCTTATGTACAAGTTCATCACGCCAATATCCTTTTACCGCCCAGTGCACCAACAAACATACCTGCGATTATTATGGCGAATCTTTCCACAAAAGTCATGTGTCTTTCATCATTTTACTACGAACTTTTATCACCTATTAATGCCAATTACTTTGACAACATTACACGCAGCGTGTATAATTCAAGGTCGCGGCTGGAGCTGCCATAGAAACCAAGCTGCGGGTTGTTATTAATTAAATTTATTGGAGAGTCATGCTATGGAAGAGAATATAGCGGTACAGGAACAAGAAGAAGTCGAAATATCAGATGAAGTCACTGACGACGCTGCCGATCAGATCAATGATCTTCGCAGTTTGGAACGCAAGACCCAGTTAACTGGAACTGTGATAGGCACAAGCCTGGCCGGAGCCCTGGTAGATATCGGTATGGAAGTACCGGGTGTGGTGCACATCTCACAGCTGCAGCAAGAACCGGTGAACCGCGTTGAAGACGTTGTGCAGCCCGGCCAAACGGTGACTGTGTGGGTGCGTCGTGTAGTCCCTAGCAAACAGCGCATCGAACTGACCATGATCGAGCCGTTCGCGTTAGAGTGGCGCGAAATCAACAAGGACATGGTGGCTAACGGTAAGGTGACTCGGTTGGAAAATTTTGGTGTGTTCGTAGACATCGGCGCCGAAAGACCAGGTCTGGTGCATATCAGCGAGATCACCCACGGCTACATAAAGAGTCCGGATGAGGTAATCCACGAAGGGGAAGAGGTGGAAGTCAAGGTATTAAGCGTGAACCGCCGCCGAAAGCAGATCAAGCTGAGCATGAAGGCTCTCGAAGAAAAACCCGGGGTGAAACCAAAACCGGAACCTAAGAAGGCAAAAAAGAAAAGTGAGCCTGAGGAAGAACCAGCAGAAGAAGCGGTGCCAACTGCAATGGAAATGGCCCTGCGGGAAGCGATGGAGAAATC
>Ga0209013_10002748_pt1 | contig 15852 bp, 14 predicted proteins | sample Cruoilmetagenom2_FD_187291 | JGI IMG/M metagenome (GOLD analysis project Ga0209013, IMG submission 187291) | Oil polluted marine microbial communities from Coal Oil Point, Santa Barbara, California, USA - Sample 2 (SPAdes) (version 2) | ecosystem: Environmental > Aquatic > Marine > Oil seeps ... | reverse complement strand
GCTGATGAGACCACTGATGTAATCATCTCCAACTGCGTCATCAACCTCTCGCCCAACAAGCCGCAGGTGTTTAAGGATGCCTTTCGTGTGCTAAAAGCCGGCGGACGTCTTGCCATCTCCGACGTAGTCGCCACTATCGAATTACCCGATAAGATGCGTGAGGATGCTGGGCTCATTGCCGGCTGTATGGGTAATGCCTCACTAATTAATGATCTTGAAAAGATGATGGCCGATGCGGGCTTCGAACAGATTAAGATTGAGCCCAAGGATGAGTCAAAAGTATTCATCCAGGACTGGGCACCGGATCACAACATCACCGATTATGTAATTTCCGCTAGCATCGAAGCGGTCAAACCCGGTAGCTGCTGTGGAGACAGCTGCTGCTAGAATAGCAACAAGCGACACTAAACGACTAAGCCAAAGGGCGCAAATGAAGTGCAGCGGAATATGTGTCCATTTTGAGTGCCTTGTTATGCATTTTTGATAGCATACTCAAGCTGTATTAAACCAGAACTATGTGGTTCTTGGCTTATTTTTTTAATTTGTTTATGAGATAGTAAATTTCCAAATAATTTAATGCCACTGCCTAATATTATTGGCATCAGCGAAAGGCTTATATTTGTTAATAAGTTATCCTTTATAAAAGATGAAGCCAAGCTGCCACCACCAACAAGCCATAAATGTTTTAAGCTCATTTCATTGGCTGCTTTGTATGCTTCTTCTGATGTGCTACCGGCTTGCAAGTTACAGCCTTCCATTGGTGCTATTTTACTACTAGAGCATACCCAAACAGGTTTGTCGCCATAAGGCCACTGACCGAAGCTAACAACCATTTCGTATGTTTTACGTCCCATTACCAGTGCATCTACTGTTGAGTAGAACTCATCATACCCAGCATCTTCCATCGAAATATCTAGTTCTTCTAGCCAGGAAACATCACCGTCTTCTTTGGCAATATATCCATCTAAACTTGAAGCGACATAATAGGTAACTTTCATTGATTTCCTTTATACATAACGCTCTCATAACCGGCCGGAGCAGCTGCAGGCTTGTGCAGCTGCTAGTTATGCATAGATACCTCCTTGTAAGTTGAACTATATTAATTTTGTGTTGACCCGTCTATAGGTTTAGGGTTCATGATTGTTTCTCGACTGGCAATTGGTGGTTTTATGTTTACGGTAACTCAGCTCGCTAGGAAATTTGGTATTTCTAGAGCAACCATTCTGTACTACGAACGAGAAGGCCTTCTGATGCCTGCGTCTCGCTCGGATAATGGTTACAGGTGGTATGGCGATAGTGAGATAGAACGGTTAGAAGCAATTGTTTCATACCGTTCGTATGGGATATAGCTATCTAGAGCTGGGGGGCTTCCATGATACAAACAATCATTGCTTATTATCGCGGTACGCTAATACTCTTTGTGGCCTTGATCCCGCCAACAATTCACTTTATTGATAAAACAGGATTCTAGCACCAGCGTATAGAGTCACATTATCCAGATGCAACAGCGGCGACTTTCGGGTCGCCGTTTTCATTTGCGCATAAAAAAACACGCCCCGCGAGGGTGGTACGGGGCATGTTAGTGACACTGCGTTGCGTTCTTGTTATTAGTTACGCCACTTGATAAACAGGATAAGACAAACTGACTAGCCTGTATATTGTCCTTTGGTACAAACTTTAAGGGATACTAGATATTAAAACTGCACCCATAAAAACGCGTTGCTCACTTGCCCGGTTCTGGTACGTCTGGATTGGCTACCGGACAGGTAAGCAACGCAAACAAATACAACTCACATGTGCATTAACTACATGTAAGACAATACAGGATACACTAGCGCAAGCAGGCATCATTCCACGCCTATTGCTTATCAGTTGACCATCGTTATAGGGACTCCATACGCTAGCTTTTCAATTTATTTGTCAGTTGACGCCACGCAGTCCGTGCCCTTGCGTGTATTACATAGGTTATAGGTGGTCCGCGCCCCCCATAATTTCATGATGTTTTCAACATCGGTCCAGGAATTCAACAACACACTGCTCAGTGACTGTCCACCGACACGGGCATCAGCACCTTCTGCCAGAAACTCGTTTGTCTCCGCATCCACAATATTAGCCTGCACGCTGGCCTGTCCGACAAACGACGGTGGTTTATCTGAACCGGCATGCACAATCAAACTGATCAGGCGCACCAGCGGCACCACGGTCGAAACAGTCTCCATGGCAATGTCCGCAACCTGAAAGCAAGCTTATTTCAGAGGGTTAGTGCAAACAAGCACCAGCAGTTCCTGAAAAGCGGGCACCTCATGGTATCCTTTCGTCCGGTTATTGCCAGGAGCACCTGTAAATGAGACACCTTCTTACCCGCATCTTGCCACCCATCGCCCTGATCACCCTGTTCCCTGCCGCCGTCCTTGCTACCCCCGGAGCGATCCAGAGACTTGACCTGACACAATCAACCGTCGGTATTGCCGCCCTGGCGATTTTCGTGATCGCCTATATCTTTGTGATGGCTGAAGAATTCACACACCTGAGAAAATCCAAGCCGGTTATTCTGGCTGCCGGCATCATCTGGGGCATGATTGCCTTCGTCTATGCCGGGAATGGCGATGGTCATGCCGTTGAAGACGCACTGAGGCATAACCTGCTTGAATTCTCTGAATTGTTCCTGTTCCTGCTTGCTGCCATGACCTACGTCAATGCCATGGACGAGCGGCTGGTGTTTCAAACACTGCGCGCCCGCCTGGTGGGTTTGGGATTCGGTTACCGGAGTCTTTTCTGGTTGACCGGTCTGCTTGCCTTTTTCCTGTCGCCCATTATCGATAACCTCACAACGGCACTGGTCATGTGCGCGGTACTGATGGCCGTTGGCAAGGACAACACCCGGTTTGTCAGTATTGGCTGCATCAATATCGTGGTCGCTGCCAATGCCGGCGGCGCCTTTTCTCCTTTCGGCGACATCACCACGCTGATGGTATGGCAAAAAGAACTGGTCGAGTTCACCACCTTCTTCAAACTGTTTCTGCCTTCAGTAGTCAATTTTCTGATACCGGCGGCCTTCATGCATTTTGCCATACCCTCGGGAAAACCTGCCTCTGACAGTGAACAGATAACCATGCGGCGCGGTGCCAAACGTATCATGCTGCTGTTCGGCGGGACGATTCTTACCGCAGTATCTTTCCATAACTTTCTCCATCTGCCACCGTTCCTTGGCATGATGACCGGACTGGCTTACCTGCAGTTCTTCAGCTATTACCTGAAGAAGACGCACCATAAAGAAGAACCGGAAGTCGCATTGGGCGGTGTCAGTGACATCGCCATGGGTGATGCCTCCGAAAGTGGCTATGACTTTTTCAGTCGCCTGGCACGCGCCGAGTGGGACACACTGCTGTTCTTTTATGGTGTGGTGCTGTGTGTTGGCGGTCTGGCTTTTATCGGTTACCTGGAACTGGTATCGACGACACTGTACATTGATATTGGTCCAACATTTGCCAACATCGCCGTCGGCGTGCTGTCGGCGATCGTTGACAACATTCCGGTCATGTTCGCCGTACTGAGCATGAACCCGGACATGGAACTTGGGCAATGGTTGCTGGTGACACTGACTGCCGGTGTCGGCGGCAGCATGTTGTCTATCGGCTCTGCCGCGGGGGTGGCGCTGATGGGCCAGTCTCGCGGCCAATACACATTCTTTGGCCACCTCAAATGGGCACCGGCTATTCTCGTTGGCTATGCCGCCAGTATCCTGGTCCACATGTGGGTGAATGCTGACACGTTTTCAATACCCGTCGTCGCCGGTTAACACTTACGACGCGGTCGTTTCGGTCTCCAGGCGGCGCCAGGCACTGCTACCGTCACAGGCCTTGTCGATCGCATCCAGCCGTGCTGAATGTGCCCGGGTCTCTGCTTCATCGGCCCTGATTACCCGTAACGGCCGACGGTCAGCAGCAAGTCGCTGAATGGTTGACTGTTGCTGGCCATTACTGTCGGTATGGCTGTCCAGTGACAGACTGACCTGGCCACCGGTCATGGCCAGATAAACATCAGCAAGGATCTCGGCATCCAGCAAGGCGCCATGCAGGTCACGCTGCGAATTATCAATTTCATAGCGCCGGCACAATGCATCCAGGCTATTGCGCTGCCCCGGGTGCATGCGGCGTGCCATCGTCAGCGTATCCAGCACCGTACAGTGGTCGTTTACAGGGCCCGGTGTTTTCTCAAGTGTGTTGAATTCGTGATTGATGAAGCCCACGTCAAACGGTGCATTGTGAATAACCAGTTCGGCACCGCGAATAAATTCAAGAAACTCCGCGGCGATATCCGCAAAGCGCGGCTTGTCCGCCAGCTGCTCATTGGTAATACCGTGCACTTCAATCGCGCCCGCATCGATTTCACGATCAGGCTGTATGTACTGATGGTAGGTATTCCCGGTCAGCCGCCGGTCAAGCAACTCCACACAACCGATTTCAATAATGCGGTGGCCTTCTGAAGGTTCGAGCCCGGTGGTTTCAGTATCGAGTACGATTTGACGCATAGTCATTTATCCTGTGATGACAACAACTCGTCTATGGCCTTGTTCGCCAGGGCATCGGCCTGTTCGTTTTCCTCGTGACCGCTATGTCCCTTGACCCAGGCCCATTCAATGTCATGTGCCTGCGTCGCCTCATCCAGTCGCTGCCAGAGATCGACATTTTTCACCGGCTTCTTTGCCGCGGTCTTCCAGCCACGTCGCTTCCAGTTAATCATCCATTCCTGAATGCCTTTCATTACGTACTGCGAATCCGTGGTCAATCGCACCTTGCAGGGGCGCGTCAGGCTTTCAAGCGCCTGGATCGCTGCCATTAACTCCATGCGATTATTCGTTGTCTCGGCCTCGGCACCGTAGAGGGTTTTCTCATGGCCATTGTGACGCAACAACACACCCCAGCCGCCCGGTCCGGGATTTCCACGGCAGGCACCATCGGTGAAGATTTCCGTTTCAGTTGACACGTCGGACATTGCCCTGGCTGGAGCTTGGAATACCCACAGGGAACAGGCGGCGCCTGTTACGGTGTAACTCGTTTAAGGGTGTCATCACGAAGGTACGTTTGCGTGCCACCAGGATGTAACTGGCTGACAGGTACTTGCGGCCGTAACCGGCAGACGGGCCATGCAAATGCAGTTTTTCCAGCAGGCGTCTGCTCTGGATCGGTGGCCGCTGAAACAGGTAGTGACAGTGCAGCGTATCGAATCCCAGCAGACCGAGCCAGTCCTTGATACGGTTCATACTCTGAAAACGAGAACCCCAGGGCAATTGTTGCCGTTTGCGTGACAGTGCCCTCCGCACCCCCCAGAGACTGCGCGGATTGAAACCGAGAATAACCAGATGACCATCAGGAATCAGGCTGCGATCTGCCTCGCGCAATACCTGATGCGGGTCATTGCTCAACTCGAGTGTGTGTGGCAACACAATCGCATCGACCGAATCACTCATGATCGGCCAGTCTTCCGTCGAGCCACCCAGCCCTGCATCCTGATATGCCAGGGGTTCGACGCTTTGAATGACATGGTGGGGAATACGGCTATCTTCCAGGCGGCAGTGTTCCCAGGGGGGGTCGATCACCATCAGATGGTAACCAAACAGGGTCGGTAATTCGGCTTCCAGTGCCGACAGTTCCGCCTCGGCCAGCAGGCTGCCCAGCGGACGCTGGTACCAGTGACGCAACGAAGCGGCACGTGATGAGGCGTGTATGTCCTTGCTCATGGCGTGGAAATGATACCGCATTACAGCCCCGGTGGCGCCATAAATCACGCTTTCCATGAAAGTTATTGACCCTTTCCGGTTACCCTGTCAGCATATGCAACCCGTTTCAGGCACTTGTTATACGGATTCATCCAGCGGGAGCTGAAACAACAGTGACGGGGATCACACATTCTCTCAGGCTTATTTGAACGGCGCCGATAATTTTCTTTATGAATATCATTCGCACGTCAATCATACTACTGGTCTTTCTGCTCGCGGGCGGCTGCGCAACCGTTGACCCTGTTGCCAACGTGCCCATCGTTCCAGCCGATGAATCATCAAGCAGCGGCAATGAAAAATCCCGCTCCCGGCACGTCATCAACATCACACAGGACCCCGTTCAGGCAGTCGAAGTCGCTGGCTCCCCCGAAGAAACAGTCAGCACGGAACCCCTCGAACAAACCCCGGGATTTTGGGAGCAGCTACGCCAGGGTTTTCGTCTCACCGGCACACAACAGGCCATCGTCAGAAAACAAGCTGACACGTACGGAAAACATCCGCAACAGGTAGAACGAATCTTTGAGCGCGGTGAACCCTACCTTGCCTATATATTAAGTGAAGTACAAAAACGTGACTTCCCGACCGAGATCGCGCTGTTACCCTTTGTTGAAAGCAGCTTTGACCCCTTTGCCTTTTCCTATGGCCGCGCAGCCGGCTTGTGGCAATTCATACCGACCACCGGGAAAATGTACGGGCTGCACCAGGACTGGTGGTATGACGGACGACGCGATATTGTAGAATCAACACAGGCCGCATTGAATTACCTGGATTACCTGCAGAACAAATTTGACGGTGACTGGTTGCTGGCCGTGGCTGCCTACAACTCGGGCAGTGGCACCATCAGCAAGGCCATCAAGAAAAATCGCAAGGCGGGCAAACCCGTTGACTTCTGGCATCTGGAACTGCCAAAGGAAACGGCAGCCTACGTACCCAAATTACTCGCTGTCAGCAATATTGTGAGGGAACCGGGCAAATACGACATCAGTCTTGCCCCTGTCGAGGTGCAGCCTTTCTTTACCGTCGTGGAGACTGAAGGCCAAATGGACATCAGCGTCGCAGCAGAACTGGCGGAGATGAACACCGAGGCCCTTTACCTGCTGAACCCCGGCTACAACCGCTGGACCACACATCCGAAAGGCCCGCACCAGCTCGTCATTCCCGTCAGCAACTCGACTGCCTTCAAACAAAATCTGGCAGCACTGCCTGACTCAAAACGCACCCGCCCGGTGCTGCATACGATCCAGAGCGGCGAGACCCTGTCCCACATTGCCCGTCGCTACAACACCACCGTTCAGGCGTTAATCAACAACAACCAACTAAAAAGCACCCGAATACGCAGCGGCCAGAAGTTACTGGTACCCGCCGGCAGCCACGATACGGCACAATACGCCAAACTGAATAAGCGGATTCAGGCTGCAAACGGTGCCAGCAGCAGGATGACCTACAGGGTACGCAGTGGCGACAATCTCTGGACCATCGCACGCAAGCACCGCGTCACGGTAAAACAGGTCAGCCGCTGGAACAAACTCGACACCAATGCGCCAATCAGGCCGGGTCAAAAACTGGTGATTTATACCAAAGGTTAACGGTCTGTCCTGAAACCCAACGCGTACGAGAATAAGAGATACGCCAGCAGTTGCGGAATTACGCCTCGGGCCGCATATGTGGAAACAGCAACACGTCACGTATTGACGGGGAATCGGTGAACAACATCACCAGGCGGTCAATACCAATACCCTCGCCGGCGGTTGGCGGCATGCCATGTTCCAGTGCGCGAATATAATCGGCATCGTAATGCATCGCCTCGAGATCACCGGCATCCTTGTCGACCACCTGCTGCCGGAAGCGCTCGGCCTGGTCTTCCGCATCGTTTAACTCGGAAAAGCCATTGGCAATTTCCCGTCCGCCAACGAAGAATTCAAAACGATCCGTCACGAACGGATCATTATCATTGCGTCTCGCCAGCGGTGACACCTCGGTTGGATAGGCCGTAATAAAGGTCGGATTATCCAGGCGTCCTTCCACGGTCTTTTCGAATATCTCGATCTGTACCTTACCCAGTCCGTAGCTATCTTTCACAGGAATGTTGAGTTTGCCTGCAACCGTCCTGGCGCTCTCCAGGTTGTCGATATCAGCAGCAGTGAGGTCCGGATTAAACTGCAGAATGGAATCGCGCACCGAAATGCGTTGAAAGGGTTTACCAAAGTCATACTGGCTGCCCTGGTATTCAATCGTGGTGGTACCGTGCAGTGCCTTCGCCATACCCCGCAGCAGGTCCTCGGTCAGGTCCATGAGGTCATTGTAATCTGCATAGGCCTGGTAGAACTCCAGCATGGTGAATTCAGGGTTATGCCGCGTTGACAATCCTTCGTTACGAAAATTACGGTTGATCTCGTAGACCTTTTCATATCCGCCAACAACCAGTCGCTTCAGATACAGTTCCGGTGCAATACGCAAGAACAGGTCCATGTCCAATGCATTATGGAAAGTGGAAAACGGCCGTGCCGTAGCACCACCGGGAATTGCCTGCATCATGGGTGTTTCGACTTCGAGATAATCCAGTTTGTTCAGATACTCACGGATGTACTGCACAATGTGGCTGCGCATACGAAAAGTTTTTCGCGACACCTCGTTCATAATAAGATCGACATAGCGCTGCCGATAGCGGATCTCCTGATCGGCCAGGCCGTGAAACTTTTCCGGCAGCGGTCGCAAGGACTTCGTCAGCATGCGAAGCGATTCGGTGCGGACAGACAGTTCGCCGGTTTTGGTCTTGAACAGCGCACCCTCGGCACCGATGATGTCACCGACGTCCCAACCCTTGAAGGCCTGGTACACACCGTCAGGCAGCGTGTCGCGCTGCAGGAACAGCTGGATACGGCCGGACATATCCTGTAACTGTATGAAACTGGCCTTGCCCATCACGCGCTTGGCCATCATGCGTCCTGCGACCTTCACCCGTACCGGTTCAGCCTCCAGCGCCTCATTCTCCCTGTCGTCGTATTCGGCATGCAACTCACCGGCAACCGCGTTACGACGAAAATCATTGGGGAAGGCATTGCCATCTGCACGCAGTGCGTCCAGCTTGGCACGCCGCTGAGCGATGAGTGAATTTTCATCCTGTTCTTTCATAGTGTCATTTAATACCGCTTGGTAACTATTCACCACAGAGGTTAACTGTACTTATTCAATATCTTGCCACGGAAGCACACGGAATCACACGGAAGAAAAATGCCTTAATAGAATTATTTCCGTATTTTTCCGTGTGCTTCCGTGGCCAATGGGGTGTTTCTATTGAGGACAACTTATAAATGAGTGCCATTCACCTACAGCCCGCTCTTCAGACTGGCCTCAATAAACTGGTCGAGGTCACCGTCCAGTACGGCCTGGGTATTGCCCACCTCGACGCCGGTACGCAGGTCCTTGATGCGCGACTGATCCAGCACATAGGAACGGATCTGGCTGCCCCAGCCGATATCGGACTTGGTTTCTTCCAGTGCCTGCTGGTCGACGTTGCGCTTTTGTATTTCCAGCTCATAGAGCTTTGCCTTGAGCTGCTTCATTGCCGTGGCCTTGTTCTTGTGCTGGGAGCGGTCGTTCTGACATTGCACCACCACGCCACTCGGTTCATGGGTAATACGCACGGCCGATTCGGTACGGTTCACATGCTGGCCACCGGCACCACTGGCACGGTAGACATCGATCCGCAAATCCGCCGGGTTGATATCGATGTCAATGTCATCATCGATCTCCGGCGAGACAAACACGGCAGCAAACGAGGTATGACGCCGGTTACCCGAATCAAACGGTGACTTTCGCACCAGCCGATGCACCCCGATCTCGGTGCGCAACCAGCCAAAGGCATAGTCACCGTCCACCTTGATGGTCGCACTCTTGATACCGGCAACTTCACCCGCCGACACCTCGATCAATTCCGTTTTGAATTCGTGGCGTTCAGCCCAGCGTAAATACATGCGCAGCAGCATCTCGGCCCAATCCTGCGCCTCGGTGCCGCCAGACCCGGACTGGATATCCAGGAAGGCACCCGACTCATCCATCTCACCGGAGAACATACGCCGGAATTCAAGCCTGGCAATGTCGGCTTCCAGCGCATGGATATCTTCTTCAACGGCATCCAGTGTTTCCTGGTCGTTTTCCTCGGCCGCAAACTCGAGCAGCTCGCTGGCGTCCTGCAGTGACCGGCTCATGTTATTCAGGGTTAGCACCACCTCTTCCAGGCGCACCCGTTCACGGCCCAGATCCTGGGCTCGTTCCGGGTTATTCCAAACCTCGGGCTGTTCCAGTTCGCGGGTGACTTCCGTCAGTCGTTCATTTTTGCTGTCGAGGTCAAAGATACCCCCTGAGGGCAGCGGAACGCCCATCAAGGTCTTTAATCTGATTGCGTATGGAGGTCAGATCAGACATGTGTAAGCTACTATTTGCGCAGGGAATTTGAAGCGCGCAATCATACTACTGTTAAAATAATAAGAAAACAGCAAACACTCTTCACAATGCGCTGGTACGAAATCAGGAAGGGGCTACCGGGCTTCAATGTATTCAACGATCAATTGTGGACTGACAATATCGCGAAACTCATTGGTATCAAGGCGATAGGCCAGGTGGACACGCTGGCAATCTGCCGGGAGCGTTGGTGTATTAAATGCAATGCCATCAATCTGACAACGGCCCAGCACCGGTTGCAGTGTCATCTTGAGGTGTTTCTCCCCAACCACGCGATAACCCAATACCGTAAAGTCGCCATCGAACAGCGGTGCCGGGAACCCCTGTCCCCAGGGACCGGCATTGCGCAACAGTTGCGCAGTGTCCAGCGACAGTTCCTGGTCACTTAACTCACCATCTGAATAGATCACACCGGTGAGGTCATCGGCTGACAGGTGTCGCGACACCTCGTTATTGAATGCCGCCGAGAATGCCGGATAATTATCCTCCGCAAGACTCAGGCCGGCCGCCATGGCATGACCACCAAACTTGTCGATCAGACCGGGATGAGATGCCGCCACAGCATCGAGTGCATCACGAATATGCAGGCCGCTGACAGAGCGTGCCGAACCTTTCAGCTCCCCTTCTCCGCTACGTGCGAAGGCAATGACCGGCCGGTGAAAGCGCTCCTTGATGCGTGACGCGAGAATGCCGATGACACCCTGGTGCCAGTCCGGGTCAAACAGGCACAGTCCCCTGGGTAACTGCTCGTCCTGCAGGTCCAGCCCTGCGATCGCCTCCATTGCCCGTGTCTGCATGTCAGACTCAATGCCCTTGCGGTCACGATTAAACTTGTCCAGTTTTGTTGCCAGCCGGCGTGCCGTGCCCGGGTCGTCAGTCAGCAGGCACTCGATCCCCAGAGACATATCATCCAGGCGGCCGGCGGCATTCAACCGGGGACCGACGGCAAAGCCCAGATCCGAGGCAACCACACGCTGCGGATTTCGACCGGCTATTTCCAGCAAGGCGCGTATACCCGGCACACACTTACCTGCCCGCAGCCGCTGGATACCCTGATGTATCAGGATACGGTTATTACGATCCAGCGGCACCACATCTGCCACCGTTCCCAGCGCTACCAGATCGAGCAGCTGTGCAAGATTGGGTTCAGTCCTGTGTTCAAACCAGCCCTGCTCACGCAGATGTGCACGCAGCGCCAGCATGACGTAGAACACCACCCCGACACCGGCCAGGTTCTTGCTGGGAAAAGGATCATCGCGAAGGTTTGGATTCACGATCGCCGCAGCTGCCGGTAACTGCTTCCCCGGCAGGTGGTGATCCGTAATCAACACCTGTATGCCGTGTTGCCTGGCCGTGGCGACACCCTCGATACTGGAGATGCCGTTGTCCACGGTCATAATCAGGTCTGGTTGCAGTTCGGCTGCGACCGTAACAATCTCCGGTGTCAGTCCGTAGCCAAACTCAAAACGATTGGGTACCAGGTAATGTACGTCGCTGGCACCCATGGCGCGTAATGCCCGTAGTGACAGGGCACAACTGGTGGCACCGTCCGCATCGAAATCACCGACAACCACGATGCGCTGCTGCCCACAAACTGCCTGTTCCAGCAAGGCAACTGCCTCGGTCATACCGCCCAGCTGCGTCGGTGGTAGCAGTTTGTCCAGCGTATAGTCCAGCTCGGCCGCAGTCTCAATCTCACGCGCAGCATATACGCGCTGTAAAACCGGGTGGATATCAGCCAGTGGTACAACCTTGCCATGGGGGCGCCGGACAATATGTTTAGTCATGCTGGCACACAGCTTCAAACGGGCGCACCGGCTTCCAGAACGTATGCAGTTGCCGCCGGGTAATACGAAAACGCTTGCCGTTACAGGGGTAGATTGTCAATGAGATCAGTTTGCCCCGCCGCAGGGCATCAAGCAGCGGGATAAACCAGTGCTGCTCGAGTTGCAGCAGTCGTTCCAGCCAGCGTTCCACCTCGCCGTACAGCACGGGACTTTCTAACACGTCGGTGACCAGCAGCGATGACCCCGGCGCGGCAAAATCAATCAACTCGGTCGCACCCGACGGTATATCCACACGTGGTATACCCGCCTGCCTCGCCAGGCCCATGGCCAGCGGGTGGTCACTTGCCACCCGCACGAATTCCGTCTGCACGACCTCGGGCAGTTCTCCACCCCCCCAGAACCACAGGCTGTTAATTGCCGGTTCACCGCGCTGTTCACGAGCAACGTTCACGGGATGATTATGCAACAGCATCTGTACCTCGTTGAGTATCGCGTGCCAGTCAGCCGCATCAGGGCCTTGCGGCAAGCAGGGATCGATATCCTGTCCGGCGACCTGCATGACTGGCCGGGTGGTGATCGCCGGTGCAGTGGACAAGCTCAGATACCAGCGCTGCGGGCACACGGCCTGCAATTGCCAGCCCAGATGGGCATAAAACTTCGTCACGGCTGCCGCCAGCGCATCGGCCTCTTCCTGTGTCACCGGGAACGTATGGCTGTCAAACAGATGCAGGCAACTCTGGTCTGCCCGCAGGTGTACAGGATCTGCGCGCAGGCGGTAGCCAGGACCGGCCTGACCGGTGTCCGACAGCCAGGTCAATGGAGCAACCGGCAACGCCTGCTGTGCAGCATCGAGACCGAAGCAGTGGCACAGGGTAGTGTCCAGATCGGTACCGGGGAACGATTGCACCTGGCTGCGCGACAACAGCCGGTCCAGTGCAACCGGCCGTGTCTGCAAGTAGTCGGATACGGGTGGATCAGAATCCGGGCCGCAGAGGCCCGGGATGATTAACGCCAGGTGTCGGCCTGAGTCAGCCACTATGAATAGTTAACCGTACGACTAGTCCATGTTACTCAGGATGGCATCCTTGACGGCATTGAGCTCGGCATCCACCGTGAGCATGGCGTCCTCGCCACACTGCTTGATGGCCGTATCCGGGTCTTTCAGGCCATGCCCGGTCAGTGTACACACCACAGAACTGCCTTCCGGTATCTTGCCGGACTTGATGTCGCGCAGGGCGCCGGCCACTGATGTCGCTGATGCCGGCTCACAGAAGATCCCTTCCCTTGATGTCAGCAGCTTCTGTGCCGCAAGAATTTCCTCATCACTGCATTCGTCGAACCAGCCACCGGATTCCTGCTGCACCTTCCAGGCATAGTCCCAGGATTGCGGGTGACCGATACGGATGGCGGTCGCCACCGTTTCCGGGTGATCGACCATTTCGCCACGCATGAAGGGTGCCGCACCGGACGCCTGATAGCCGACCATGGTTGGACGTTTATCGGTCATGGCCTTGCCGGGATATTTGCACTTGCCTTCACAGAAGCCACAGGCTGCGGTAACAAAGTCACTGTCATGCTCGGCGTACTCGCTATAACCAATCCAGTGGGCGGTGATATTGCCGGCATTGCCGACCGGCAGACAATGGAAATCCGGCGCCCTGCCCAGTTCATCAACAATTTCAAACGCGGCAGTTTTCTGCCCCTGCAAGCGATAGGGGTTAATGGAATTGACGATCGTCACCGGTGCATGGTCGGCGACTTCCTTGACCAGCGCCATGCCGGCATCAAAGTTGCCACGAATCTGGATTACGACGGCACCATGAATCATGGCCTGCGCCAGCTTACCCAGAGCAATCTGGCCTTCCGGGATCAGCACAAAGGCGGTGATACCGGCACGCGCGGCATAGGCAGCGGCAGACGCGGAGGTATTGCCGGTAGAGGCACAAATGATGGCATGACTGCCGTCTGCTACCGCCTGGGTCACGGCCATAGTCATACCGCGGTCCTTGAAAGAACCGGTGGGATTCAGGCCCTCGTACTTGATATAAAGCTCAACGTCCTTGCCGATCTCACCGGGTATATTTTCCAGCCGCACCAGCGGTGTATTGCCTTCCCCGAGACTGATGATGCGGGTATCCGCCGTAACCGGCATGCGGTCGCGGTAATGCTCGATCAGTCCTGTGTAGCGTGTTGCAGTCGACATACAGTAAATCCCTGGGTAACAAAATTTAACCATCCACCACAGAGGCGAATGTCACTTGACTTAAATATCTTGCCACGGAAACACACGGAATGACACGGAAGAAAAAAATACTTTAATAGACTTATTTCCGTGTTTTTCCGTGTGCTTCCGTGGCCAATTGAGTGTTCTTCAATTAATGACTGCCCATAAACCAGGTGCTATTCACTATCCAGGTGTTCCAGGCGGATGCGCATGATATCACCGTGGATACTGTTCAGCGCTTCAATTTCCCTGATGGCCACATTCATCTGTCCTTCCTGCACCACGTGTGTCAACAGGATAATGGAGGCCTGGTCGACGCCGGGCGGCGGTTCTTTCTGCAGGATAGCCTCAATGCTGATACCGGTGTTGCCGAGGATGCTGGCGACATCGGCCATCACGCCCGGCTTGTCGGTCACCTGCATACGCAGATAGTAGGCCGTCTCTACGTCTTCCATCGCCAGAATCGGGATATCGGTAATGGCATTGGGCTGGAAGGCCAGATGCGGCACACGATTCTGCGGATCCGCTGTCAGGGTACGGGCGATATCAACTATATCGGCTACCACGGCGGAGGCCGTGGGTTCCGCGCCGGCACCGGCACCGTAGTACAGCGTCGCGCCGACGGCATCGGCATTGACCAGCACCGCATTCATGACGCCATCGACATTGGCAATCAGACGGCGTTCCGGAATGAGCGTGGGGTGCACCCGCATCTCAATGCCCTTGTCTGTACGCCGGGTATAACCCAGGTGCTTGATGCGGTAACCGAAGGCCTCGGCATAACCGACATCCTCCCGGGTAATCCGGCTGATGCCCTCGGTGTACACCTTGTCAAACTGCAAGGGTATGCCAAAGGCAATCGAGGCAAGGATGGTGAGCTTGTGTGCCGCGTCGATACCCTCGACATCAAAGGTCGGATCGGCCTCGGCATAACCCAGTGCCTGCGCCTCGCTGAGCACGTCAGCAAAGTCACGGCCCTTGTCGCGCATTTCGGTAAGAATGAAGTTACCGGTGCCATTGATAATACCGGTGAGCCAGTTAATCCGGTTCGCTGACAAGCCTTCACGCAGGGCCTTGATAATCGGGATACCACCGGCCACGGCCGCCTCAAAGGCCACCATGACACCCTGTTCCTGTGCCGCAGCAAATATCTCGTTGCCATGCAGGGCGATCAGTGCCTTGTTGGCCGTCACCACGTGCTTGCCATTGGCAATGGCTATCAGCACCAGTTCGCGCGCCGGTTCGTAGCCCCCAATGAGCTCGACGACGATATCAATATCGGGATTATCAACCACCGCAAAGGCATCGTCACTGACCGTGATAGCATCGACGCCGGGCAGACCCGCGGGATCATATTCACGTGCAGCGGCCTGCGTGATACGGATACCACGACCGGCACGCCGGGTGATTTCCTCTGCATTACGATTGAGTACGTTAAAGGTACCCCCACCCACTGTGCCAAGGCCCAGCAGGCCAACATTAACCGGATTCAACTGAATTACCCTCCTGATCCCTGTAAAACATGTCCCGGATGCAACGAATGGCTTGCCGGGTACGGTGCGGATTTTCAATCAGGCCAAACCTGACATGGTCATCGCCAT
>Ga0209013_10002747_pt1 | contig 15852 bp, 14 predicted proteins | sample Cruoilmetagenom2_FD_187291 | JGI IMG/M metagenome (GOLD analysis project Ga0209013, IMG submission 187291) | Oil polluted marine microbial communities from Coal Oil Point, Santa Barbara, California, USA - Sample 2 (SPAdes) (version 2) | ecosystem: Environmental > Aquatic > Marine > Oil seeps ... | reverse complement strand
CGTGCCAGGTCTGCTATCAACAGATTGCTTGCAATGAGGAGGAGTCCATATACAGAACTCTACCTACCTGACCCGATGACTTCCGAGAACGACCCATTCCAGAACCTGACAGTAGGCCCATTATCACGCAGGTTTTATGCAATTGGTCGTTTCAGGTCCAAGCGTTCCCCGACAACTGGGCCATATTCGCCAGTACGTCTTCTACCATATAGCGAGGAATGGCGAATGTGTCGACAATGGCGCGCGCTAGTTCGCTCTCACTTTCCAACGCTAAAATCCGGTAGTTGGTTCCCTTCGATTCAATCAGATTGTAATTGTGAATAGCGACGGATTGATCCATGTCGAAACGCACCAGCAAAAGCGCATTCATGAAAGTCGCACTTTCGGAAAATGATTCTTCAATGACCTTTTCGAAATGTTGGATTGGCCTTGGAATCGGCTTAACTGTGTAACCGTGTATCAGTTCATTATCCCTGTACATATCGATGCGCGACCGGTGCTGTTCATCCTGGGGCTTCAGTTCAAAACGGTCACGGCCCAGCGCAACTACATGAATCCTATCCAGATCACGCGGGAGTGGCTTCAGAAACGGTGCTGCATAACCCACGTCAACGAGGTATTCTCTTCCATCCAGGGTGACTATATTGACGATGTGAACGTCAGGATTCGTCATACCCGCCCCACACAATTTGACGTCGTATCCAACGTACTCCAGAAGCAGGTTCAAGTAATAGTTGTTCGCGTAGCAGGTACCGCCGAAGTTGTAGCTTTCGATGCCGTCCAGATACAGTTCCAGGCCGGGCAAACCATGTAGATCGTTGTGTTTTTGGTAATATAGTTTGGAAACATTCTCGAACGGGACACGGGTGAGGTGCGCTGCTATCAGTTCCTGTAGCCCATCGAGGCCGGGTTCCCTAACCGAAACACCAAGCGCGGCGAGATACCGTTGGAATAATTTTTCGTTTGGCGGCCTGCCATTTGAATCGGACATTTAATGTTACTCAACGTGGACAGGAAGAATTAAGCATAGGGCTGCTTAACGTTCAACATTGGAACATGGCTTGCTCAACCGTCGGTTAGCCGAGATCGACTAAAAAAGTAACCTGTCTTTCGTTCCAAGGTTGGGATAATTGATTAATATGTGAGTACATGGCTACTCGGCCGAACCAAGCATTTGAAAAATGGATGTAGCAATCACCAGCGTTCCGCTAGGTTTCTGCCAATGCTATGTGTTGCGCGGGGACGGCGTCATTGTTGTTGACGCGGGGGCCCCAAACAACGGGTCCAGGCTCTTGCATGCGCTGCAATCAGAGCATATTAGCCCAAGTGACCTGAATCTTGTAGTTATAACACATGGCCACTGGGATCACATCGGATCTGCTGCCGAAATCAAGGCCGCAACGGGTGCGAAGATTGCAATGCACCATGCTGAAGTGGGTTGGCTTGAAAACTCGCTTAAACCCCTTTCACCGGGGGTGACAGTGTGGGGAAAAATCCTCAGGGCCATGCATCGGCCCTTCATGCCATTGATCGACATACCTGCAACCGATGTCAACATTGTGCTCGATGACGAGCCATTTTCGCTCTGGGCCTACGGCATACCCGGGCAGGTAATCCATACTCCAGGGCATTCACCTGGTTCAGTTTCGTTATTGCTCGAGTCGGGTGACGCCTTTGTTGGAGACCTCGCAATGAACAGGCTCCCGCTTCGTTTTTCACCGGGTCTGCCCATCTTTGCTGACCGGCCCAGTGCTGTGATAAAGAGCTGGAAAATGTTGCTCGAACTTGGGGCGAAAATGGTCTTCCCCGCCCATGGAAAGCCGTTTCCGTCGGCGATCATTGCGAGAAAAATAGCAAAATTTGAATAGCTGCTATTGGCCGTTAGGCGAATATCTCGGCCCTGAAAACAATGCTGATTTTGATTCCGCTGTCGGGTGGATGGCGGAACCGACCCCCTGACGGCCTAAAATCTCCGCAAACAACCCACAGCGGTCCTTGGGTTATCCCATCCAAAAGCGGGGTTTACGCCTCAGTTAATGTGCTGCTTGCGACTCGATTTGACGACCAGATCTATATTTACTCTGTCTTTAATGGCACACCCAACTTCAAGTCCATCAAACTTGCATCTTGGCATTCATTTCATCAATTATTGACATTAAAATACCAATGGTATTAGAATACCTAAGGTATTCAGAACTGGATAGACAGGGCAAGTGACATCGAAAACTGACAGCCGACGGTTCGGACGAGAGTCGCGGGCAGAACGCAGCGCGCGGATACGAGAAGAGCTCATAGTGGCCGCGGCGCTGGTGTTCCGCCGAGATGGCTATCACGGGGCATCGCTGGACAGAGTTTCAGCACAAGCGGGATACACGAAGGGCGCCGTCTATTCTAACTTCGAAGGTAAGGATGATTTGTTTTTTGCCGTCTACGATCGACAAATCGCACGGCGTTTTGAACAACTCAGCACCGCGATGAAGGCTGGGGACATACGCGCGGCGACCCGTCGTTACGTGCAATTAATCGGCGACGATCCAGAGTGGTCAATCTTGTTGTTCGAGTTCACTGCCTATGCATCACGCCACCCGCATCTCCGGGCGGCTTTGGCACAACGTTCCAATGCGCTGATCGCTCGGCTGGCCGACGGCATGCAGGCTTCCTTCGAAGTAGAACCGGATGTCGCGAAGCGAGTCGCGTACGCCACGCTGATCGTCTTCAACGGTGTATGCATTAGGCGGGTGAGTAATCCTCAGGCCGTTCCCGACAGCCTGGCGGAGGCTCTGATCCTTCGTTTTCTGGAAGGCGAGGAGATCAAATCATGAGGCCCATCTACCAGACGCAACGCCTCGTAGATATGGTTGCTAGCCAGCGGATTGCCCGCAAAGCTGCACTCTCGGAACGCCTGCCCCGCAAGCAACTTGAAGCGTTGCAGCAACAAGGTCTCGAGCGACTCGTCCACCACGCAGCTTCACACTCGCCATGGCATAGGGCGAAGCTGGCCAGCCTGCTCAGTGCCGGGAAGCCCATTTCTCTGGCGACGCTGCCACGCATGGACAAGCAATCGATGATGGCCAACTTTGACGAAGCGGTGTGCGATCCCCGCCTCGCCCTCACCACCCTCGCTCAACACACTGCTGACCTATCTGGCGATGAGTTGCTGGCAGGTGAGTTTCGCATTCTCACGACCAGTGGAACATCCGGTATCAAAGCCTATTTTTGCTTCGATCGCCGTGCATGGCGCGCGAACATGTCCTTACTCACACGGTGCGCAAGCGCAGTTGGAATCACTCCCCGGTTTCCTCGGTGGAAAATCGCTCAGCTAACCGCGGGAGGGCCGCTACATGCCACTTGCCGCCTGGCCAGGTCGGTCGATCTCGGTATCCACCGAACGCTGCTTCTCAAGGTGGCCGACCCGGTAAGCACATTGGTAGCCTCGCTACAGCGTTTCCGCCCCGATGCAATCAGCGGCTACCCTTCGGTGCTGGCGATGTTGGCGGAAGAGCAACTGGCGGGTCGTCTTGACATTGCTCCCCGTTGCTGCCTTGCTACTGCCGAGCAGTGTACGACCAGTATGCGCGAGCGCATCCAGCATGCCTGGGGAAGTCCGCTGTTCGATGTTTATGGCACAACGGAGACAGGGGGCCCTCTGGCATTCGAATGTTGCGCTCATAACGGCATGCACATTTTTGAAGATCGGGTGCTGCTCGAGGTCGTGGATGCCAGCGGTCGACCCGTACCCAACGGAACCCGTGGCCATCACCTGCTATTGACTGTGCTGGACAACCTAGTGCAGCCGATCATCCGATACGAACTCGATGACATGCTGAAAGTCGACGAGACTCCGTGTTCTTGCGGACGCACTACTCGCCGGATCATCTCGATCGAAGGACGCACCGGGGACATTCTCTACTTCAAGTCATCGGATGGAATGGTAATTCCGATACATCCCAGTCGCCTGTTGGAACACATTGGAGAGCTACCCTGGGTCCGCCAGTGGCAGGTAGTGACCCGTTCAGGAGAACTAGAAATAACTATCGTGGCCCACGCGGGTGCCGATGTGCCGACCGAAGCCATCATCAAGAGCCTTGAACACACCATTCACGACGCAGGCGCCGAGCCGCCGAAGATCTGTGTAAGCCTGGTCGATACCATTCCACGATCCCAGGGCGGCAAGCACACCCTGGTTCGCAAGGAAGGTAACCTGGATGATCATCTGTGCCCAACTCGTAACTGAGTACAGCCTGGCATGACCGGCCGATGGCGCAAGCGAATTACATAAAATCTGCTTGTTGTATGGGGATTGGTGTCGTGGTTACACTAAATAAAGGATGAAACTCACGAATCCTGAAGGGTGGCTTATGGCCGAACTGAGAACTAAACTCCCCTGAAATTCACACCCAGGGGAGTTCTGCAATGCGCTCGATAGCAGAAGTTGCTCATCAAAGCCCAATGTTGGCCGCTACCGACCCATAGCAGCCATTGGCATCAATTCGTTCTGATTGGCTGCAAGTGGCCAAAAGCAGCCCTTCACTCGACCTACTTCCTCAGTCTCACAACATGCGATTGGACTTCGGCTGGCGGCGTGCCGCCGACTAACCAATCAAAGAAGTTCGTATTGATGGCATAGATGCTGTCGCCGAAACCGATGATGGTGGTGGCGACCCTCAACGGATTGGGTTCACCCTCGCCCGGAATATTCTTGATGAACTCGCCTCCGCTGAGGTCTTCCCAGAGTTGGACCACAGCGATCTTGTTGGAGAAGTTCTGAAGAATGTAAAGAGTTCGGCCGTTCAAGTATAGCCCGTCGCCGTCCGGAAACAGTTGCTCAGCGCCTTCGATCTCGAGGGGAGATGCCTCACCGCTTGCCGTGTCCACCAGGTAAAGCACTCCGCTGGTAATATTCACGATCACGAGTTGTTTGCCGTCAAAATCTCCGACGAGACCGTTGGCGTTGAAACCGGGCACCATCCCGAAGTCAGGCATGGGGATCACTTCGACCACAGGGTTCGAGGGAAGGCGTCCGCCCTTCCCAAGGACTACCTTGTACAAGTCGGGATTGATCGAGTCCGTGCAATACACGCCCGTCCTGGTGACCAGACAATCGTTTATGACAATGCCAGTGCCATCGCCGAACGTAATCTCCGTGATGACGTCGCCGCTGCTGGCGTCATAGACGGTGACGCCTTGATCAGTACTGTCGCCGAAGCCTGTCGCGGCGTAGAGATAATCGGTGCGGGGGTCGTAGGACAAACCGCTGGCCGGTTTGCCTGTCGGCAAGACCAGATAACCGCCTACTCCAGTGCGCAGGTTCCCCTTGTAGATGGCGCCGGCTAACGCGGACACCGGGAACGGGCCGAAAAGGCTGGAAAAGGAATTGGCGCCCACAAAGAATTCGTGCCCCTTGCCCAGTTCGATGCCCTCCCCTTCCCATCCGGTGGGCATCGCGATGGCTTCGGGCCAGTTCTGCTCCCCCACCACGTTTGTAGTTGAAACACACAACACGAAAAACGAAACCAGTAATAATCTAATTACTTTCATAATCAAATCTCCTCACAAAGTTTGGAATCCGTTCCCCCCCGCCAGCAGAATGCTGTAGGTACTGTTAAACATAGGACATTTATTTTGGGATAGCTAGTTGATTCTAAATGCTGAATGAAATACATGGCGAACGCCTGACAACTAGCCAAGCCGATTACCTACATACAAACTCAGCCAGGTACGGCAGGATACCTACAACGGTCTTACCACTTGCACTTTGGATGAGTAACAAGTGAACTTGACGAAATACTTCACGGGTGTTAATTTGCATCCCAAATTGCACCACTAAACCCCGGTATTTGCATTAAATTATGCCCCAGTGTTGGGGTTGTAATATCTCGTGATCTCAATGAGTTGACTATTTCACCTCGGTTTAATATTCGATGCAAATGCTGGTGTAAATTTGGACGCAAATTAACAAACCATCTGGTTTCAGCATGCTTTGCAGATACTGGCGATCTGTGGGGTGTATGAGGTTCAGATCAAAGGAACACAAGCCTCAAACCCTGAACGATAACACCATCAAATCAAGCGTTATTGAGGGTGAAGTTATTGAATAACTTTTGTATGACTGAACAGCATCTAATTAAATCAAAAGGTTATAGAGATAATGCGTGTCCCGACATGGGCACCATCGGAAAGCAAAAGGGTGATCCAGTAGCGGCATAGAAAAGGGCCGCCAGTGATCGACGGCCCCTTTTTTTAGAAGTCTGCCGGTTCTGTTTTAAACCCGGCTCATTCTACGGAACTGCCCTGTTTCTAATCCGGACAATTCAGACGGGGTCCCTTCACCTTCCCAATAACACAATCGGGTTCGCAGGCGGGGAAATCCTTCTTGAACATGAATCTCGCGACGGTGTTGAGTTCCACCATGCCGCCATCACAGAACCCTGCATAATCGTACAGCGCGCCCGCGACAGTGTATCCCCAAGAATATCTCCTATTCGGGTGAGAAAAGGTTGCATCGTTGTCATTCCATACCGAATGAGTGATTCCTTCAGCGACAAGGGGGCCGTTGTTCCAGAGGTCGCACCAATTTTCAAAGGTGTCTTCCGGTGGTGTTACCGGGTAGAAGACACGAGTAAAATATGCTCCCCGCTCGTGATACTTGATGGAGCCATCGGGTCGCAAAACCGCCATCGTGTCCGTAATTAATACTTCCCCAAGGTCGGCACCACAGAAGGCCTCCGAATCCGATGATTGAAGCGCCATCACCTGTCCGCCATTCCAGTCCCACCAGCCAATTAGGGTTTCATCCTTAATAACGGCAGCCCCATTTTGGGCTGACGCAACCGGCGTGAATAACAAACAAACAAGCAAAAACAACAGAACATTGCGTAAAATTTTCATTTGATTTCTCCTCGTGCTAAATGAGCGTATAGGAACACCCTTACCGAACGTGGATACTGTCCAAGTTGTAAGCACGGGGTTATGATCCGTTTACGCATTGCAAACGGACCGCAACCAGCAATGGCGCTTCCTGTGTCGTTTATACAGTCCCTTAGCTTTAAACTTAGGACACGGATACTTGGCTGTCTATATCATTCTGAAAACTGCATGAATCGGAGTAGTTAGAACGAGTCGATTTCCTACAGACAATCCAGCCAGCATCAGGCAAGATATTGACAACGGTGTTCCCCTGGCACCATGGCCCAGTTCCCCCGTTGGGATTTTTCAGGATGAATGTGAAGCCTTGTTTAAGACTCAAATTCACAAGAATTGTAATACGTAATAACTTCTGTATTTTGTTTTGTATTTGAAATATTATTCTTTAAGTATCTGTTTTTATTATATTAATTTTCTTAATTGAGTCTCTCCTTCGGCACCACAATGAAATAAAGGATTTCAGGCGCATCGGCCAAAATCCAATTCAGATTCAGAAAATCAAATGTAAGCACATAGTAAGCATCTGGCATACCCAACAGGAGCCAAGGGAGATATGCGCTCAGAAGCGACTACAGGCACCTTTCTGACGCAATTTCGGGTTGATTTTCTACATGGCCGGCAGCCAGGTAGTGGCAGAATGAATAAACGGTGTTCCCTTTGCACCGTAGCCCCAGTTCCGCACCGGGGCTTTTCATTGCATGACCGCTTTCGGGCTGGAAGCGGAACTAAATTGAGCGTTGAACTCTCAGCCAGGAAGTTCCGAGTTCGGCCAGACTCCGGCCCAAGAGGCCTTTGATATAAAAACCTGATTCGGTTCTGCTTTCTGGCCCTAACCGACCATCAAGCTACGAAGCCGTATTCATTCCCTTTCGACCCACTGGAACTGAACAGCAATCACATCCTTATCTTTGCTTTCGGCCAAAAGGTAGGTGGCCTAGGCCGAGTAGGATTCGAACTTACGACTATCGGATTAAAAGTTCGAATCAGCGAAAATAAACGGCTTGTTATTCAACCACTTACCGGGAAGCCCGTTGCCACTTATGCACGACTGTGCATAACCGCGCACAACTGATTCACGCAAAACTCACGCAAGACTAGCAGCATAGGCAACCTAATTATAAACCAGCCATCGCGATGTACTTGATCTCAATAAACTCTTCGATGCCGTATTTCGAGCCTTCACGACCGGAGCCGGTTGCCACAATGCCGTGCCCCACCACCGGTGGGCCTGGTCGAAGCATTCTGAAGATTCGTGGTTCATTCCATTGGCTGCATTTCATTAGGCGGCAGGGCATCGGTCGTCCAGCAGGTCGGAATCAGCACTAAAAGAATGCCAAGCGATGAAGTATCCATAGGTGAGGATGCGCTTTGGCGCGATTGGGTTCACATATCGCAGTGATCTGGCTGAACAGCCGAAGTGAAAGGTTGCTCAATTGGCGCGGATTTCATGGAAAATGGCTTTAGTGCGACCTATACTCAGGAACAGCAAATACACATTTGATGTATACTGATTTTCAAAAACAAAATGATAATCACTCTCAATAGCGAGTGAGCAGGATCAGGAGAGTCATCGTTGATATTTCCAAAGACCACATGTTGTTTTGGTATCTTACTGTTATCGCTGCTGTTGCCGGCCGCGGCTCATTCAGAGTGGGCTGAATGGAAATTCAAACCCGGGGCTGAGTACCGCCACGAAAATAACCTGAATTTTTCCGCTTTCGGCAACGACAAGGAAAGCGACAATATTTTCAATCCCTATGTTGGCGGTGGGCGATTCTACCAGCTTGGAGACCGCACGCGGCTGCGTCTGACCGCAGATTTGGATGTACATGTTTACGATAGCTGGGATCAGCTGAACAGCTGGTCCATCAGCGGATCGGCCGCGCTGTCCCATAAATTCGGAGTGGGCCTGACGGCTCCCTGGCTGCGCCCTTTTCTGACCATTGGCTACAAGGACGTCCGGGCCGATATTCGCAGCGGACGTTTTATTCACACCGGAATCATTTTTGGCAAGCGGTTCACACCTCGCTTCGATATTGCCGCCAATCTCGAATACCGGGACCGGAATGGAAAGAACGGCGTTCAGATTGTGCCCGGGATCGGCCCCGATGTTTTCGATCAGAACCGTTTCTCCATTTCACTGTATGGAAATTTCCTGCTCTCGGAGCACTGGCTCCTGTCGGCCAGCCTGGGTCACTTTGATGGAGATTTCGATTCAGCCTGCACTCCGGAAAACGTGGCCATCGTACTGGCGACCGAGGACGTCAAGGCGATCACGCTCGATTCCGTTTTCGGAGGATGCGTCTATCGCCTCGACGGCAAGGGAAACAACGCCAGGGCGGATATCAGTTTTTCCGCTACCCGTCACTCCTCCCTGAATTTTGGTGTGGCATACCAGAAGGGAAAGGGTGACGTACAGGACTATAAAAACACCATCCTTCGAGCCAGCTTCATTTACAGCTATTGAGGAATGACGATTTGAAACAGAAATCAAAATCCGTGTTGATAGTCACGGCGATTCTCGCAGCCGCAGCGGTAAATGAAGTTTCGGCCGCTTCTGTCAACGCCGTTGTCCGGGACGAGCGGAACAACTTCGTCAAGGAAGCGGTGGTGATCGCGACTCCGGCCGCCGGCCTGTCGACCAGTGAACAAGAACTGGACATGAAAATCATCGACCAGGTTGACAAGGAATTCAGGCCGGTCGTTTCGGTCTTCCAGGCCGGCACCAGCGTTGAATTTCCGAATCACGACGACATCCGGCACCACGTTTACTCGTTTTCCGAGGCCAAGACCTTTGAAATCCCACTTTACAAGGGCACGCCGGCGCAGCCCATTGTTTTCGACCAGGCGGGTGAAGTAACGCTGGGCTGCAATATTCATGACTGGATGTCGGCTTATGTCTTGGTGACGGACACGCCTTACTTCGCCAAGACTGACGGGGATGGCCGAGTCGACCTGGCCGGCCTGCCGCCTGGCGAGTACACGGTTGAAGTCTGGCACTACGAGCAGGCCGCTCCTTCGGAGCAGTCCGCGGTAACCGTGAATCTCACCCAGAACGAGACGCCAGCGCTGGAATTCAAGATTGAACGGAAGAAAAAATGGGTACCGTTCAGGGCGCCAACGCAATCCCAGGACAGTTACTGACCCGCCTTGTTCCAGTTCACCAGTTTTAAAAGTCGACTGCTGGTTTTTATCATCGGCCTGTTGGGCATTGTTCTCGGCGCCGTGTTCGTGGCGGTCAACCGGGCTAACGTGGAGAACGCCAGGCTGCACCTCGAAGAAGCGCTGGAAATTACCGCCAGCAGCTTTGCCAAGGACCTCCAAGACCGGGAACGGATTCTGACCGAAAAAGTCAGGCTTCTTTCCGGTGACTTCGCCTTCAAAACGGCGTTTGCCACCCAGGAGCGCGAAACCATTCGCTCCGCCCTTGAGAATCACCGGATGCGGGCGAACGCGAGCGTGATGATGCTGGTTTCGCTGGATGGGAGAGTCATTGCCAGTACGCTAGAACCGGGCCCGGACCAGGATGATTCCTCATTGAAGCCGGTGCTGGAATTGGCCATGCAGGACGATCACGGAGAAGCTTCGGCAATCCAGTTGATTGGCGGGCAGGCCTATCAACTGGTGGTGGTGCCTCTTTTTACACCCCAGCCCAGCGCCTGGATTTTGATTGGCTTCGTGATCAATGACGCCTTTGTCCGCATCCAGCGCGAACACACACGTTCTGAAGTCAGCCTGATGTACCGGCCGGCCGACACAGCCTGGCAGGATATTGGCTCCACCCTATCGGCCGAATCCCGCCAGGAGTTGATGAACTCTTTGACCGCCTCGATGCCGGCGCCGGGTGAGGTGACGGACGTGAGACTGCAGCAGGAAGATTTCCTGTCACTGCTTTTTGACTTTCAATCCGGTGGCACGGGCACCGGGATCGCCATTCTGCAGCGTTCCCTCGATGCGGCCCTGGCTCCTTATCTGCGGTTGCGTACCCTGATGCTACTGCTCTTTGGCGTGGGTTTGCTTCTGTCCATCGGTGGGGCGGTCTTGATCGCCCGGGGTTTGAGCAGGCCTGTTGAATTGCTGGTTCAAAGCACCCGGCGGATAGAGAGCGGCGATTATTCCACGGGCGTGAGTATCCGGCGCAAGGATGAAATCGGAACGCTGGCTCATTCGTTCAACACGATGGTGAGTGGTCTGGCTGAACGGGACAAGGTGCAGAATCTGCTTGGAAAGGTAGTTTCCCGCGAGATCGCGGACGAGCTGCTGAGCAGGGAAATCGAGCTTGGAGGCGAAGAACGCGAAGTCACTGTCCTGTTCTCTGATATCCGCAGTTTCACGACGCTGTGCGAAAGCCGCTCACCGCAGGAGATCCTGACTCTGCTGAATCGCTTTCTCACTCACATGAGCAAGGCGGTGGAATCGGAAGGTGGCGTCGTGGACAAATACATCGGCGATGCGATCATGGCGCTGTTCGGAGCTCCGATCCGGCACCAGGACAGCCCGGAACGCGCGGTCCGCTGCAGTATCAGCATGCAGGAGGCGCTGGTGGGGCTAAACCGTGAACTGCGTGAAGAGGATCAGGGCGGCCTGAAAATCGGGGTCGGCATCAACACGGCGGTTGTGGTGGCTGGAAACGTGGGTTCAACCAGCCGTCTCAACTACACCGTGCTTGGTGACGGTGTAAACCTGGCTTCGAGGCTGGAAGGACTGACGAAAAACTACGGCGTTGGCATTATCGTCAGCGAATCCACGAAGAACAGGTGCCCGGCCATGGTGTTCCGGGAACTGGACCTGGTACGGGTCAAAGGTAAACATGAACCCGTGGCCATTTTTGAACCGTTGCATGCGGGTTCCGCCTTGTGTTACTCCGGCAGCGGCATGCTGGATCGCTATCATTCAGCCCTGGAGTTGTACCGCCGCCAGGAGTGGGCAGAAGCGGCCAGGCTTTTCGGGAAACTGGCAGCCGATGCGCCGGAAGAAAAACTGTACCAACTGTACCAGTGCCGCATAGACAACTTTCAGGAAGATCCGCCCCCGGAGGATTGGGGCGGGGTTACGGTCTTTACCCAGAAGTAGTCTACCTGTGTATGGTCATGCCTTTTAAAACTGCTGCTGCGTCGCCCGAGGTCACTTCTGCGATGGACAGCTTTTCCTTCACCTGGCTGACCTTTAGCCGGGCCACTTCGATCATGCTTTCATCCAGTACTTCACCGGTGTCAGGATCGCGCAATATGTCCACTTCCCTGACCGTGACCACAGTCCCGGTCCACGCAAGGCTTGGCAATTGTTCCAGCATGAAAGCGACAGAGGCCGCGCAGGCGTCTTCTACCGCCAGGCCGACATTTGTGCTTATTGACACGTAGCCTACAGATTATTCCGGACACATGGTTTACACATTACAGCATTTGGGGAGAACCCAGATGCCTTGGAATGAGTGTAAACCGATGGATGAAAGACTGAGATTCATTGCCCGTCTGCTCGAAGGTGAGAAGATGGCTCCCCTGTGCCGCGAGTTCGGCATTGGAAGTGCTTCTTTCTCACCGCGCTATTGTGTCAAACTGTGGCCGGTGTATTTTTGAGGTTTCACATAGTGAATGACGGTTTCCCTGGTCCTAAAACACGCGCGGCACTTGAACGCGGTATTCCACTATTCAAGAACGGGTCGAGGTTCGATGCCGAAATGGAGCGAGCCGGGCAACGCGGATTTCGTTCGGTACGGCAGATCGTTATCGATAAGGCGGAGGGTGACTTTGTCTGGGACCTGGATGGTAACCGCTACATCGATTTCCAGAATGGTTGGGCGACAAATCCGCTCGGCAACTGTCATCCCGAGATTCTCGAGGCGGTAGAGGCAGCCAACCGACGCTTTGGCTTCCATTACGACCATCCATTGCGCTACGACCTGGCCGAAATGCTCGCCGACATTATGCCGGGCAAGGCGCTGCCACGAACAAATTACGAGGTGTCAGGTACTGAGGCGGCCGAAGCCGCTGTCCACCTGGCGCTCACGCACACGAGGCGGCGCTACATCATTACATTCAGTTCTTCCTTCCACGGCATAGGCCTTGGCACGAAAATCCTTAGTGGCCTCAACGGCAGCTATGGTACTTATCTCGAAGGCTGGGGCGGCGGCGTTATCAAGGCGCCCTACCCGTACAGTGAGCGAATTCCGGCCGGGATGAACGAGGATCAGTACACCGAGTATTGCCTTTGGTACCTTGATAACCACATTCCCTCTTGTATAGCGGCACGCGACAACATCGCGGGCATCCTCATCGAGCCGGGTCTCGCCGAAGGCGGCAACTGGATTCCGTCAACCCGCTTCCTGAGGGGCATTCGCGACATCTGTGACAAAAATGACTGGTTGATGATCGCCGACGAAGTTCTGACGGGACTGGGTCGTACGGGCCGGATGTGGGGCATCAAACATTACGAAGTCGTACCCGATATCCTCGTGTACGGAAAGAATCTGTCCGGTGGTATTGCGCCCCTATGCGGAGTCTCCGCACGCGACGACATCATGGGCGACAACACTGATTTCGCATCCGGCTCAACATTTGCCGGAATGCCTGCAGGGTGTGCGGCGGCGATCAGGACACTGCAGATCTTCGAACGGGACCAAGTCGTAGCTCATGCGAAACGGCTCGGTAATCTTGCAGCCGGAATCGTGCGCGATTGGGAAACGTATAATATTGTACGCCAGGCACGTGGCAACGGGTTACTGCTCGGTGTGAGTTTCGGCAAGCTCGAATCCGCGGGCTTTGATGAAAAAGACTGGTGGACGGCGCGGGCCGTTCGCGGAAAGATGCTCGAGAACGGCGTATGGGCGATTTCCGATCGCCAAGACACTATTCGAATGTATCCCGCACTCAATATGGAAGAATCTGTGCTTTGCGAAGGACTGCAGATCATGGAAGACGCTATCCGGTACGTCGAGAAACACGGGCACACAGAAGGCGATACGGTAGCGTACCCAAGCGGCGTTGCGGGTTTTTAGTCCATATTGGCGCCATGTTCGTATTATTGAGCACCGCCGCTGTAAGTACCGAGTTGCTTGGCATGACGCAGCGCTTGCGATAACAATTCTGCGACGGTTGGAAATGTGAGTTGATAACGCAAACTCGCGCAAAATTCACACCGTGCACTTTCACTTGCTACTAAAAAAGTTTATAACTAATTGATTTATTTATATTAAATGGTGGGCCGTGTAGGATTATTCCGGGCATCGTGCCCTTCAGCCTTCGGGCCATCTTGCTTCGCTGCGATGTTCAAATTCGCTGCCGGCGAATTAGTCGAACCTTCGACCATCGGATTAAAAGTCCGATCCTAGCTTACAAGTCACAATAATGAACAACAAACTACAACTGTTAAATCAATACTTTGAAGAGGTTTGATGAATTGCAGTCAGTTGCAGATAATTGTGCTTTTTTGTTTGTGAATGTGCCAAGAGTGTGCCAAAAATGTAATTTGGAAAGAATGTAAACCGTACTCGTCCGTCCATGGACTTGTCCCGGCATCCTTGCCCACAGTATGGTTTCAATAATGTTTATGGGTGATCATGCGTAACAGAAATTTATCGCGTGACAAACGCTGGAGGATGGTGTGGGGAGCGTAGTTCCAGCCTGATATGGGGGAAATTCACTCTTTGTTATCAGGGTCCGGGATGATGGCGGAATATATCATGGCTACTGCTGTTGATTGCGTTAACGATGTTCGAATGGAGTGGGACAACTACGACGTGCTGACGAAAGATGGGATCAGAGTTGATTACAATGGTATACCCAGCGCTATTTCTCACGTTGCAAATCACTAAATAATGAAAATCTCAAAAGAACAACAAGAAATCATCAATCTTTCTCACGGATGGCAGGCATGCCTTGCACCTGCGGGGACGGGCAAAACTGAAATTCTTAGTGTGCGAGTTAGCAAAGCACTGAAAGCGGGTCATTCACCCAAATCAATGCTTTGTCTAACATTCACTAATAGAGCCGCCAGTGAGATGAAAAGCAGGATAGAAGCAGAAGTAGTAGAGATTACAAATGATATTTTCATTGGCAATATCCACTCTTTTGCACATAAATTTTTAAGAAAGGTCCATGCTTTTTTACCACATGAGAGTTTGATGGACGATACCACAGCACAAACGATTAATAGGCGTGTGCAGCATGAAGTCCGAAAAAAGGTATTTGGCTTCACCGGGCCGATGAAGTGGTATGACTTTTTAAAGACACTTCCCGAATTTATATCAGGGGAGCCACTGAAAGTAATTGTTGATTCATATTCAGGCAGTTTTAAAGGTTTGATTGGTTTAGAAGTGCCCGATGACATTGAGCTGCGTATAGACCCATCAGAAAAGCCTTCGAGGAGGCAATATGCAACAGATGATGACGGGTACTCTCAATTTCTTGCGGCACTTTGTGCATTTGCATCGAAATTTGAACCAAAAACAGTACATATTTGTACTCCGAATTGCCCCGACTACAGCCGTCAAGCTGTTTGACAGCATTTCTCTGAGCCGCATCGGAGAGGGGCAATTTTCAGTGCAAACTTGGGGCAGTTTTGGGTGCAATTAAACACAGGTGGCAATGATTCCACGTCAAACGGATTCGTAACCGGCTTACCATCTATCAGGTAGTCGTGCCCGTGGCCTTTATCCTTGCGCTGCAGGATCGCTCCGGGCTGGTCAGGCCCGAAGTCAATTTCAATGCACAGGTCAACGGCTGAATAGATCATGGGTCCATTGTGCCATTGCCCAGCGTCAAGGCCGGGGTTTTTATTTGGGGAAAGCAAAGAGCCGCCAGCGATTGACGGCCCCAGCAAGTCAATTTCACTGTAATGGTTGCTGACCGATGGCCTCGAATCTCAACAAACCCAATGGCTGCTTTGCGCCCAGAACCGGAACGGTAACTCAGGGCAGTGCTTCATTCCCTT
>Ga0209013_10002746_pt1 | contig 15853 bp, 14 predicted proteins | sample Cruoilmetagenom2_FD_187291 | JGI IMG/M metagenome (GOLD analysis project Ga0209013, IMG submission 187291) | Oil polluted marine microbial communities from Coal Oil Point, Santa Barbara, California, USA - Sample 2 (SPAdes) (version 2) | ecosystem: Environmental > Aquatic > Marine > Oil seeps ... | reverse complement strand
AGCCATTGCCGGCGAGACGTGCCTTGCGCCCAACCACTTCCCAACTCGCTGAACCCGCAATTATCACCTTGAAGGAGCACGAGGGCGGGCTAACCCAACGGTTTCCGGAATTTCAGCGTCATGCGGTCGCTTTCGCCGATCGCCTGGTATTTTTCACGGCAGGAAGCGATTTCATCTTCACCCTCGATTTCACGGCAAAGGGCCAGTCCAGGTGGTAATGTCCACACACCACCTTCGTGACCTTTGGTGTCCGCGGGGTTGGCATTGACCTCCGAGCGTGCCTCCAGGTAAAGACCTGCGCCCCGGGCCAGGGCAATGATGGCTTCTTCGGAAACATAACCCGTTTCAGCGCTGGCCTGCAGATCGGCGTTTTCATCGGCCCGGTGCTGAACCAAACCCAGGATGCCGCCCGGCTTCAAGACGCGGGCAAATTCCGCGAAAATCAAATCCGCTGTACCGGAAGACACCCAGCCGTGGGCGTTGCGGAATGTCAGTATCAGATCTACGGATTCCGCTTCACCCAGCGACGCAGATTCGGGGGGCGAAAATGCGACTATGGCTACCTGGTCATAAATACCGGCCGCGGCGGTAAACTTGTCCAGCAGGTCCTGCTGCAAGCGGTAGCGGTATTCAGGCTGGCCGGGGATATCAACATCGTAGCCGGCCACGATGAATTGACCGTGGTGACGCATTACCGGTGCGAGGACCTCCGTATACCAGCCCCCTCCGGGCCAGATTTCCATCACGGTCATGCCGTCTTCCAGGCCCAGGAAAGTCAGCGTTCCCACCGGGTGACGGTAACGGTTCCTGGCCGTATTGGCTTCCGAGCGATGGTCCCCGAGCATGGCCTGCTCTATTCTCGCATCAACCGGTAAATCGGACGCCAGGCATGTCAGACTGGCAAATAGGCATAAAGCTGCAATAAATGTTCTGTTCATGTATACATTCCCTGGCCCGGCATTCTCACCCGGGCGTTGCTGTAAGAGCGTGCTTGCGCGCGACCTTTTGAGAGTTATCGGCCCGTATGGGCTTCTTGCAAATCGGCCCCGAGGGACCTCGTACATTAAAAATATCGCTGGTCATACGGATGCCGGAGTCTGGAAGGCTTTCCTGAACGCCATTCCGATTCCGATTCCTGCAACTGAGGCCACCAGTATGATCACAGCCTCCACGTCCGCAAGGCCCTGGAAAGCGGCAAAAAGCCCAACCGCCATACCGCCCTTGACCCGGGAAAGGTCAAGTGTCTCCCCGTTGATGTCCCCACTCGAACAAACTTCTTTTAACAGGAACAAGTCCAGGGCCAAAACCAGCAGCACGGCCATGGAGAGCCACTCTAACAGGGAATTAGGGGCCTGGAAATAGCCCAGGCCGACATCGTGATCGATCATGTAAACCACCATGCCGCCAAAACAGATCAAGCCGAAAAACCACTGGTGCCGGAGTGGGTCCTTCAGGGTGCCGTCAAAAATGAAAGCCAGTGCCGCTACCGCCCCGAAAACAGGGCTTTGAGTGGCGTACATGACCCAGAAGGCCAACAACATGACGATAACGGAATCAGACATCAGGGCAGGCTTTCCAGTGCTGCGATTGACGATCCGCACCAGTCCCAGCGTGGCAAACACGATCAGGATTCCCGGGGAGTCAAAAGCGAACGCGGCGAGCAGTGCCAGGACCATGCTGATGAAAGCCGCCCAGTTGTCATCCGGAAACATCTCCCTGGCCAGGGCCCACGAACCGAAACAGATCAGGAGAAAAGAAATGGCCGCCTGCAAGACCTGAATAGCCTGGCTACCATCAAGCCAGGCGGTAATCACCCCCAGCAATGCCGCCAGGGGCATCAGGATCAGTACCGCTTTGTTAGTCGGATATTTTGGTTCCAGCGGACGCCCGATAGAAGTGTATTTGTATATCCGGTGGTATGCCATGGCTTTCCTCTGTAGCAACATTGCCCTTCGTGCCACAATGATACCCAAATACGGCTTTCCATATCAGCAGTCAACATAACAGTAAATAATATATAAGCTGACCATCAAATCCGTTCATAGCGATGATGACCGCATCGAATGGCGGGAAGCGGCGGCTTTGGGGACAATCACATATGCGATCTTCTTTGTTTGGGAGCGACAATACCAGAGCTCATGGAGTATTTTTTAAAAAAAAAACTCGTTTCCGCCCCGGAATTTAACGAATTTCTAATGTAAAATAGGTATCATTGGTTAAACCTGTGCCGGGCATGTAAAAAAAAGACAAAATAAATTGTCAGCACTTGGGTCAAATTCTTGTCCTGTAGGGACAAGTACGGGAGCAAGCAAAAAACTATTATTGCCCATAGCAACATAGACGAGGGATGGTTTTGTCGCAGTGTTGATCTTAACTGTGACGTAAATTAGCCCCACAACTTGACCCACAAAGGCTCCAGATGATGGTCTCTGATAACAAATTCGAACAGAAAAACAGACATCTAAACCAAAATTCAATGCATCCGACACCAATTAATACAGCATTAACGGTTAAGACGGACGGATTTGTCAACCTGGTCGATGCGCTGGAATATGCGGCTAAAGGTGACTCCGGGTTTAATTTTTATGGCCACCGGGGTGATCTTGACTCCGTTCTGTCCTATCGAGATTTGCGCGATGAGGCCAAGGTTCTGGCCAGACGCCTGCTCGGTCTGGGATGCAAACGAGGGGATCGGGTCGGCATCATTGCTGAAACCGACCCGATATTTCATCGCTTCTTTTTTGCCTGCCAGTACGCAGGGCTGATACCAATCGCCCTGCCTGCCGGAGTCCAGCTCGGCGCCCACAAGGCATACGTTGGCCAGATTCGGCGAATGCTGGAAAGCTGTGGCGCGACTATTGCTGTCGCCCCGGCATCGCATGTAGCTTTCCTCGAAGAAATCTCAGACGATCTCGATCTGCTCATGTCCGGTACACCGGAGGATTTCGACTCGCTTCCGGAAAAGGAAGTGGAATTCGTTGCACCATCTGCGGAAGACATAGCCTACCTGCAGTACACGTCCGGCAGCACACGATTCCCGCGTGGTGTAGAGATCAACCATGAAACGGTTCTGAACAATATCCGCGAGATCGCCAACTACGGCCTCAAACTGACAAACGAAGACCGTTTCGTATCTTGGCTGCCCTATTATCACGATATGGGGCTTATCGGGTTTATCCTGGTTCCCTTGATTGCTCAGTTGTCGGTCGATTACCTGCCAACACGAACCTTTGCTATGCGGCCAAGATTGTGGTTGAAGCTCATTTCGGATAACCGCGGCACGATTTCATCCAGCCCGACATTCGGTTACGCACTGTGCGCACGCCGTTTGCGGCCTTCAGATTATGAGCGCTATGACCTCACATCCTGGCGTGCAGCCTGTGTCGGAGCCGAACAAATCAACCCGGTACCGCTGAAAGCGTTCGCGGAAGCCCTGGCGCCTTGCGGCTTTGATGAAAAGGCTTTTGTCGCCTGTTACGGCATGGCAGAGTGTGTCCTGGCAATCAGTTTTGCGCCTTTGGACCTGGGCCTGAGCGTCGATTACGTGGACCAGGACATAATGACATCCACCGGGAAGGCGGTTCCTGTTGATCCAACAGCAGCCAATGTAGCCTCCTACGCCGATTGTGGCTTTCTGTTACCGGGCTTCGAATTTTCAATTCGCGACGATCAGGGTAATCAGGTAGCAGAGCGTCAATGTGGTGAGATCTACTTGAAGGGCCCGAGCGTAATGAGCGGTTACTTCCAGGACGAGGAGGCCACACTGGCCGTCCTGAATAAAGACGGCTGGCTGGACACCGGTGATATCGGTTATAGAGTCGAAGACCGAATTTTCATCACGGCGCGAAGCAAGGACGTCATTATCATCAAGGGCCGCAATATCTGGCCGCACGATATGGAAGTCGTCGCTCAACGTGTCGAGGGTGTTCGCCTTGGAGGAGTGGCAGCATTTTCAATCTCCGGCTTCGGCGATGAAGAACTCGCTATCCTGGTCGTTGAAACGCGGGAAAGAGACCCTGCTCAGCGTGACAGGCTGGCGCACGAAATAACCGAATTGATGCATGAGCATTTTGGTATCAATGTGATCATTGACCTGGTCAAACCGGGAACCCTGCCGCGTACGTCTTCCGGCAAACTTTCCAGGTTCCAGTCCCGGGAGGCTTTCCTGGAACGCCAGAAAGCCCCTGCCCTGCACCTGCCGGGAACAATGGAAACCCATCGAAAAATCGCCTGATCTGGCAAGCCCGCACATTGCATGCTAGTTCAATAGATACCGTATTGCTCACCGGGGCTACGGGCTTCATAGGCCAGCGTCTGCAAAAAGCCCTGTTGGCCAATGGCAGGCAGATCAGTGCACTTATCAGGCCGTCATCATCAAACAAGGATCAACTGCTGCCCGGCGTTCACAGTACGCTGGCTGATCTGTCAAATACCGATAAGCTGGCATCTGCCATGGCGGACTGCGAAGCCGTGATCTACTGCGCCGGATCAGTACGCGGCAGAAACCTGGAAGACTTCAGGGCAGCCAATATCGCCGGCGTCCGGTCAGTGGTAGATGCGATGAACCAGTCCGGTTCAGAAACGCCCCTGTTGCTGATCTCGTCCCTGGCCGCCAGCCGGCCCCGGATTTCGGATTATGCCAACAGCAAGTTCCTCGGGGAGCAGGAAATCATTCGTCACGCAAGGTTTCCATGGACAATTTTCCGCCCGCCGGCAGTGTATGGCCAGGGGGACAGGGAGATGATGCCCATATTGAAACTGGCCCGAAAGGGAATCGTGATCCCTGCCGGGCCAGTGCAGCAGAAGCTTTCACTCATACACGCCGACGACCTGGCTGCAGCCACGCTTGCCTGGCTCGAGTCATGGCCCGCTTGCCGGGAACAGATTTTTTCACTCGACGATGGTCATTCCGGCGGGTACGATTGGCGGGAAATTGCTGAGACAGCCAGTGGAGGCAAATACTATTCATTCAGAATACCCGGCCCACTCCTGTTTGCAGCCGCAAATGCCAACCTGCTGTTGTCCGGCCTGTTCGGCTACTCACCCATGCTGTCGCCGGGAAAGGCAAGGGAACTGACTCAAGCAGACTGGTTATGCGACAATCAATCCCTGACCCGGGCGACAGGATGGTCTCCGGCCATTGACCTGGAAAACGGCCTGAAAAAAACTTTTGGTAATCACGAAAACGAGAATTCGGAGACGTAAATGAACACGCGTTTTGATGAAATTGAAAACAAGGTCAAAGCACTGCTCGCCAGCTACCTGGAATCCAGCGGACATCCTGAACTGGAGAAGCATGGCGAGATTACCGGGGCCACCAATCTGGCCTCGGATTTCACCCTGGATTCATTCCAGGTCATGGAGTTCCTGATGGAAATGGAAGAGTCCTTTGACATCATGATCGATATGAACAATCTGTCAAATGCCCACACGGTGAATGAGCTGGCAAAAGTCGTCGACAGCCTGCTTGAAAGTTAGCCCGTATACCCATGGCCTTACTGGAAAAATTTGCATCAGCTGCAGCCATCCGTGACAAGCTCGGCGTCGGCGGACAGGATCCGACACAAGTCGTTATCGACCAGATTGTTTCGCCTACTGAAGGGCTCGTAGGGGGACGCCACACGATACTCGCAGGAACCAACAATTACCTGGGCCTGACTTTCGATCCTGCTTGTGTAGCAGCGGGTAAAAGAGCCATAGAGGAGCAGGGTACGGGGACGACGGGATCGCGTATGGCCAATGGCAGTTTTGCGACGCATGCCGCCCTGGAACGTGATCTGGCCGACTTTTTCCAGTTGCCCTATGGCATGGTCTTCTCAACAGGATACGCGGCGAACCTGGGTACCCTGACCGCGCTGGTGAAACCCGGTGACACGGTTTTACTCGACGCCGATTGCCACGCCAGCCTGTATGACGGCTGCCAGATGAGCGGCGCCAATATTTTCCGCTTCCGGCACAATGACCTCGCCAGCCTGGAAAAGCGCCTGCAGCGTCTCGGCGACATGGCGGAGAACTGCCTGGTTATCACCGAGGGGATGTTCAGCGTGCTGGGTGATACTGCACCCCTGGCAAAAATAGTGGAATTGAAAAATCGATACGGCGCCTTGCTGCTGGTCGATGAAGCGCATTCACTCGGTGTTTACGGCGAAAGTGGCTGTGGCGTCGCCCAGGCTGAAGGTGTACTGGGGGAAGTCGATTTCGTGGTGGGTACATTCAGTAAAAGCCTGGGCGCGATGGGTGGTTTTTGTGTCAGCCCGCACCCGGAACTGGACTTGATTCGTTACGTTTCCAGGCCGTTCATATTCACCGCCTCATCCAGCCCCTCGATCATAGCGAGCACGCATGAAGCCTTGCGCCAACTGAGGGCCCGGCCGGAACTTCGTGAAACCCTGTGGCGAAACGCCAACCGCCTGTACGAGGGTCTCCAGACACTCGGCTTGCACCTTGGCCCGGAAGTCAGCCCGGTGGTTGCAGTACGCCTGAACAAAAAAGAGGACGCCCTGTCCTCCTGGAATCGTCTGCTCGAAGCTGGCGTCTACACGAACCTGATGATCCCACCGGCTTCGCCCGACGGTTTCAGTTATCTTCGTTGCAGCGTCAGTGCCGCGCATACACCGGTACAATTGGAAGGAATCATCAGCGCTTTCGCCCATCTGTAAGAGGTCGCTTGCGACCTCTACATAATCCGTTTGATCAGCAAACTGGTCAGTGTCAGAACCAGCAGGGAAGACGTGATTGCCGCCAGGCCAGGGCCAATCAGCCCGGTAACCGGGGTCAGAACAAAAAACATTGCCACGTAGGTAATGATGCCGATTATGTGAATCCGCAAAATCGAGACGGCCTTGCCCATCGCGTAAACTGCAGCGCGCAACGATGCGCCGGCAAGTTCAAAGGTAGCCGCCAGCAGCATCAGGCTGAGCAGCGGCGCCGCAGCGACATATTCCTCACCCACGACCCCCAGTATTGGCCGGCCGATAAACAGGGAAAGTACGAGCAATGCCAGGCCGGCGGCACCCGCGTAAAAGGCCGTCTTCCAGAGTATGGTTTGAAAGCCCCCATCCTGTGCATGGAAGCTCCTGGTGAGATCCGGAAAAAGCACTTCGCGTAACATGACAGCCGGCCCGGTTAGCACGGTTGAAAATTCCCGTGCCAGGCGGAACAGCCCCGCCGCGGCTGGGCCAAGCAAAGCGCCGGCCAACAGTGTCGATACATGTTTGGGCAAGAGGTCAATATTGGTCTGCCAATACACCACCCCGATAAATTTCCAGAACTCTCGCTGCCGCTCACGAATCTCCTGCCAGCGGAATCCACTCCACAGGCCGGTATCCATATGCGCCTTCAACTCCTTCAATCCCCGCACAGTCATGTAGATATGCCCAATGGCAAAAGCCGACCCCCAGACGATGATAAATACCGGCATCGGCGCATCCAGCGCCCAGGCAATGGAAACCATCAGGAGGCGCAGAGCCGGTCCGACAGTGAACTGGACACCGAGTGCATCGAAGCGGTCATAAATGCGCAGGATACCGTTGGGTGTGCCATTGGCCGTGGCCAGAATGACAAGGCTGTACATAGCTGCCCAGGCCACCATATCGGTGTCCCACTGCAGGAAGTGTCCGGCCAGCGACGCAGCGGAGACACCAAGAATCGTCGCCAGCAAGGCGGCGGCCATGTCGATCATCATGGTTGAGCGCAACAGGGATCGCAGGCCGCTGTCGTCTCCTGCCTCGCCAAGAGGTATTCCAAACCGGACGATGGTCTCGAAAGTCCGGAAATTCAGGGTGCCTCGAACCACCATGATATAGGTATGCAATAGGATGATCAGCCCGAACTCGGTGGCCGACAAAGCGTTGGCCATCAGGGCGGTAGCAGAGACGGAAAAGACTGCTGCAATTCCCCGCCCGCGCAAGACGACACCAAAATTCTTCAGTACACGATTCAGCATCGGCTCAACATCATTGGAACGCACCCTTCCGGTAGAGACGCCAAAGCAGAGGCCAGACAAAAATCAGCGGGTATTTTCTTTGCAGGCTGGTGGGCTCGATGTAAACACCCGAATGGCGCTTTATTTTCCACAGCACGTAATCCAGGCCTCCTGCAAAAGTCATGGCAGCTTTAAACAGGCGCAAAATGGAAAGTAACTTGCCCTGCATCCGCCTGATCCACCAACCGGCCTTTGAGCCGCGCCTGGTATTGTTACTTGTCGTGTTGATGAATTTTCCTTCCTGTTCAGCTTTCTCGAAACCCAGGCCCTGCCCTGCCAGCGCCGCAGTGATCGAAGTGTAGTATTCAGGCCAGAAACTGAACAGCTTTTGTGCGTGCCCCGGTGGTTCGGACCGGAGTTCACACTGGTAGCTCAGACTGAGTCCCCGGGTCCACACATCCTTTGCACTGAAAGCATCCGGCAGAGTTGGTACGACCCTGCGCGTGAATGTCGCTGCAGCCGTGGCGACTGCGCAAACCAACCGTTGTTTTGTAGAGTCATCCCGGCACCAGAGTATCCCGCAGGGCTGGGCAAACCGGCCCCAGAAATAGGAATGAAAATCAAAGCGGACTGCATATTCAAATCGATCCATGGTCAGCAATGCATACTTGGCGCGAATTTCATCCGGTGGTGAGCCGCGTTGAATCTGGTACACGTTGGGTGGCAGCGCCTTCGCCAGCCAGCCTTGCCAGGCTTTGGGCATGGAGCCGTAGCTGTCCAGCAGCACATAGAAGTCCAGCAAGGTGTCGCGCTTGCCGCGCAGGTAGGAACCGTAAATCAGGACAGCCAGCAGACCGGCCCCATACCGGTCCTGAATCTGCGCCAGCAACTGATCTCTTTGTTCATCCGGAAAGTCACAGGTACTGGACAGTTGTGCGGAGACCAGCTTGTTTAAACCTTCATCCATAAGCGCCCCGTGTGCGTCCGAACAGACGGAAAGCCCGTGAATTGCGCCCCGTAGCAACGGCACCTGCATTCAGCCAGGAGTCCAATGGTCCCTTCCTCAATCGGCTGACTCCCCCCTGTAACAGGCGCACAAACAGTACCATGGTTGTCAGCACCGTCCAGAAAGTCACCGCGATAAACCCCCAATCCGGACGCCCGATGACCGCGCTCACGGTCAGGATGATCAGGCAAGGGTTTCGCCGCGCCGTGACCAGGCGGAAATATGCATCAAATGGTCTCCAGGTGAAGACATTGCAGTTGCCCAGCAGAGGAAACAGGCCTTCCACCACACGGCCGGCAATATAGCCGATCACGATCATCCGGTACATATCCACCTGGTCGAATCCCAATACGGGCTGAAAACCACTCAAGGACATACCCCAGAATATATACCAGAACGGGGGGTGAAACAGGTCTGTCAGGTGATCAAACAGGTGCCCGAATTTACTGGACTGAACGGTTACGCGAGCCAGCTTGCCGTCTACGGTATCGAGAAAGGTCATTATCCAGCCGGCGGCCAGTCCGGCCAGGTAATGACCGTGAAGAAACAGGTAACAGGCAGCGATGACGAGCACAAATCCTACACTGGTCACCATGTTGGGAGACAGCTTGAGATTTGCCGCAATGTGAACCGCCGTTCTGGCCGGGCGGGGCCACACGAATTTTGTGACCAGGTCGGTTATGCCTTTGTAAGCATTGCCATACAGCAGGTTTTCCATTTCCTGCTTTTTTTTGCCACGAACGAGTTCCAGCAAAGGCGTCTTTGCACTCAGAAGCGCTTGATCGAAGGCGGCAAGTTCGCCCGGAGCAATGTGCGTCAGCCTGTCCGGCGGGATTTCAGTATGCCCCTGGATGTAATCCTGGCAGGTGGCCGCGAGACCGGAGTCCGCGATCACAGCAGCAGGCCGGTCGTCACCGGAGTATATCAGCACCGTATTTTGCCGTTGCAACAGGCCTGCAAGCGTTCGGATTTCGAACAGAAAATGACCGTTCAAAAGCAGGACACGTCCCGAAGACGGCATTTCGCTTCCTGGCTTGATGAGTTCAACATCACCTATCGCCTTCAACTGGCGGCTTATTCTTTCTCTTGATGAAAGCCCCCACAGCTTCACAGGAGATTCTTCAAGTACAAGGGCGTGCGTGATCATGGTATTGCTCACTTTTCTTATTGCGGGATACCGGTGCAATGTGCGGGCCAGTCGATTATAGTCAGCCTGCTTATGGTCGGCAAAACTCTCGCAGATTTTTTTCCTGGATAATTACATGCGGCTGATTCAACTCACAGACCCACACCTTAGCAGCCTGGAGTCGTTCGGCTTTCTGACGGTGAAAGGAAAGCGGAAATCCGGCTATCTTTCCTGGTACAGGAAGCGTCAATACTTTCATCGGCCTGAAATTCTCGAGCAGCTCACACAGGCCGTGCATGATGAATCTCCGGACCAGATTCTGCTGACCGGTGACTTGGTTCATATTGGCCTGGAAGATGAAATAATCGAGGCAGCGCGTTGGCTACGACGGCTGGGCGCCCCGGAACAGGTCATGTTGATCCCGGGTAACCATGATAATTATGCACCTGATTCACAGGCTGCTATGAATCGTCACTGGTGTGATTATTTGCCTGCACAGGACGTGGGAGTCAATGACTACACCACCGCTTACCCGGTCGTGCGTACCACCGGCGGTTTACGGTTAATCGGTGTCAATACGTCCTGTGTGACTCGGGTTTTTTCCGCAGAAGGGGAGTTGGGAAAGGCGCAATTGTCCCGGCTTCGGGACGCCCTGGGATGGGCAGTATCCGGCCCGGCAGGAGAATCTCCTGACCGCTCTGAATTCACTTGCCTGCTGATACACCATCCGCCCCTGCCGGGAATGACAAAGCAGCGTAAAGCCTTACGGGATGCCGAAGATCTGCGGCTGGTCATCGAGGAACGACAGCCGGACCTGGTCCTGTATGGGCACCTCCATTGCAACCGTGACGGGCAGCACGGGGAAGTCCGTACATTCTGCACGGCATCTGCATCCAGCATAACAAACGCTTCATACCGGGTATTTGACGTGGAAAAGACGGATGACGGCTGGCATTGTCATATGCGTTTGATGTCCCTGGACAAGATCGATGGCGCGAGAGCAGGCTTCAAACCTGCAAAGGAATTAAGCTGGACCAGGGCTTTGTAAAGAAAATGTCGCTGGTTATGCCAACTCATGTAAATTTTGGACCTGTTTTCGCGGGCGGGGATGCCAGAACTGGGCCGTTACCGCGCCTGCGAGCAACACGAACACGGGTGCCATGATGGTCACTGAAGGCAGCAAGCCAAACAGGTTCGCCATTTGCCCGCTCAGCTGTTGGACCAGGTAAAAAGCAATGCCGATTATCCCGCCAACTATGACTCTCTGGCTGGCTGAAATCGACCGTGTGGATCCAGCCATCATGGGCAGGGACAACAGCCCCATGGCGATTACCGCAACAAAGATACTCATCTGTGTCCAGAAAATCACGCGCAAGTGATGCGTATCCAGTTCATTTTCATCCAGGTGACTGATGTAGCGCAACAAATCGTAGGGAGCCAGTGACTCCAGTGGAAGTATCAGGATATCTGCCTTTTCCCTGGACAGTAATCCCGTCCATTTCAGCTGTGGAAACCGCTCCTCAGCCACCACCATGCCATCCAGCCTGGTGCGCACCACATTTTTCAGCAACCATGTGTCCGCACCGGTAATGGTCGCTTGCTCTGCCTGGATCAATTGCCAGAGTTTGCCGTGTTGGTCTGTGCTGTAAATTTCCACCTTACTGAGGATGCTGTTGAACAGAACATCATTCACATGGACGATCCTGTTACCGCTGCGCGTCCAGAATTCCAGCCTGCCCGCAGCATCCACGGAGGTTTCCTCCAGCGACCGGGAACGTAATTGTGAAGCTTCACGCTCGCTGGCCGGGATCAGCAGAGATTGCATCACCACCATCAACACGGCCAGCAACAGCGAAACCAGGAACACTGGAAGGGCCATGCGCGCCCGGGACATCCCGGCTGCCCTGGCCGCGATTAACTCCTGGTGATTGGCCATGGCTCCCAGGCCCATCAGCCCGCCCAGCAATGCTGTAACAGGCAACAGGTCCACCGTTATCCTCGGTAAGGTATACAAAACTACCAGGAAGGCGTCCAGTTGCGTGAAAGCCCCCTTACCCACATCTTCCAGTTCTTCGGCGAGCGTCAGGAAACTGAACAGGGCCAGCAGCAAAAACAGTACCGGCAACACGCCCTTCACAAAGTGCGCCATGATATAGCGGTCCAGGATGATCACGGCTGCTTGCCCTGCCTTCGAGGAAACTTGCGGGCGAACTTTAACCAGGGCACGTAAAGAACAAAGACCAGCAGGCCGAGCAACGCGGGTACCCACCATATTCCCGGCGAAGTCCCACTTTCTACCCAGGTACGGCTAACATCAAGCAGGTTGAAATACACGGCATAAATCACGATGGCGGCCAGCATCCGGGCATAGCGTCCCTGACGGGGCCTGGAGCGGCTGAGTGGTATGGCCAACAGGGCCAGCAACATTGCGGACAGCGGCGTGGACAGGCGCCACTGGAATTCGGCCAGATCTTCAGTGTCGCCCGAGTCCAGCAGATTGAAAGTGCTGGTCGATTTTGTCTTGTAACCCACCGGATCAGCTTCAGCTGCCGGAATCCACAGGGAAAAGGTTCCCAACTCCGCGGACAGGTCCGGACCATCCGCTACCTGTTTATAGATATTCACGTCATTCATTACCAGTTGGTGATATCCGGGCCTGGCCTCGAATTCCATGCGCCCGGCGGCCGCCGTAATCACCTGCAGATCATCGTGTTTCCGGGTACGAATGAACACTTTGTTCAGCTTAACGCCCCCATTCGAAATTCCCTTGATGAAAACAGTCTTTTCAGAATCCCCGAATGTGTAAAAACGTGCGGGATGAATGCGGTCGACTTCGGTCGAGGCTTCTGCCTGCGCCTTAATCAGGTAAGATTGCGCATAGGCCCACGGTCGAACAAAAATGGAAAAAAGGGCGATTAGAACCGCCAGCAGGAGAGCAAACCCGACGATGGGTTTGAGTAAACGCATTTCACTGATCCCGCTGGCTCTCATGGCGTAAATTTCAGAGTCACTGTACAACCTGCCCAGGCCGACCATGACTGCAAGATACAGGCTGAGAGGCAGTAATATTTCAAGAGAAATGAGTGATTTGAGAATGGTCAGCTGGATGACTTCTGAAGCGTGTAACAGACCGGCATTGGCGTCGATCAGGAAACGTGTGAGGCTAAAGGTAACAAAAATCGCAACCAGCACAGCGCTTACAGCCAGGAAAGGCACACTGATTTCATGTCTCAGGTAACGATCAATAATCATGCCTGGCTGAACCTGCCCGATGGAAATTGCTATGATCAGGATTGATTGCAGGTCAATTTAGCATGCACAGACCCGAAAACACTATTAATCAAAGGCGCCCTGGTCAGCATCTTGTATGGATTCTTGTCCTGGCCGCAGCCCTGCTGTCTGCGGGCCTCGCAATGGCGGCCGGTGAAAAGCTCAATGGGTTCTCGGCGGGTGATACCATCACGATCCAGGCTGAAAATGCCTGGGAAGACGTGGCGCCCGATACCATTCAATTCAGCGGCGATTTCGAACTGAAGGCGCGTGACTGGTACCTGTCCGCCGACCAGGCGATATTGTACGGAAACCTGGATGACCCTGAAACCGCGATCCTGATGGGATCGCCGGCAAATATTCAGCTGGAAACCGTTTCCGGTGACCGGATTGATACCATAACGGGCAAAGCTTCCCGTATCGTCTACCAGAGAGTCACCAACAGCATCAGCCTGGTGGGTGGGGCCAGCCTCTCGAGAGCCGGCCAGACGATGCAAAGCGAAGAAATCGAGTACGACATAGATCGGGACCTCATCCTGGCAGGTGGCAGCCAGGGCGTACATATAAGTGTAAAACCGGAAGATTAAACGGGCTCCCGGATACTTACTTCTCGAGGAAGGCGTACAAGCCTGGTTTTACATTCTCCGGTTGCTCCACTCTCGCAGGGACAGACCAGGTTTTTACCACGGTTTCGGCGTAGGCCAGGTCCACGGGATCATCCACCTCGCACCAGCTCAAACCATGGATCGAACTGATTCCAACCACACCAGCCTGGGCGAGTTCATCGATGGCAGACAGGTACCAGCGCGTTAGTCCGTCACCCTGGCGCATTAATTCCTCGACCTTTTTAACGAAAATTTCAGCACCGTTGGCATTGAAATACATCATGCCAATGGACTCACCGTTCACATGGCTCAGATCCAGCCGTTTTCCAACCCGGCACAGGCGACTGCCTTCAGCCCAGATCTTCATGTCATCGTCGTCATAGGAGATCTTTTGATCCGTCGCGAGGGTAATTGGATAACTGGTGACGTCTTTAAACAAGCGTTGCATCACATCGGTCTCGAACAAGGTATCACCATTGATCAGGACAAAGGGGCCATCCATTTCCTCCCGGGCAATCCAGCAGGTTCCCAGGTTATCGGACTGCGCATAAAACGGGTTATACAAGGTACGGGCGCGAATACCCTTCACCCGCTTGACGATTTCTTCCACTTTCTCGTGACCAAAGCCAGTTACGACAACAACTTCATTAACTCCGGCAGCTGACATTTCCCTGATCTGCCACTCAAGGATCGACAACTCACCCGGGCGCAAACAGCACTTGGGTGTTACCTCGGTCAGGGGCAAGAGCCTTCGACCCTGACCTGCACTCAAAATAATGGCTTTCACGAATTTATTCCTCTTATTTACCTGGCTGGCATGCTACAGGAGCCTATACCGGGCTAGTGAATGATCGAAATTTTACACTGCCGGGGTTAATAAATCATAAATCTCCCTCGACGTGATCAACTATAGTGCTCCCCGCTTCCCACATCTTGTCCTTTCCGGACATCAACTTGGCCTGCCTGTTCTGAACAGAATACTGGTACCATTTGGGTCTGTAAGGTAGTGACCTGGCAAGTTTTTACAGGCCCTGGCAAATACAGGTAAATTGGGATCTATCTAGAGTACCCTTATGCTGATTGACCTTCGGGATGCATCCATCCCCACCGAACTGGATACTGACGTCTGCATTGCAGGTGCGGGCGCTGCCGGTGTCGCACTGGCCAGGAGCCTGGTGAAGCGAGGTCATGATGTTTGTCTTCTGGAAGCCGGCGGTATGGACTTCGACCAGGCTACACAGGACCTGTGCGCCGGTCAGATTGTGGGCATGGAATACTACGAACTGGAGCATTCCCGGCTGAGGTTTTTCGGCGGTACGACCAATATCTGGGGGGGGCGAAGTGTCCCGCTTGACCGCATGGATTTTGAAAAACGGGACTGGGTGCCGCACAGTGGCTGGCCCATTAGCCTGGATGACTTGCAGAGTTATTACCGGATCGCCCACGACTCACTGGAGCTGGGCGAATACGACTACACCCATGACATGTGGGGCAAGCTGCAACTGGCTCCCATAGACTTCGATCCCGATGAAATTGCCCACCAGTTCTGGCGCTTTGACACCAAGGAAGAACGCTTCAACAGCACACAGGTCGATGATCTCCTGACAGCCGGTAATGCCCGCATCGTACTGCATGCCAATATCGTGCAGGTGCAGGCAGACGAATATGCCCGGACTATCAAGCAGATCATCGCCAGCACACTGGAAGGAAAGCGGCTGAAGGTGCGAGCAAAGCATTTTGTCCTGACCTGCGGCGCGATCGAAAACGCACGCCTGCTGTTGATCTCCAATGATATAGAAGCCGGTGGAGTTGGTAATTCCAATGACCAGGTCGGCCGTTACTTTATGGAACACCCCCACGGCCGCATCGCATACATCAAGACAGATGATCCGGCCTGGTTCTGGGCCCAGTACCGCAAAAGG
>Ga0209013_10002745_pt1 | contig 15854 bp, 11 predicted proteins | sample Cruoilmetagenom2_FD_187291 | JGI IMG/M metagenome (GOLD analysis project Ga0209013, IMG submission 187291) | Oil polluted marine microbial communities from Coal Oil Point, Santa Barbara, California, USA - Sample 2 (SPAdes) (version 2) | ecosystem: Environmental > Aquatic > Marine > Oil seeps ... | reverse complement strand
GTTGTAGAAAAACCGGTTGTAGAAAAACCTGTGGAATCAACTGTAGTCGAGTCAAGTACTGTTCTTATTGCTCCAGTTGAAATCCCTAGCCACCAGCAACAGGAGGGTTACACTTTTCCAAAACAACATTACCTTGTGCCTCCTGAACAGAAGACACAAGACTATGAATGGATGCAAATGCAAGCGGATCGTTTGATTGAATCGCTATCTTACTTCCAAGTCAAGGCGGAAATTGTGCAGATGGTTCAAGGACCGGCGGTAACTCAGTTTGAAATGACCGTTGGAAACGGTACTAAAGTGAGTAAAATACGCAATCTCGCAGATGATTTGAAATTAGCGCTTGCAGCTAAAGACATTCGAATTCAAGCGCCGATTCCAGGGAAGAGTTCCATTGGTATTGAAATTCCAAATCGAGCTTCCAGACCCGTGCGTTTATCGGAAGTTGTGGGAAGTAATGATTTCACAGACTCTGATTCGCCTCTTGAAGCTGCTCTAGGTTTGGATTTAACAGGAAAACCTGTAACCATTGACTTACGCAAGATGCCACATGGATTAATTGCAGGAGCGACAGGTTCAGGTAAATCAGTATGTATTAATTCATTATTAATTAGCTTATTATATAAAGCGACGCCCAAAGAATTAAATTTGCTCTTGATTGATCCCAAAATGGTGGAATTAGCACCGTTCAACCATATTCCACATTTGGTGAGTCCGGTAATTACAGATGTAAAAGCTGCGACGGCAGCACTGAAATGGGCAGTTGAAGAAATGGAACGCAGATACCAGCTCTTTGCACATACAGGTGTCCGTGATATCACACGATATAATGCAATGGCAGATGAAAAAAGGCAGTTTGCACAGAAACTACCTTATCTGTTAATCGTTATAGATGAGTTGGCCGATTTAATGATGATGGCTCCAACGGAAGTTGAGGAAGCCATTTGTCGTATTGCTCAAAAAGCACGTGCATGTGGAATTCATTTAGTCGTTGCAACACAGCGTCCATCAGTGGATGTTATAACAGGCTTAATTAAAGCAAATATACCAACTCGTATCGCATTCTCCGTATCTTCACAAATCGATTCTCGTACAATTCTGGACGTTCAAGGAGCAGAAAGATTATTAGGCCGAGGAGATATGTTGTATTTAGGAAATGGGATGTCTGCGCCTATTCGTTTGCAAGGAACTTTTGTCACGGACGAAGAGATGGAAAAGATAATAGACCACGCAAGAAGTCAGGGAGAACCTTCTTATTTATTCGAACAAGAAGAATTGGTCCGAAGATTGGAAGTTGCAGAAGATCAGGATGAATTGTTCGAAGAAGCTTGCCGATTCATTTTAGAACAAGGTTCAGCTTCGACTTCACTATTACAGCGCAAATTCCATGTGGGCTACAATCGAGCAGCTAGACTCGTTGATTTAATGGAACAACATGGCTATGTTTCTGAGCAACGTGGCAGCAAGGCACGTGAAGTATTCATTACGGAAAATGATATCATCTTACTTTTTGGGGAATAATACGATATTCGTTAGCGATTCGGATGACATGGTGGTGCTACAATATCCTTCTTGAAATAGTGGGAAAAATCGTACATTTCATGCCAAGAATAAATGGTGGTATAATGGGTTAATTAAATTTTGATAAAAGTACGGGCACCTTTCCCGGGAGGTTAAAACATATGACAGTGTTTCATTTTACAGGAATTAAAGGATCTGGCATGAGTTCACTTGCACAGATATTGCATGATGCAGGGAATCAAGTGCAAGGTTCTGATATAGAGAAATATTTCTTCACAGAAGCTCCACTACAAGAACGTGGAATCACGATGTTGCCATTTAATGCGAACAATATTCAAGAAGGCATGACAATTATTGCAGGTAATGCCTATAGGGATGACCATGAAGAGCTAATTCGTGCAAAAGAATTAGGTGTGGAAGTAATACGATATCATACCTTTTTAGGCAATTTAATGGGACAGTATACATCAATTGGTATTACTGGTTCTCATGGTAAGACTTCTACAACAGGGTTAGTGTCCCATGTGCTAAGTGGATATGCACCAACTTCATATTTAATTGGTGATGGAACTGGTCATGGTGAATCCCAAGCGGAATTTTTTGCTTTTGAAGCATGTGAATACCGTAGGCATTTTTTGGCGTACCATCCGGATTATATGATCATGACAAATATTGATTTTGACCATCCGGATTATTTTGGCGGGATTGAGGACGTTGTAGAGGCTTTTCAATCGATGGCGCTACAAGTGAATAAAGCAATTATTGCCTGCGGTGATGACGTTAACCTTCAAAAACTACAAGCAAATGTGCCAGTTGTGTTTTACGGCTTTGGCACTGAAAATGATTTTGAAGCACGTAATGTGATGAAAACGACTACTGGTTCTACATTTGATGTATTCGTAAGAAATGAATTTTATAATTCTTTTGAAATCCCGTTGTTTGGTGATCATGCTGTGTTAAATTCGCTTGCTGTCATATCATTGTGCAATTATGAAGGTATTCCTGCAGATTTGATCCAACAGCAGTTGCATTCGTTTGGTGGTGTTAAACGTCGCTTTACTGAAAGCCAGATAGGTGAGCGCATTTTAATTGATGATTACGCCCATCATCCGACTGAAATCAAAGCAACAATACAGTCCGTACGACAAAAACACCCGGATCGCAAAATTATCGCAATTTTTCAACCGCATACATTTACTCGTACGCGAACATTCCTGCATGAATTTGCTGAGAGTTTAAAGACGGCTGATAAGGTCTATTTATGTGATATTTTTGGTTCTGCACGAGAAAATGCCGGCGATTTAACGATCCAGGACCTGTGCGATTTAATTGAAGACTGTACAATATTAAAGCTAGATGAAGTAGAGACACTGCTGACACATGAAAATGCCGTTTTCCTATTTATGGGTGCGGGAGATGTCCAAAAATTCCAAGCAGCATTTGAACAAAAAATATAATATATGGTAAACTCTAGTTGAAATGATACTAGGGTTTTTCTTTTGAGCAGGAAAATGGATGTTTTTGTGGAATAAAGTTAACATAAACGTTTATTTGCCTCTTTGTATGGGAACATAGGTATTATGAACAAGAATTTAAGGAGGTATTTGGATGGAATTAATCTTATACATAGCAGCTTTAGTTGCAGCTATTGGTTTTCTTGTCTTATGTGTCGCACTTGCGATGACATTAACTTCGCTCAAGAAAACTCTAAATGAAGTTTCAAAAACTATGGCTGGAATGGAAGGACAAATGCAGGGCATAACGAGGGAAACAACGGATTTATTGCATAAAACAAATGAATTGGCTGCAGATATTCAAGTTAAATCTGAAAAGCTAAACAGTGTTGTGGATGCAGTTAAAAATGTTGGAGAATCCGTAAATGGTTTGAATACGTCCGTCCGACGAATCACTACATCGATTTCCACTGAAGTGGAGCAAAACGAAGAAAGAATTGCACAGGTAGTACAATGGGGCAATGTCGCATTAGGCATACGTGACAAGTGGAAAGAGCGAAAAGCGATTGACGAAGCACGAGCTGGTTATCCAGTTAATAATAACGCTCCTGCTGATTCACTCAAGAAATACAAAAAATAAGGGGGAACTAATCATGACACAACAAAAACCGAACTATAATGATGCGAAGTATAACGAAGAATTTTATACAAACCCATCAGGTCAAACAGAAGCATACCTACCACAACCATATGAGTTTTCGAATGCTCAATACCGTGACCCAATTTACGTGAATGATGAAGTGAATTCCAAAGATTTTTTAATCGGTGCATTGGTTGGTGGGATTATTGGTGCGGCTGCAGCTTTATTCCTTGCACCGAAATCAGGTGCTGAAATGCGTGGGGTTGTTACAACGCAAGCGACACAGTTAAAAGAAAAAACAGTTGATTTATCATCAACTGCCAAAGAAAAAACGTCGCAGTTATCAACCCAAATAAAAGAAAAATCTGGTCCAATCGTCGATAAAGTAAAATCAATTAAATCTAAAACACCAACATTGATGGATGATGGAACTGCCTCTTCAGAAGGTGAAGAACCAATTGATTTCATGGAAACTGTCACAAACACAGTCAATGAGGTTGTGAATGAAAACAAAACAGAGACAACATCAACAGCAGAGGCATTAAAAGAAGCGGTAACAGAGGTAAAAAACAGTTAACAAACGAAAACCCACATAAAAAATTTGTGGGTTTTTTTGTTTGAAAAGGTCTAAAAATCAATCAATTTCACTTTCGTGCGTTGAAGCACTAAAATAATTGCGTGACTTTTCGGTGAACACGTACTATAATAAGTCTAATAACAAAATAACTACATACTTATTGCGTTTAAATAAAGTGATTATTGTATGTGCAAGAGAGGGGATAAAGGTATGAGCCATCAAGGTTTAGATAGCTTACGTACAAAAGTTGATGAACTGAACTTGGAAATTCTTCGTTTAGTGAATGAGCGTGCAGCAGTAGTATCGGAAATTGGAAAAGTTAAAGAAAAACAAGGTGTCAACCGATATGATCCTCTTCGTGAACGTCATATGTTGAACTTAATAAAAGAAAATAATGAAGGTCCACTACCTCAAGAGACAGTCGACCATATATTCAAGGAAATTTTCAAGACCGCACTAAAAACTCAAGAAGACGAACAGCGTAAAGCGCTGCTTGTTTCTCGTAAGAAAAAAGCAGAAGATACAATCGTGGTAGTCAATGGAGAACGCATTGGAGAAGGCAAGCCTTCATTTGTTTTCGGACCTTGTGCAGTTGAATCGTTTGATCAAGTTGCAGCAGTTGCTGCGGCAATCCAACATAAAGGATTAAGAATGATTCGAGGTGGTGCTTACAAACCACGTACATCTCCTTATGATTTCCAAGGACTTGGTCTTGAAGGATTAAAAATCCTTAAACGTGTATCAGAACAATACAACTTGGCGGTAGTTTCGGAAATCGTCACTCCTTCACATCTTGAAGAAGCTTTAGATTATATCGATGTTGTACAAATTGGTGCTCGTAATATGCAAAACTTTGAGTTGTTGAAAGTGGCTGGACAAATTAATAAACCAATTTTATTAAAACGAGGTATGGCGGCAACAATTGATGAATTCATTCACGCTGCAGAGTACATTATGTCCCAAGGGAATGACCAAATTATTTTATGTGAACGCGGAATTCGTACTTACGAGAAAGCGACACGAAACACATTGGATATTTCAGCAGTTCCGATTTTAAAACAAGAAACTCATTTGCCAGTATTCGTTGACGTAACTCATTCGACTGGACGACGTGATTTATTACTACCTACAGCGAAAGCGGCAATTGCAATTGGCGCAGACGGCGTAATGGCAGAAGTACATCCTGATCCAGCTGTTGCTCTATCAGATGCAGCGCAACAAATGAATTTACAGCAGTTTGATGAGTTTTATGACTCACTTCAAAAATTCATGAAATCTTATGAAATTCACGTATAATCAACATGCCGGTTCAACTTCTGAACCGGTTTTTTTCTTATGTTTGATGTATAGATGACAAACGTCATGAAACTGTTATATGATGTTACAATAAGGACCGAGCAGGGAGTGAATACATATGACTATTACAATTTATGACGTTGCACGAGAAGCCAATGTATCAATGGCAACCGTTTCACGTGTCGTCAATGGAAATCCCAATGTAAAGCCGGCGACTCGGAAAAAGGTTTTGGACGTAATTGAGCGACTTGAATATCGCCCTAATGCCGTTGCGAGGGGACTGGCTAGTAAAAAGACGACTACAGTGGGCGTAATTATACCTGATATCTCAAATGTTTTTTATGCGGAATTAGCCCGAGGGATAGAAGATATTGCGACGATGTATCGCTACAACATTCTATTATCCAATTCTGACCAACGTGAAGACAAAGAACTGCAACTTCTTGAGACCATGTTTGGAAAACAAGTTGACGGCATTGTGTTTATGAGTGAACATGTTTCAGCTGAGTTATTGACTATGATGCAGAGATCGCCTGTACCGATTGTATTAGCAGGAACAATCGATACGTCAGGGCAAATGCCATCTGTTAATATTGACTATCATCAGGCTGCCTATGAGGCCGTGAATAGACTCCTTCAAAATGGTCATAAACGAATCGCTTATGTTTCGGGATCATTTACATCTACAATTAACCGCGCCTATAAGTTTACAGGGTATGAAAGAGCCATAGCAGATGCCGGACTACAACTTGATAACGAATTGACCGTGGAAAGTGAGTCAAACTACGAAGAAGGTTTAGCAGCTTTTAACAGACTGAAGAGTTTGGACGATGCGCCTACTGCATATTTTGCTGGTAATGATGAGCTTGCAATTGGTTTAATTCACGGTGCTCAAGATGCGGGACTACATATTCCAAATGATATTGAAGTCATTAGTTTCGAGAATTCCAAACTTGCACGGATGGTGCGTCCGGAATTGACAAGTGTCGTCCTTCCGCTTTATGATATCGGGGCAGTTTCGATGCGTCTGTTGACCAAATATATGAACAAAGAGCAGATCGATGAAAAAACTGTCGTCTTGCCACACCGAATTGAAGAAAGAGATTCGGTGAAATAACAAAAAGGGAGTGGACTACGAATCGTAGTCCACTCCTTTTCCATGTGATCGTATGCTATATAATGCTTTATCGAGTACTTGTTTATTTTTCTCCGTAATCTCTTCTTTTCTCGGGATAGGTTCATAGAGATTAGGTGGATCCATCCATGTCGGTATTAAAGGGACGGGTGATTCTTTTTGCCATTGCTCAATCCAATCCTTTGGTAGTGATGCGTTTGGAAGTTTGATGTTTCTCATTTCCAACCAAAGCAATGACCATGCTCTAGGCACGACACGCCAAATATCATATCCACCTCCACCTACTGCAATCCATCTTCCATCGCAAAATTCATGAGCGAGTTCATGCGCAAGCGCTGGGATTTCCTGATAGAGTTTCATTGTTCCATACAGATGAGTTAATGGATCGAAATAGTGCGCATCCGCGCCATTTTGACTGATGATTACATCGGGTTTGAAAAAAGCAGCTATTTCACGAAAGGCAGTCCGATAAAGCTCTAGAAAAGAATCGTCTTCCGTAAATGCATCGATTGGCAAATTAAATGAAGTTCCATAGCCTTGACCTATCCCGCGTTCGGACACATTGCCTGTACCGGGAAATAGATAGCGTCCTGTTTCGTGTATGGAAATTGTACATACATTTGGATCTTCATAAAAACTCCACTGAACTCCATCGCCATGATGAGCATCAGTATCTATATAGAGCACACGAGCATTGTATTTTTCCTGGATATATTTAATGGCAACTGAGCTATCATTATATACACAAAAACCAGAAGCACGCCCCCGAAATCCGTGATGCAGCCCACCACCAAGATTCAGGGCATGCGATGCTTTATTCTCCATTACATAATCGACAGCAGTTAGGGTCCCTCCTACTAAGCGTGCACTTGCCTCATGCATGTTAGGGAAGATAGGCGTATCGTCTGTGCCGATTCCAAAACTTTCAGTTTGAGAAGATGTGAGCAGTCCTTGGCCCGCTTTTTTCACGATATCAATATATCTTGCATCATGAGCAAGTAATAACTCTTGATCTGTTGCAATACGGGGAGTAACAATATCATCTTCTGAAAGCATATCCATTTTTCGTAATAAATCAGTGGTCATGATAAGTCGCTTCTGATTGAATGGATGTGTTTCAGAAAATTTGTACCCCAGCTGATCTTCTGAATACACATAAACAGCATGTTTTTTTAAGTTGTCATTCCCGGCATATTCGGCCATAGCACATCGAAACCTTCCTTGCGTATACCTTTAATGATTTCGAGTGGATTCATTGTTTGTACTCGAAACACCAAGATTTTGTTTGTATCATGCAACACGTCTGGATATACAAGAACACTTAATATATTCGCATGATGATCATGAAAAACTTTAGATACTTCAAATAATATCCCCGGTCTATTTGGTACGCGAACTTCAATCTGTGAACCCGGATGATGTGCCCCTGTCAATTCAATGTACTTATACAATAAGTCAGTTTCAGTTACGATACCTACTAGTTTTCCACCACTAACAATGGGTAAACAGCCAATATGTTGATCATGAAATATGGTAGCTACTTCTTCGACAAAATCGAGTGGATGACCGATAACGGGATTTGTAGTCATAATTTCCTCAAGTGGGGTTTCGAAAACTTCTTGATTCATTGCATCTATTAAATTGGAAGGTGTTGCTTGTTTAATATCTCTATCCGAAACGACCCCTACGACATTACCTTCTTCATCTGTGATTGGTAAGTGTCGGATTTTCTTCTCACGAAAAATATGTATGGCTTCCTTTATCGTACTGGAAGAAAGAAGGGTCAGCACATTCTTGTTCATCATTTGTTCCAGAATCATAGGTCACTACCTCCTTATCAGGCAATTGTTTCTATCTTCAGGCACTAGCTCGTACCTATTTTTTTTTCGTTAATACATAAACCGATTCATAAACCGTAACTGGTCAAAGCGTTGGATGGAATCATTATCAATCCGCTTACCTATTTTTGCCATTAAGCAATTGGCAGGATGGGAACTGATTTCTGGATCATCGGTTGCAAAATATTCAAGTCCACCCGCGTTCATCATTTTTTCCATGACTTTGCGGTATTCCCAAACATTCAGACCTGTACCTTTTAAATCCCAGTGCCAGTAATATTCGGTTGTAATGGTAATATAGTCTTCCATCCCATCGTCCATCATGGATACCCGAAGCAATGTTTTCCCTACACTCGCACCACGGTATTTGGGGATGACTTCAATCGCTCCAAGTTCGATTAAGTTGGCCATTTTACCTTTCGACCAACTTTCTAGAGGGTCTGGATACAAGAATGTAACATAGCCAACAATTGTCATATTATCTCGTGCAATTAAAATACGTCCTTCAGGTAACTTGGCGATTTCGATAATTGCCTTATGCTGTTGTACTGGAGGTCGAAATGCCACCAGATCTTCATGGAAGTCATAACGTGCAATATCTGAAGACGAAATCGGTCCTTCAATAATTAATTCGCCATGCTTCGTTTTTATTTCCATGGCATTATAGATTTTCTTATGTTCCATGTGTACACCACCTGAGAAGAGTTACAATAAGATTTATTATACATCAAATTAAGTGAAGGAAAACGTTTTCAATAGTTTTCACTAATTAATTATTCTTAAAAATAAAATTATTCGCTATTTACATTTAATTTCATGTAAACTAGTATTTGTATTGTATATAGAGAGGGTGGTAGAAATGATGAAACTGGAAGCACTTCCTGTCGTTCAAGGAGATTATTCTCTCCAAAACTACGACGAAACCGTAACCAATTTTGATTGGTCAGAAGCGGAAAAAGCATTTAGCTGGTATGAAACGGGTCGTATTAATGTGGCACATGAAGCCATCGATCGCCATGCAAATTCGAATCGGAAAAACAAAGTAGCTCTTTACTATAAAGACGCAAACCGCAATGAATCTTATACGTTCAATGAAATGAAAAAATGGACGAATAAAGCGGCAAATGTATTGAAAACGCATACAAATCTTGAAAAAGGAGATCGCTTGTTTATTTTCATGCCTCGATCTCCAGAGCTATACTTTGCGCTGATTGGTGCACTAAAAATGGGTGTAATCGTTGGTCCGCTATTTGAAGCGTTTATGGAAGGTGCGGTATACGATCGTCTGGCTGATAGCGAGGCCAAAGTGATTGTGACTACTCCAGAACTGTTGAACCGTGTTCCATTGGATAGATTGCCTCATCTGGAAACGGTTATTTTAATCGGAGAGAATATTGAAGAAGATAATGACACAATAGATTTCATGAAACATATCGAGAAGGCATCTCCTTATTTCCAAGTAGAATGGCTCAACAAGGAAGATGGGCTTGTCCTTCATTACACATCTGGTTCTACCGGAAAACCAAAAGGAGTGCTGCATGTACAAGAAGCGATGCTCCAGCACTATCAAACTGCAAAATGGGTTCTTGATTTAAATGAGCAGGATATTTATTGGTGTACAGCTGACCCAGGTTGGGTAACTGGCACATCTTATGGGATTTTTGGCCCTTGGTTAACAGGAACTACGATGGTTGTTTTAGGCGGTCGTTTTTCACCAGATGTTTGGTATAAAACGATTGAAGACTATGGTGTCACAATCTGGTATAGTGCACCTACTGCATTCCGTATGCTAATGGGAGCAGGAGATGCATTGGTTAAAGAATACGATTTGTCTTCTCTCCGACATATCCTATCCGTAGGGGAACCATTGAACCCTGAAGTCATTCGTTGGGGAGCTGAAGTGTTCCAGCATCGCATCCACGATACATGGTGGATGACTGAAACTGGTGCACAAATGATTTGCAACTATGGATGCGTACCAATAAGACCGGGTTCCATGGGTAAACCAGTACCGGGTATTACCGCGGCAATCGTGGACGACCGCGGCGTTGAGTTACCTCCTTACCAAATGGGGAATCTCGCGCTTAAAAAGGGATGGCCATCGATGATGCGTCAGATTTGGAATAACCCTGAAAAATATCAGTCTTACTTCATTAATGATGAATGGTATGTCTCGGGTGATTCAGCGTATATGGATGAAGACGGTTATTTCTGGTTCCAAGGACGAGTTGATGATGTCATCATGACATCTGGTGAACGAGTTGGCCCGTTTGAAGTCGAGAGCAAGCTTCTTGAACATCCAGCAATCGTTGAAGCCGGAGTAATCGGAAAACCAGATCCAATACGTGGAGAAATCATTAAAGCATTTGTCGCTCTACAAGAAGGTTACGAACCTTCTGAGGAGTTGATTCAAGATATTCAGCAGTTTGTCAAAAAAGGATTGGCAGCACATGCTGCTCCTAGAGAAATTGAATTTAAAGACAAATTGCCAAAAACACGCAGTGGGAAAATCATGCGTCGCGTGTTAAAAGCATGGGAATTAAATTTACCAACAGGTGATTTATCAACAATGGAAGACTAAAAAGAGTCAGCTTGCATTCGTTTTGGAGCAGAATGAGATTATTCATAATAAAAAAGAAAAGCAGTGGAGCTTATCGTTCATGATAAGCTCCACTGCTTTTTATAAATCATCCATTTCGAGGGTGAGGTCACACCATTTTCAGAAAAAGAAGCACCCTTCGTTAATTTTTCAGTTAACAAAGGGTGTCTCTATTATTATGCGTTTGAATCTTCTCCACCATCGGCCGGAGGTGTTTCTTCGTCTACGCCACCCTCAGTTGGAGGAGGTGTAGACGGTGGAGTAGGTGTCGTACTTCCTCCAGTTGGTGGTGTCGACGGTTTTGTTTCTGGTTTTGTTTCTGGTTTTGTTTCTGGTTTTGTCTCTGGTACTGAATCAGGTTTCGGTGCAGCTACCTGCGCTGTATTAGATGCAGGGGATTGATTACCAGTAATATCAATGGCGACGATAAAGTATTCGCCAGGACCACTGACTTGATACGAATTGGCACTCGCTTCATTAATAGAAGCTAATAAAGAATTGCCCCCGCTTGACCGGCGAAATACGCGGTATCCAACAACATCATTAGAACCAGAGTTTGACCAAGACAGTGTATTTCCTGTTAGTGAAGCAGAAACAGGTCCTGGTGAAGCACCATCTGCTACAAAAGTATCTTCGGATATTACTCTGTTTGCAAAACTCGATTTTTGAGGGAAGAGCTTACTAGCATCTCCACCAAACTCACCTAGCATGCGATCGATAAAGTCTTTATTCACCCCAACCCCACCTTCGACTACAAATTCAGCCGGGGTTGAAGGAAGGGCACGGAATCGTTTTCCGTTTATCATTACATAGGATGATGAGATGAAACTGTCATCTGCTTTTTGAGGTACAAAAATATTTGAGTTAAACAAATCAGAAGTTACGAGACCTGCATTTGAGCAGGCACTTGAAGGTGCTAGACCTGAAATTGCACAGAAGGAACGTGTGACAATTCCTTTCGGTGCTTTAAAATCAAGGTCTGCCTTAATAAGTTCTGGGGTAACCTCATGTGATTTGTTCATCAACCGGGCCCACAGCATATTAACACGTGTACTTGGTTGGTAATATGTGCCGTTCGCTATATTTAAGTTCGTAGGTTCATCATATCCCAACCATACACCGAGGGTAACCGAAGGATTGTAACCCATGAACCAAACGTCATGCGCATCATTTGTTGTACCTGTTTTTGCTGCGAAGTCTCCATTAAAGTTCAATTCTCTATTAGCTCGGGTTCCTGTTCCCTCGGACAGTACATCACGTAACATATCGGTAGTCAAATAAGCAGTTTGCTCGGAAAACACTGGAACAGGTTCAGGTTTGCTTTGGAAAATAATGTTTCCGTCTGCATCCTCAATTTTTTCAATCATATAACCAGCGATATATTTCCCGCCATTTGCAAGTGTGGCAAATGCATCCGTATTTTCTTTCAAGGAGACACCGTTTGTCATCCCGCCAATGGCTGTTGACAAGTTCGTATAGTCCGTATTGATCAAACGAGAAAAGCCCATCTTACTTAAAAATTCAGCCGGACGTTTATCAATTATTTCGTTGTATAGACGGATGGCTGCCAAGTTTTGTGAGGAAGCCAGTGCTTGGCGAGCAGGAATAATTCCGAGCTCTTGATTATTGATAAAGTTTTTTGGTGCATATTTATTCCCCGCGCCGTCAATGATTTGAAACTGGACGTCCGCAACAGGACTACCGGGCCCAATGACCCCATATTCAATTGCAGGTGCATAGACTAGGAGGGGCTTCATTGTTGATCCATTTTGACGATATGCTTGAGTGGCATGATTTAATGCCTCTGTATAATAATCGCGACCGCCAATAAAACTTAAAATACGTCCGGTGCTATTTTCCATCAACACACTGCCGACCTGCACAGGTTCTTCCACCCATTCCATTTTATCTGTTTCTTTATTGTACTTTTCAACCTTAATGGAAGGACCATAATTTTTATATTCGTCTTTTACTTTTTGATGTGCATCATAGAGATCTTTATGAATCGTCGAGTGAATCCGGTAACCGTTTGTACGCATTGCGCGGTCGGCTAAAATGAGGTATTTATCAGATAAACTCGTCTCATCTTGTAAACGTTCAGGATCGATATTATCTTTCTCGGCTAGCATTCCAGCGATAATTTCTTTTGCCTGACGTTCCAGTTCATATGTTAAAAACGGGTACCGTTCTTGTGGCAACTGTTCAGGTGAACGGAAATCTTTTTTTATATCATAAGCAATCGCAGTATTGTATTCTTCCTCCGTAATGTATCCAGTTTCTTTCATGCGAAATAGAACTGTCAGCATGCGATCGATACCAGGTTTTAGACCAGCATCTTCTTTCAGTTCACCACGCACTGTAAATGGGGTATGTGCAAAAGGTGCTTGAGGTATGCCCGCAATAAAAGCAGCTTGTGGCAAGTTTAAATCTTTTGCTTTCTTATTGAAAATTCCCTCTGCTGCAGTTTCGATACCCGCAATTGGACGTCCTGATGCATTTCGGCCGTAAGGGATAATATTTAAATATGCTTCCAGTATTTCTTCTTTATTCATGAATTTTTCAAGGCGCATGGCAAGAATAATCTCTTTTGCTTTACGTTCATAAGAAACTTCATTTGTCAGTATTTGATTTTTAACTAATTGTTGTGTTAGTGTGGACCCACCTGTTTGGTTATCGGAATTGGTCACATCTTGAAATAATCCTCGAAAAATTGCTTTTGGTACGATGCCTTCGTGAACTGGGAAATACTCATCCTCTGTCGCATATACTGCATCCAAAACGAATGGAGAAACATCATTAAGATTTGTCTCTCTCCGTTCCAAATCCGTTCTTAATTTCCCTAAATAAACATTGTTCGCAAAATACACTTCAGATGTCTCTTCATAACTAAAGATAGATGCCCGCATTTCAGCTTCTTTTGTAAGTTCCTCCTGATTGACTAGAGAGGCAAAATAACCTGCGCCAACCGATCCGACAAAAGCGCCACCAGTAATCAAAATGATCAAGAAGAGCAAAGCTAGATTCCATACGACTCCGGAAGTAATGCGTAGGCCTTTTGCCCATTTTGCACTTGACCATTTAATCCAAGTATCATTCATTCGTTCTATCCAATCTTTCACTTGATTATACACCGAATCGACCCCCTAAAATCTTGTCCTATTATATCATAAAAAAGTCGGATTATAATATAATTATTGACAACGATAGATTATGGCGTACAATGAGAAAATATAATGATTTGAGTGAGGAAAAGTCCGAAGTAATGAATGCAATTACTGTTTAGAGAGCCAGCGGGTGGTGCAAGCTGGTCAGTGTGCAAACATGAATTACAGTCTTGGAGCTCAAACGTCTACACAACGATACTGTGTCTGAAGAGCGGAAGGATATGTTCCTTCAAGCTGGGTGGTACCGCGCAAATGTTAGTTAGCGTCCCTGCATGATTTTTATTAATCGTGCAGGGACTTTTTTTATATTCAAAAGGAGGAATGTAAGATGACAAACGCATTGATAGAAGACTTAAAATGGAGAGGTCTTGCCTACCAACTAACAGATGAAGAGGGTATGGTGGACCTATTAAATAATGAATCAATTTCTTTATACTGTGGTGTTGATCCAACGGCGGATAGTATGCATATTGGACATATTGTTCCACTATTAACATTACGCCGTTTTCAACTACAAGGTCACCAACCAATTTTACTAATAGGTGGGGCAACCGGAATGATAGGTGATCCATCCGGTCGAAGTGAAGAACGTCAACTTCAAACAACAGAACAGATTGACGAAAATGTTAAAGGGCTTAAAGTTCAAATGGAGCGTATTTTTGATTTTAGTTCTGAAAACGGTGCAGTTTTGGTAAACAATCGTGACTGGATTGGTTCAATGAATGTCATCGAGTTCTTACGTGATTACGGGAAATACATCGGGGTTAACTACATGTTAGCGAAAGATACAGTTGCTTCTCGTTTGGAAGGTGGAATTTCATTCACGGAATTCTCCTATATGTTGATACAAGCAATTGATTACAACCACTTATACGACTCTCATAATTGCCGAATTCAAGTTGGGGGATCAGATCAGTGGGGGAACATTACGACTGGTCTTGAAATCATTCGTAAAACGCATTCAGATGAATCAAAGGCTTTTGGCATGACGATTCCACTTGTTACTAAATCGGATGGTACGAAATTTGGGAAATCCGCTTCGGGAGCAGTATGGTTGGATGCTGAAAAAACATCCCCATACGAGTTCTACCAATTCTGGGTAAACACGGCGGATGCGGATGTAGTGAAATACATGAAAATCTTTACTTTCTTGACACGTGAAGAAATTGAAGCATTTGAAGTGACGGTTACAGAAGAACCGCATTTACGCAAAGCACAAAAAGCGCTTGCTGAAGAAATGACACGAATGATACATGGTCAAGATGCGTTAGACAATGCCATTCGCATCACGCAAGCATTGTTCAGTGGAGATATAAAAACATTGTCTGCCATCGAAATGAAAGAAGTATTCAAAGATGTACCTTCTGTTGAAATGTCAAAAGAAGACAAAAACATTGTGGACTTATTAGTAGAAGCGGGTGTTTCTCCATCCAAACGCCAAGCACGTGAAGATGTATCCAATGGTGCCATTACTGTAAATGGTGAAAAACTAACTGCTGTGGATTACATGATGGGCTCTGCGGACCGATTGGATGATTCATTTGCCATTGTGCGCCGTGGAAAGAAAAAATACCATATGGTGAAATTCGTATAATATAGAAGCTGCCTTGATGACCTATTAGGATCGTCAAGG